>Ga0214921_10005957_pt1 | contig 16937 bp, 11 predicted proteins | sample LL1505_MetaG_FD_177992 | JGI IMG/M metagenome (GOLD analysis project Ga0214921, IMG submission 177992) | Freshwater microbial communities from Lake Lanier, Atlanta, Georgia, United States - LL-1505 | ecosystem: Environmental > Aquatic > Freshwater > Lake | place: USA: Georgia | collected...
AACTCAGCAAGGAGGAACAAATGGATCAGGAACAGATCTTTCGGGAAGTGGGTCTCCGTCAAGACCAGACGGACGCGCTGCGGCGACGCCGAGCGGAGCCGATGGCCAACTACCTTCTACGGGAAATACTCTTGGAAAGAATCAGGCCGGATTTTAAGCCATGAAAATCAATGAATTTTGGAACGAACAGCCCTATCGGAAAAAATGTATTCGGAAATGCGGGAGGAATTTCGGCGGTCGGGAGTGAAAACAGTTTAGCAGCGGCGCGCCGCACGAATTGCTGCACCTCGACTCAGGATTCTTCGCTCGTTACGCGAGGCGGTTCCTCATCGGCAAAGAAGGAAGATGAAGCGCGACGGATAATAGTCATTCCTGGCACAAGGCCGCGTGAATAAAATTGTCATTTTGGGACAGGCTCTAGACCTGCGCTAATTCTAAAAAACGAGCCTATACCTTATTTCACTTGACTCCTCACCCGCGCTGCGGCAAAACTTCAAAAATCGCTCCAAATGCACGCTCTACTAATACAGCGTCTTGTCAGCCACCCGCATCCCCCGCTCTCCACCATTCGCACCACCCAAGGCTTTGGATGTTCCACAGCAATGATCTTGTTTCCCGCGCTCATGCCTAATATCCTGCAACCCTCGCCCGAATTGTCCTCTTTTTTGTTGCTTTAACTGATAGGAAATACTTTTGTTTGAACAAACAACGTTCGCTAATAAAATTACACACTGGATGTCCACCCCACCTCTAATAGTAAACGGCCCGAAGTTGCAGATTCGGCCAGTGACAGAGTATGACATGTCGTGTCCTAAGTGCAGCAAAGACATTCGGGTGACGGATGTGCAGGCTGGAGCCGTCATCAAGTGCCCACATTCTCGTTGCGGCAACTTTACTTGGCGGCCTGAATATATTCCCCCTTGGTGGGCGAAGGCTCGTAACTTTGGATTAGCTCTCATTGGATCATTTGCTGTTGGCGTTATTTCGTCGCTGTTTGCGTCGAAGATTTACGAAGAACACTCGAAAGTGGGGGACATCCCTACCAAGGCAGACGCCGCACCCACTATCCCACAACCCTAAATTACTATGAGTATTCGCATTGGAGGTCTCGACCTCACAGATTCCGTCATCAACTTGGAGTTCAGAATGGGAGTTCTTGAGCGGCTTGTGGACAGGATGACCACTCTTGTCCCGCCTGGAGCTATCACGCAGGCAGACGTTGAAAGAATGCGGGAAGACGTTATGAAGGATCTTCAGAAGCGTTTCCCGGATCTTGGCATTACCCCGAAAAACCCAAGCGAACAAGCCGTGGGAGGCAACGCGGGATAGCGTCTTTCTTTGAATTCGAGCCTTCATTCCCCGCGTGCCTCCACTCTGACGTTGATAAAATATAACTCCATACTCGAACGAAAGCTTAAGAATATGTCTAGATGCACAGCACCAGTATACGGCCACCGGTCGGAAGCCGCAGCAGCGAATTGCCCTGCATGTGGTAGCCGATACGGAGGATATCGAAGCGGCTACAACAGCTACGACTCATACTCGCCCCCTTCCTATTCCTCATCGCATGGAGGCGGCCACGGCAGCGGAGGGAGATCATCCGGTGGTAGTGTAAAGCCGCGCTGGTCGTCAGTAGGCTCGGCAGTCTTCTATACCCCTGCCGAGGTTCAGGCACTCACACCGGTCCGTCGCAGTGCAGAGACGCGCCTGCCAGCACCTGAGCGCCGCGACATTTTTCTCTGTCACGCATGGGACGACCGGGAAGGTGCTGCGAAGGAATTGCACGATTTATTAGAGGCTCGGGGTGTATCGGTGTGGTTCAGCGAGAAAGATGTGCTCCTAGGCTCAAACCTGCTGCGAGAGATAGATAAGGGATTGGCGAAGTCGCGAGTAGGGATTGTCTTGGTCACACCCTCTTTCTTGAATCGTGTCCGTGGTGAGGGAATTGCTGAGAAGGAACTTTCCGCACTCTTAGCGCGTGATTTGCTTGTGCCCATCGTTCACAATACCACATATGAGGCCCTTCGCGATGTCAGTCCATTGCTTGGTTCGCGGAGAGGATTGAGCACCGCAGAGAATCCGATGCAAACGGTTTCAGCAAAGCTTGCCGAGCTGATTGCAGTCGTGCCTTATGAAACAAAGAGCTAACAATGAGATCCCCCCGAATACCTGCCCGCGCCACGCCTCGTGCAGCCATAGGTGATCGCGGACGTCGGGGAAAAATATACACCACCTGTGGCTAGAAGATCTATTCCTGTTGAGACGGAAACAAAGCTTTTGATTTCCTGTGCCCGTAGATGTGCACTCTGCTATGGACTTGAGGGGCAACTTGTTCAGAAAACAAGGGCAGATTGCTCACGCTGATCAGGAAGCAAACAATAACGCTGAATCGAATCTTGTTTTCCTTTGCTTACATCATCACGATGAGTATGACAGTGCTACGAGTCAGAGCAAAGGAATCACCAAAGCCGAGCTGCTTGAATATAAAAGGCAACTGCTTATTGCCATAACAGCCAAAGAACACATTGCGTATAGCCAGAAGCAGCTGCCAGAAGACCGCCGCCGCGAAGCAATTGAGAACCATGATAAGTCTGTGTTTTCAAACTCTGACGCAATTATGAATGAAGCGTTTATAACATCATTTATCGAATGTTTGCGTTCTGATGATTCATGCAATTCAAAAGATCTTCAAACTCTTGACTCAATTAGGAGCTACTTCAGTGAGACGGGTAACCAGTATATCGACGAAGACTTGTCAGAGAAATTGAATGGTTTTCTTGCCACGCTTGATGCGCTGCTTTTGTTTATAGCCAAGCATTTTTTTGTATTTCCAGATATCCAAGATAGAGAGGACGGATTGCGCCTTTGTATGTATCCAGAATTAAATGTTGATCGCAGGGGACCAGGAACTCCAGATTCAATTGTGCGGTATAATGAATTTGGGCAGGAGTTAGAACGCAATGCCGTGAGCACAATAAAAGCATATCAAGAATATCGACATGCGACAAAATCTAAACTGATAATATAGCCCCAACAAGGCAGTAGAGCCAACGACCATACACATTTCACGGTCTGCGCTTACGCACAGCCCTCGCCATGCATGATCGCGGCTCACTTTTGACGTTGGGCAGAATTATTATGAATATAATCGAACTAATCGTCGGAGGAAGCGTTGGTGCATTCTTTTCGTGGTTGATTACATACATCTACTACAGGAAGTCCTCAAAAGATCAGCGCTTACTGTTTGATAAACTCTCAGATGAACTTCGAGAGGTTATCTTGGAGTCACCCGAGAAGACCTTTGATAGCTGCGAGCTTAAGAAACGCTTGGAGCATCTTGAGAAGGGAGCAATCGACGCCAGCCGCCTTGAGGGAACCATTGATGGTGGAAATTTTTAACGTCGTTGAAGTAAAGGCTCAACAAATCGTGAGAGACAATGCGATTTAACGCGCCCAGTGTTTAGCGATCATCGCTGGCTCGCATGTCTCCACTCGACATTCGGCAAAGAATAAGCTTGATTTTTGAGCCAAAATGTCATATATTTCGCTTAATCGGTTCAAGCCAGTAAGTTCTGGAGAAGCAAGTATATTGCTCGCGGTTCCTGGTTTCCTACTGCCCTTAGTATTGGCCATAGTCCTTGGATTATGGATAGCCCTTAAAGAGTTAAAAACAAACGAAAGGAAAAGTATGAAAAAAGGAAATAATAACAAAAACAGGGAAATCAAACTCAGTGATGGAATAACGTCGGTCGTGAAGACAGCCTGGGCGGTAGTGACCAGTTTCTGCGGCAGTTGCTTGCTGGCTTGAGCCGATTAAAAATACAATCATGATCCTTCACTACTCATTTAAAGACATCAAACCCGTCTGGTATTCAGGCGCGCTGCCTTTCCCTGAGATGAGGTCCCCTAAAGCAAAAATCTACCTTGAAGGCAATTCTGCGGGATCTTTCCCCGCTGTATTTGAAATCGCTGACTTGCTTACACGACATCGGATATCTACCAACGAGTCAGCCATCACGGTTCTCTTCACTTATGTCGCTGGGATTGTTCCACAAAATCCCCATCCTCCAAAGCCGGGTGTATGGAGTTCAGTCCCAGGAACTAAAATATTTGGCCAGATACGGATGCCGTTGCCAGAGGAAGCCGTGCACTTGATTAAGAAAGTAGATGGCGAGGGCTACGTATTCGAGTTGAGACTTCTAAATATTGATTTGAAAGAAGAAAGACAAAATTAGCCAAACAAGGCTACTGAGGCAATTCTGATATCTGTCACGGTTATGCCTTGCCTAAGAATCGCGCCATCTACCTCCATGTTGTATCTTTGATGTTCTGCGGGAATGTTTTTCTTCATTCAGAACCAAGATCGAGATACTCAAATTGTCCCTGTCGCAGCAGAATTTCCCGAGATTCCTCCGCGAGCTTCTTGGTTGCTGCGTTCTCTGAATTAATACCTCGGAGCAAGATGGGTTTGAGATACTCGGCTTGATAGTTCCAGCGTAGCTCCTGGGAGTTTTTTGACATAAGTGCGTTCAGAATCTCCAAAGATGCATGCAGTCGTTCAGGCTTTGAAGAAAATTTCTCAAGCGTCTTGATAGTAAAGCCGGCGCCAGTCGCTTTCTCCAGATGCTTGGTGGCGCGAAGAATTCGATCGTGACGCCAGTCAAAAGGAAGCCCCTCGATACCCAGCCAATCCATAAAGGCAGATAGTTCGCTGTGAACGTCCTGTGGAGTAATGCTCTTGGCTGCCAATTCTTGTTCGATTTTACCGAAACGCCGGTCCCACAGCTTGCAAAGCATTTCATGGAGCGGAAGGAGATTTTCTTTGTCGGGAGATTCAGAAAAAATTCTTGCGATCTGCCGAATAAAACTACCCCTCTGACTTGGTTTGGCTGTTGCGAAATAGCGATCAAGAATGGCATCTGCTGTCTCTTGGTTTGAAAAGGATTTATTCCAGTAGTAAAACCCGAGATGGGTTCCCAATCGAGCTCCGAAATCTCCTCGCGCTTCCTTTTTAATCTCTGACAATTCATTCATTTCAGAAAGACAGTCTATTGCCGCATCCGGTAGGCGTGGTAAGGCGTCGAGAATCTTCGGCATTGGATTATCGTATCGAACATGAGAGACAATCAAGGTGTTGCAGCATTCTTTGCGATCGGGAGGAAATAGCCACTCTGGATGGGATTTGAGTTGATCATAAAAAAGGTGTAGCATTAGTCGAAGATGCGACCCGATGATTGCAAAGACTGCGGGCGACTCATCAATTTTCTGAAAACAACTAATAATGAGATTATAAATCCAATCTTCGGGGTCGGGGTTGCCACTTTTTCTTTTATGGAACAGCGAAAACTGCAAAAGGCCATCAACTGCCGATCCTCTTACAGAGTTGATGGCTGTTGTTAACCAGTCGTCAATCCATGGTTTGTCTTTATTTTCAAGATTTTTATCCCGATCTTGAACCAGCTTCTGAAGAATTAGCCCCGTTTTAGAAATAAGATCGGAAGGCATCTCGAACTTGCTCTTCAGAGCCGCACTGAGGAACTTCACTACAACCATGCAGGGCCAATTCCAATCATGGTCTTCGGGTCGAACTCCGCCTTCACTATCCTCTTTGTCAACTAGCGACACGGTCCGCTGGGAATTGATCCAGGAGGCCAACCCAAACCAATTTCGCCAATCGTTTTCTGTTGGTGTGGCGCTCGTTTCTGTTCCGTTCTTAGTAGCATCTGCAATGCGCGTTGCGGCACGATCAAGCGGTTTAACAAGCACGCTCGGGCGGGTGAGGTTTTTCCACCACTCGGCAGATGCTGGAAATCTCGCAGGTGTCGATTCCAGGAACTCTGCAAACTTGACGCCAAGAGCGCTGACATCCTCCTCAACCCACCATTTCTCGGGATCAGGGCACTTCGGATTGGGAACCCAGTTGTTCAGGAAATCCCAGAGCTCCGCATCCGACATGGTCGGCATTTCCAAAGCCATCTTTGGCGGCACATTCTCGATCATCCTGGCGCCACCCGAGGAGAATGGCTTGAAGCTTTCTTGTCGAATTTCAGGGGGACCTTCGAACAGACTATTAAAGAAATTCAAGTCCGCGTCTTTGAGAAGCGTGCGTATTGGATAAAGTTGCGTGCGATAAAATGTTTCGGGGTCGGTGCTTTCTGTAACGAGATTTCCTTTGTGATCGATCGGACCGGCTCGAACCGTGGCACAAAATGATTTTACTTCATTTGGTGTTAGGAAAGCGTCGCCATACGTCCTGCTATGGACTTCAAGCATTTGTGCCATCTCATATCCATGGGAGCCTGCATAATGTCCCAGATTGGGGATTCGAACGATCGCGTCCTTGCGGGCGGTCTCAAAAGAGCATTGAGGGAAATCCGCATAGAGTTGCCAGCGGAGTCGCGCGAAAAGTTTCCAAGAATTCGAGCGAAGCAATTTATCGAATTCCGAAATCTCGTCCGGCTTGTCGTTCCGGTAAATCATTGATCCGATTTCGAAAAGACGATGTGCGAGAATCGCTTCGAATTCATGAAATCCAATGACTGAGCCGTGAAAATCTTCAAGCCAGTAGGAGCTTGGAATGTCCTCTTCTCGCAGAGGCGGAAAGTCAAATAGCGATTCCAATGGCTCATTCGCTTGGTTCAATTCTTGACCTCTCTGAATCTGTGTCCATTTCACAAACGTGGAAAAGACGACACGAGCCACCGAAAGAGGTATGGATTCCGAAACGGGAGTCAGAATGTTCCGGTCAATTTCCGCAATTTGCCATGCATCAACGGAACGTGGATTTTCCTTTATTGCCGCAAGGGTTGCCTCAAGGAGTGCCTCGATAAGCCGGAGAAGAGATTCGCCATGGCCATAAATCAACGCATTTCCTAGAATTTCATCGATCCATATCAGGTTTGAGTAGGGGCGAACTCCAACCAACTTTGTTGCGATTATCAATACTCGCTCAGTCATGCTTGGGGATTTAATTTCTGCCAGAATCCCCATAAGCTGATCCTTGATTGCCGGATTTCCAGGAATTTCCAGAGATTCAAGGATTCTCAAAACCTCGTCTGGTGCATACGCTGCAAGGCTCCTCAATCCCCGAAGTTCATTGGAGTGAGGATAGGTGTCTATTCCCTCGCCTCCTTTCTCAATCGATGGGAGTTTACTGAAGAACCCTCTTGAGATCAGGAGTGGAATCCATTTTGGGTCGGTAAGCTGATTAAAAAAAAGCAGATCAAAAGGATTACCCTGCGACACCAACCCGATGATCTCAGACGGATCTTGAATCGCCTCAATCGAATGTGCAGCATCCCTGACAAGGGCAAGTTGTTGATTGAGTTTCATGATTAAGAGTAGGAGAACGTATCGGTAGGTCTGATTGGTTCTGGACCTGTGCCCCTCGGTATTGGGCGGTGAAATTGAAGTCCGGAAAATTCGCTCAGGATACGAATCAATCCTGAGAAGTTGGCATCAATCGGGTCATAATGAATCTGATTGATAACGAATAGTGATCTGCCAGGGGTGGAGTAGTTCTGAGTTTTTGGATCAGGCTGGTTGTTGATAAGGTGGATGTGATTCATTTTTTCCAGTCTATCCCGGTGTTCCGGCATCAGGTGTTCAATAGCGCGATGGAGTCCCGGTTCCTTCAGAGAAGTTCCTAAAAAGATGCACGGAGCAGTCAGTAGCATTTCGCGCCACCAAATAAAAAGCGGTGCAGGATTATCAATATAGTGGTCGTTATAATCGGTTGTTCTGAGAATGACCTGCTTCTCCCAAGCTGGATTATCATCATTGCAGTAGCCGTGCAGGGCTATCAGCCGCTTCTGCGACCCGAGAAACTCCTGTGGTGAAGCGTATGGCTGGCGACCGATTGCTGGATAGACTGAGAAGTCGATAGGAGGGCCGGGAACATCAAAACAAGCTGTCGGTAGCTGATCGTCATAGTTGAACGTGACCCATCCTTGGACAGGTAGCCGGGCGATGTGATCGTAGGTGCGGGCCTGCCAGTGCGGTGTGTCGCCGTAGGTTGTGCGAATGACTCTAAAATATTCATCTGGACAGTTTGAGTGAGCGCGCTCAGCCAAGGCCCAGAATTCCTCATTCGGTATCGTTGAGATCCCGCAGCGGTCACACAACTGCTGCTGGAGAGTTTTGATCGGAGCAATATAGGGTGAGGATGGTCCGGATCCAATGACCGCGATACGATCTTCCAGCCTCGCATCGCGAAGCTGCCTTATGCATCTATCGTTGAATTCCTGTGAAGTCACTGATCGAGACTATAGGTGTTCCTATTTACCTAATTTTAAAGCATTTCGTCTGCTTGTTTCGCTCGTTGGGCTTTAGGGTGTTTCATGCCCTTAGAGGCCGGGAGGGTGGATTTTTCTTCGGCGGCGCGTTGGTGGTTTAGTTGCAGGAGGCGGGTGAGGAGGGTTTTGCGGGCGGTGGGGGAGATGGTGTAGCGAGTGCGGTCGTTTTCGGGGAGGGTTTCGACTTCTTGGAAATCGTGGGCCAGGGGGAGGTCTTGCCAGCCGTAGGCGGTGAGGACGGCTTGGTCGAGGGCCACATGGAGGGCGCGGAGGGTCTCGATGCCGGTGCGGGCTTCTTCGGGGGTGAGGCTTCCGGCGAGGGGGCGGTGCTCGGCGGGGATTTCGTTTCGCCAGTCGCTGGACTTGTCGCGCTTGGCATGGAGGGAGGCCAGGCGGGCTTCGAGGTCGGGGGCGTGGAAGAGGTTGTAGATGTCCGTCAGCCCGAGCCAGAGGCGGAGCATGAGGTCGCGGCGGTGTTCGTGGTAGCGTTCGCCGATGAGGGCGAGGTCGGGGTTCGGGGTCTGCCACTGCCCGGCGGGGAAGGCGAAGGTTTCAAAGCAGTCCGAGGGGGAGTAGCGCAAAGTAGCTCCTAGTGCGCCGCTGTATTTGCGCGCCCAGGCTTCGTGGATGGTGGATTGAACGACGGCGTAGTGATCCCAGCGGTCGGTGGTGAAGACATAGAGGGCGTGCGTAAAAACGAGATTTGTGTCGCAGGCTGAAAAGTTGAGATACTTCGTGGTGGCTGCGGCGGCGAAACAGCGTGGAAGCCTCCCAATTCGATTGTAGATCTGTAAGGTCGGACGCTTGAAGAGCCACCATTTACGCTTTGCGGTTTCATCTTTTTGTTCTGGGGATTCCCGATAAGGTTTTACCTCCGTTTCGACAACTCGAAATGGTTCCTGATGTAGCATGGCCTTTTCTATCGGCCAGTCTCGGAAATTGATGATGCTGCGGCCCGGCGTTTGATCGGGATTGTTATTGAGTTCCTGCCCGTTGATAAAAGGGAAGATGACTTCTTGGTTTTTGGAGTCGATACGTTTGAGGGATTCCGCCTCGTCATGCGTAAGCAGAAAGCCATCGCCGAGGAAAATGGAGCCTTGAAAAACCTTGCTGGCGTTATGCGGGAGGTCGATGGGCTCCCCGGCATCGGTGGAATCCTCGAAAAAAGCGCTGACCAGCGGGACGGGTTTGTTGTCGAGCCAGCAGGTTTGTTTCCACGGCCCTCTGTGAATCGAAACCAGCGAAACGACGAGATTCGCCACACCCGGCCATTTGATGCCGCGCACGGCCATGTTGATCCTGCCGCCTGCCGAGATGACTTGTTCGAGGCCATCTTTACGCACATCGCCGTCTTTGATCGAGTTGGTGGTGATGAAGGCAGTGAGGCCGTTCGGGCGCAGGAGGGAATAGATGCGGCGCAGGAAGAAGACGACCAACTCGCTGAGGCCGGTGGGTGCGAATTGCCAGCGCACATATTCGCAGAAGGCATGGCCGTAGGTGCCGCTCAAGGCTTGCCCACCCAGATACGGCGGATTTCCCAGAATGCAGTCGAAGCCGCCGTTGGCAATTATGTCGGGAAATTCGAGGAACCAATGGAATGCGCGTTTTCGTTCTGCCATAGCCCATGCGGCTGCGGTGGCCTGGCCTTGGAGGTGACGACCGGCGAGATAGTGGCGGAACGCGGCGTCGGTGATGAGGCGGTCTTTGTTCCCTGCGGTTTTGGGGAGGTAGAACTGGGCAATGGGTATGGCGGCGAGTTGGCGCAGGAGGAGGGCGTCGGCGCGCTGGAGTTTTTCGTAGCGGGATTTTTTCTCAGCGATCTCGGCAGGTGTGGTCTCGGGGAGGCTGGCCACGGCGTTGAGGTCGGTGGCGAGGGTTTGGCACTTTGAGCGGAGGTCGGGCGAGAGGCTTTGCTGACCGGCCTTGTGGTAGGCGCGCTCGGTTTTGTTGGTTTTGCGGAAGGCAGCGGCGATCTCCTTGTCGTCGCCAGGGAGGGTTTTGAAGGCTTCGTCGGGGATGCCTTTTTCGAGTTCGTCGCGGGTCACGAAGCCGACGATGGCGTTGCCGCATTTGATGTGGTGGTCGAGGAAATTGAGGGGTTCGCCGGGCGTGTGGGCTTCCAGCCAGAGGGCGACCTTGCAAAGCTCGACGGCGAGCGGGTTGAGGTCCACCCCGTAGATGCAGTGGCGGATGACATCGCGAATGGCCTCGCGGAAGGCGGCGGGGCTGGGTTGGTCGTCGCCCGTGCGGATGATGGCGAGTTCGGTGGCGATGCGGCGGGCGGCGGCGAGGAGGATGTGGCCGGAGCCGCAGGAGATGTCGGCAACGCGAAGTGAAAGTAAAGCGGCGACGGGGTCTGGTTGTTTGAGTTTCTCCGCAATCAGGTGGTCGAGCGAGTGCTTGATGAGGGGCTGGACGAGTTCGTCGGGGGTGTAGTGGGAGCCGGTGGCGGCGCGGGCGTCGCCCTGGGCAAAGGCGAAGTGCCATTTGCCCTCGATGAGGGTGACTTGGGGCTCGAACTCCAGCAGACCTTGATAGACGGAGCCAAACTCCTCGACATTGAGCGCGCCGTAATTGACCCGCATGAGTTGGCCGGTGACGGGATTGGTGAACAGTGTGAGCTGGCGCAGGGCACTGAGTAAGGTGGCGTTGTCGAGGGCGCATTCCTCCAGAGGTCCAAGGGAGCCGGAGCCGAAGAGGTCACCACCAAGCGGGGCGATGCCGAGCTTGAGGCCGCGACCGGATTCATCGACAAGACGGAAGAGGGCGATGAGGGCGAGCCAGGCATCGTGGTGGCGGGCGTCGGCGAAGCGGGATTTCTCAGCGAGGCGGCGCAGGCGAGCGAGTGAGTAGCCAAGATCGTAAATGTCGCGCAGGCGTTTGTCGGTGCCGGGCATGAGCGCGAGGCCACGCTCTTCGACGACCATGAGGAAAAGGAGGCGGTAGATGAGCCGAAGTAGGTAGGTGTAGAAATCCATCGCGAAGCGTTCGCCGTTGTCGGTGGCAGCGCGGTCCCTCAGGGCTTGGTTGGCAGGGTGGGTCAGGAGTCCGTTGGCCACTTTTTCGATGACTTCCTGCACGGCACGGCTCAAGCCGTCGCGAATGCGGGATCCAGAGTCGAGGGAGTCCTGGTGGTAAATCTCGATGGGGGCCTCGGCGACGGCGTCTTGTTTGACCGGCAGGCGAGAGGCGTGGAGTAGGCGGTAGAGAAGCGCAAAGTCGGCGAAGAGTTCCTCAGAGAAGATGCGGTCGAGGTCGAACTCGATGAAGGTGAGTTTAACGAGGCGGGAGGAATCGCGGAGGAGGCGGATCTGGCGGCCATTGGAAACGATGCCGTAGAGGTGCTCGGTGAGGTTGAGGTATTCCTGCACCAGACCGTGTGGGGACATGCGAGGGGCATTCGGCACGGTGCTGCGGCGGTCGAGGGACTCGAAGCAGCCAATGAGGTGGATGGGTAAGCCGTCGCGGGCGGTGTCGCGATGGGAGATGCGATAGGTTTTCCCTTGGATGGTCTCGGAATCGGCAAGCGTGAGTTGATAGCCAAGGAGGCTGAGGAATGGGACGAGCCATTGGTTGCGGGTCTCGGTGGTGCCGGTCGCGCCCTCGCGCAGGCGGCTGATCCGGGTCTGGTAGGCTGTCCAATAAGCACGGGCGGCAGCCCAGGCATCCGCGATCTCATCCTTGACCTTGGCGGTGGGATCGAGGCCGAAATCCTTGGCGGACTGGTGCGACTTCTCACCGCGCTCAATGGCATCGAGGATATCAGCGGAGAGGACGGAGCCTTCGAGTCGGATGGAAGGGTGCATGGTTAATTATGAAGTGGGCGGAGCTTTAATTCATTTCGGGCCGAGTATCGATTGGAGTGTAATTGTAATAATCTTGAATAAAGGTATTTATATTTTTGAGGCATCATTTCTTTGCGTTTTGTGCGATTGGAAATCGAGTTATTAGCCACTTTTTTGACGCAATGAGTAGCCGCTGCCTTGACCTCGTTTCCCCGTGGATTCAACCAGACCTTGGGTGATGAGGTCTTCCAAGGCTCGGCGGAGTTTCTGGCGTCCGATTTCCAATCCAATCCGGAAATGAAGGTCCTTGGGAGCAACGGGATGGTTGGTATCCGGACCGTGAACTTGCAGGTCTTCCAAGATGAGATGCCTGAGGCGGTGGGGTTCGATGCCTTTAAGCGTAGTGGGGCCACGGAAGGAGGCGGCACGGAGCAGATCGGGGTTGACGCGATATTCTTTGGCGCGGGTTTTTCCGCCGGTTCGGAGTAAAATCTCTTTCTCGACCAACCGGCCGAGCCAAGCTCGCAGACGCTCCTCGCCATCCAGCGCAAGAATTTCGCTCAACTCCATGCCTGAAAGGCTTCCATGTGCGGCAACGAGCCCGAGGGTGATGCGCTCGCGCTGGCGGAGTTGGATAGCTTCATCCGCCCTGCCGATGAGATCGATGATGTCGTTGCGGATGACCCGGCGGGAAATCGTGACGACAACGCGATCGTGCTCCTCCCTCACTAAAGGAACGGGTCTGGCTTGGGATAGCAGGACCTCATAGAGGCGATCATAGCCGGAACCTTCCTTTTCCATGAGGCGCAGGTCGTAGAAGACCTGTGCGAGGTGGCGGTTACGCGCGATACTCTGGTGGAGGATGTTATGGGGCGTGACCCCGAGGGGAAGAAGGCCGGGATTATGGATTTCCAACCGGTCGGGATAGAGGTTGATAAAGATGTCTCCGCGCGTGCTGTAAGGGCGGTGGATGATGGCATTCGCCAGCAACTCGCGGATGACCACCTCGTCGTAATGCGGCACTTGTCTTCGGAAAAGGCCGTCGGGGAGTTCGGTGGTTTCGCGCCAGTCCGGCACTTCATTCCAAACGGCGGTGATCAGCTCCTTGGGGTTCAGCGAGCCATCGGTCCAAAGGCGCTTGGCAACTTTTTGTTCGTTTTCATCGAATTTGATGAACTGGATTGCCGGGTAGTGCAAAAGCGTGGCGCGGTCCTCGCGTGTGCCGATCCAGAGGATTCCGAGATTAGTGAGCAGGCCATCCCGGAGCATGAAATAGTGTTCCAGAATTTCGTCATCGTCCTTTTCCTTAACGAATGAACTCACGCGATCCGAGACGCGGATATCCGAAAGGAAGCGCGCGAGTTTGAGCCGATCCACGCGATCGGCAGGAATGCGGCGGGACGTCTGAATTTCCCAGACATAGGCATCCTTGTCGGCAAGCAGGCGTGGCAGCTCGTCCGGTGAAAGGGGATGGCTTTCATCAGCCACACGGATGAAGTAGCGGCCATCGGTGGTGGCGGCGAGGGATTGACGGCTTGGCAGGACGCGCAGACGGAGTATTTGACCGCCTGAAGCGGAGGTTTCAATAGCTGCATCGACAGCGACATTGACGCAGTGTTGGGAGACGCCCTTGCGCAGGCGGTCCGCGAGATGGGGCGGAATGGTTTGGTCATTCGGTGCATCGTCGGCAGCGTCCTCAATGCCGAAAACGAGATTTCCGCCGCGTGCATTGGCGAAGGCGACGCAATGCTTGGCGATCTTGGCCCAGTCCCATCGCGCTGGGTCGCCCGCGAAGGTGAGGAGAGATTTTTTATCGAATGTGGAGCTTTCTTGCATGGCAGCGCGTAATCAAGAGGTGGCAGGCAGAAGGATATATACGCCCAGGACATCCATCGGGAGAACGGGGTAGACAACGCCGAAGCGTTTTTTTTCTACGAGGGATGAAAAGCGTTCGTGGGCCTCGACGAGGTGCTGGCAGCGTTCTTCAGCGAGTTTGTCAAAGGCGGGGCGCAGCTGTGGAAGGGAGGCAATAGCTTCGTTGATCAGGCGGGCACTGCGCTCGGGGGCGATGTCGCCGCTTGCCTGCGCAATGGCAAGGAGCTCCTTGGCTTCTTGGCTGGGCAGATAGCTCTCATCCCCCGGAGTGCCTCGATAGCCCCAGAGTAGCATTTCCTCAGCGACAAGTTGGTGACCGGAGGGTTTCAGCTCCTCGATGACATTTCGGCAACGGAACATAAGGAGCGTGGTGGTGGTTTTTACCGCAGCTGTGCGAAGCACGGAGGCTCGGGCTGCTTTGAATTTGTCTCTCGAAATACTGTGAGCGAGGACGATCTGGCAAAGCTGCTCTACGAGCGGATGGTTTCGACCGATGTAGATGTGGTTCTCCGGAGTAGGCGACTCGAAGGAAACCTTGAGAATCGACTCTGAGGGCAGCAGAGACTTCGCCGAGGGAGGAAGGTTGAATGTGTAGAGAAGGTAGCCGGATTTTTCACGGTCGATCTGGACGCCAAAGATGGTGCGGAGGCCTTCAACAACGAAACGCTCCACGGCATCGGGAGAGCCGATGGCTTCGTCATTCTCGCGAAGGTCTTTTTCGATCTCATCGGCTTTGATGGCGTGTTGGGCGAAGATGGATCGGCTGTGGGTGGCGAGGTCGGCGGCTTTTTTGTATTTGTCGGTGACCTCAATCTCAATCTTGCGGGCTTCGTTAAACTCCTCGAAGTCGAACTCGACTTGGTTGTTATTTTTGCCACGCCGGGTGCTGATCTTGCGGTCGGGGTTGAGGAGGAGCGATTGAGTGATCGTGTCGATGATGCTCTTACTATCCTCGGGGAAAGGAACATTGATGCCAGTGGCGCGCTTGATCTCGCGCACCTTGCGAAGAATGACATCAAGGACGACACCATCAACGGCACTGTCCTTTGAAAACAGGAGGTAGGCTTTGACTTCCTTGGCCCGCTGGCCGAATCGGTCCACACGGCCCTCGCGTTGTTCCAGTCGGTTGGGATTCCAAGGCAGGTCGTAATGGAGCACTGCAGTGAAATGTTCGTGGAGGTTGATGCCCTCGGAAAGGCAGTCCGTGGCGATGAGCACGCGCTGGTTATGGGCTCCCATTTTTTCGATGCGATCCCTGCGGTCTTCATCAGGCGACTCCGATGTGACGACTTGGATTTCGACTTTGGGAAATTTCTTGGCAAGCAGGGGTGCGAGCTGTTCGCCAAGATAGATGGCTGTCTGGATGTAGCGGCAGAAGATAACGGGATTGTAGCCTTTATTGAGCCATTCCTCCGTGATCATACGGGCGGCTTCGAGTTTGTGATCGAACTTCGGCCCAGTGAGAGCGGCGAGTTCCTTTTCAAAGTCGCGCATGCGGCGTTGCTGGGAGTCCGACCAGCCCGTGCCCTCCACGACTTCGACGGGCGCGAGATCAGATTCATGCCCCTCGGGGTGGTCATGAACTGGCTCGGTAGTGTCCTCGTCTTGGATCGATTCTTCGCCCAACTTGGCTCGTCTGGCACGGAGCATAGCAACTCCTGCCGCTGGGCTGGACATGACCCCACGAAGAAGTCCCAGAGCGGTCCAGTAGTGAACTCGTTTCTGCCTATCTGGTGCGGAGTCGCCAGCTACGAGATTGCGGGCAAAATCGAGAATTTTATCAAAGAAGGCGCGGTATGCCTGGGAAAGATCGTAATCGAACTCGCCTGAGTCCCGCTTCGGAAATGGGGTGTCCTCATTCATCCAACGCTCCACATCCTGCCGACGGCGCTGGATGAAGTGGCGGGCGAGTCGTTGGCGTTCCGGTTGGGATGCCGTGGCGACATTCAGTGTTTCAAACTCGGGATGGAGGAGGCCGAGAAGAGAGCCGAACTCCTCTGGTTTTCCACTGTGGGGCGTTGCCGAAAGCATGATCAAGTGTTGCCCTGGCTTTGCGGAGATTTCGCTGACGAGCGAATGCCGCTGCTGCTGCGAGGCGGATGCGCCCTGGGGGCGCGCACAAGTGTGGACCTCATCGACAATCACCAGCTCAGGGCACTCGTTAATGAAGGTCGCACGGCGAGAGTCCTGCTTGATGTAGTCGATGGAGAGAACCTGAAACGGATAGTATTGATAGACGGAGGTATCGCCTTGGATTTCGCGGTCGAGGCGAGCTTGTGTATTGGAGCGGATGACTACTGCCTCCACGCCGATTTTGTCTTGGATTTCCTTTTGCCACTGGTCGCAAAGGTGAGGCAGGCAGACGACGGCAAAGCGGCGAATCTTTCGACGGTCCAGCAACTCCCTAACCACAAGCAAAGCCTCCACTGTTTTACCCACGCCAACATCGTCGGCGATAAGGAGCCGAATCTGGTCCTGTCGTAGGGCCATCACCAGAGGAACCATCTGGTAGCTGCGCGGGCGGAATGAAATCTTCGCGAGCGAACGAAAGGGACCAGCTCCACTTCGGAAGGCAAGCCGGGCAGCATCATGCAAGTATCGAGCTCTGGCAAAGTCACCAAGGTCGTTTGCATCGGGATTGGGGAACTCGGCACTCTGAGGCTTGTCGGCGGCTTCTGCCAAAGGAAGGAATATGCCAGTCGCTTCATCATCCGAGCCGCCAAGAGGCTTGATCAGCAGCAAGTCTGCGTCGTCGGATGGCAAGACAACCCAATCGCGGTTGCGGATTTTAACGAGGGTTCCTGGTTGGTGATTAAGTCGATTGGACATTGGTAATCAGCGGACTTTTTTAAAGATGTCGGGGTAGCTGTCTACAAGCGCCGCCAGGTCGTCTTTGTAGTGATAAACGATGACTTCATCTCCTCGGTTTTTTATGGCCTGCCTCTTGGCAAGATCATCAGCAGCGACCTCGGCGTCATCATGC
>Ga0214921_10005958_pt1 | contig 16934 bp, 12 predicted proteins | sample LL1505_MetaG_FD_177992 | JGI IMG/M metagenome (GOLD analysis project Ga0214921, IMG submission 177992) | Freshwater microbial communities from Lake Lanier, Atlanta, Georgia, United States - LL-1505 | ecosystem: Environmental > Aquatic > Freshwater > Lake | place: USA: Georgia | collected...
GGCGACATATCGAACTCCGGTTGCATGGAAGAACAGTCCAACCATTACAGGGGAGCCGGAGCGCAACCGCAATCAGCCATCGAAACTAGTCCAATTGACGGGTCAATTACGGAACCAATCCCTTGATTCTCGCGGGATGGACACAACCATAGCCGCCGACGGAGCGGCCTGCACGCCCGCTGCTCTTCTATAATTCGCTGCATGAACGATCTAGCTCACCCTCGCACACCCCCAGCACCCACCCTGCAGTCGCGACTCCCGCGGGTCGGCACGACGATTTTCACGGTGATGTCGGCGCTCGCCACCGAGGCCGGAGCCGTTAATCTCGGCCAGGGCTTCCCGGACTTCAATTGCGACCAGGCCTTGGTTGACCTTGTCTCAAAGGCAATGCAGGACGGGCTCAATCAGTACCCGCCGATGGCCGGAGTCCCGGCACTCCGCCAGGCAGTTGCCGCCAAGATCGCGAACCTTTATGGCGCGCAGTACGACTGGAATAGCGAGATCACCATCACCGCGGGCGCGACTCAGGCGATCTTCGATGCGATCCTTTGCTGTGTTCACCCCGGCGACGAAGTGATCGTTATTGAGCCCGCATACGATAGCTATATTCCGAACATTCTCGTCGCGGGTGGTATTCCAGTCACCGTCCCGGTCGGTCCAGATTTCCGGATCCGTTGGGACCACGTGGCTGCAGCGATCACCCCGCGTACGCGTGCCATCCTGGTCAATTCACCGAACAATCCGAGCGGTCGGATCCACCAAGATGAAGACCTGATCGCGCTCGAATCGCTAGCTGTCGAACACGATCTGATCGTGATCTCCGACGAAGTTTATGAACACATGGTCTATGACGGGCAACCGCACCGTTCGGCCTGTCAACATCCCGCATTGGCCGCGCGCAGCTTCATCATTTCATCGTTTGGCAAGACCTACCACGTCACCGGCTGGAAGGTTGCCTACTGCGCGGCGCCGGCCGAGTTGATGTCAGAGTTCAGGAAGATTCATCAGTTCGATACGTTCACTGTGAACACCCCGGTTCAGCACGGCTTGGCCGCCTACATGGCAGACCCCGCGCCATACCTAAACCTCAGCGGTTTTTATCAGCGCAAGCGCGATCTGTTCCGCGAAGGGTTGGCTAATACGCGATTCGGTCTTCGGCCCAGCGAAGGGACCTATTTTCAGCTGGTTGATTACGGCAACCTGGCGATCCCCGAGCGCACCCTGCCCGAGGGCGAATTTGCGCAGTGGCTAACGCGAGAAATTGGGGTCGCTGCGATCCCGATGTCCGCGTTTTACGATCAACCCCGCGAACAGGGGGTGATCCGATTCTGTTTCGCTAAGAAGGACGAGACGCTCAAACTCGCGCTGGAGCGTCTAGCACGGCTCTGAGCTCTGATCTCAGAGCCCCGAACTCACGTCGCACCGTTCAGTGCAGCTCTTCGTACAAGGGGAGGGTCAGAAACTCTTCGAACGCGTCCTGCGTGCTCATGTGCTCAAAGATCTGCGCGGCACGAGCATAAGACGGGCTATTACCGGCGACCGCGTGCACCTTCGCGAGTTCCTCCGGCACGAGGGCGCGAACCATATCCGCAGTAACCTTCCGGCCGTCCTCGAGCACGCCTTTAGGTGAGCGGATCCACTGCCAGACTTGCGAGCGTGAGATTTCCGCGGTCGCTGCATCTTCCATCAGGTTATGAATCGGCACGGCGCCAGACCCGTCGAGCCATGCTCCGAGGTAATGAATACCTACGTTCACGTTCATGCGCAGGCCCGCTTCCGTGATGGGCGCCTCGGGCTGGAAGTTCAATAGGTCAGCACCGGCCACGTGAATGTCATCGCGCTGACGATCGATCTGATTCTTGCGATCACCGAGCACGCTGACAAACGCTTCCATCGCGATCGGCACGAGCGCTGGGTGCGCCACCCAACTACCGTCGTAGCCGTCGGTTGCATCACGGTTTTTGTCCGCACGAACACCGGCCATCGCAACGTCGTTCTTCGCCGGATCATTCTTGATTGGAATCAGGGCACTCATACCGCCAATCGCCGGGGCATTGCGGTGGTGGCAAGTCTTCAACAGCAACAAGGCATACGAGCGCATGAAAGGTGCGGTCATCGTGACCTTGGCGCGATCGGCCAGACAGAAGTCGCGGTCGACCTTGAACTTCTTGATGCAAGAGAAAATGTAATCCCAGCGGCCGGCATTCAGCCCTGACGAGTGCTCGCGCAACTCGTACAGAATTTCGTCCATTTCAAAGGCCGCAACGATCGTCTCAATCAATACGGTCGCCTTGACACTGCCCTGGGGAACACCGACCGCGGTCTGCGTCGCCACGAACACATCGTTCCAAAGTCGCGCCTCGAGATGACTCTCGAGCTTGGGCAGATAAAAGTAAGGCCCAAACCCACGAGCCAGCAACTCTTTAGCGTTATGGAACATGTACAGCGCAAAATCAAACAAGCCGCCCGAGACGCGCTGTCCATCGACGGTCACGTGCTTTTCGGCAAGATGCCAGCCACGCGGACGCACGACGAGCGTGGCGACCTTTTCATTCAGGTGATATGACTTACCGTTTTGTTCGAGCGAGATCGTGCGCCGAATCGCATCGATCAGGTTAATCTGCCCTTCGATCTGATTCGACCACTTCGGCGAATTCGAATCTTCAAAGTCGGTCATGTAGCTGTCCGCACCCGAGTTCAGCGCATTGATCACCATCTTGCGATCGGTGGGTCCGGTGATCTCGACACGACGGCACTCGAGCGCAGCGGGGATCGGCGCGATTTTCCAATTGCCCTCGCGAATCGATCGGGTTTCTGCCAGGAAATCGGGCTGCTCACCCGCGTCGAGGCGCTTCGCACGCTCAACCCGGGCCGCGAGCAATTCGCGACGCCGCGGCTCGAACTGCCGATGAAGGCTGGCCACTAACGCCAACGCTTCAGGAGTCAGAATCTTGACAAATTCCGGCTTGATTTCACCGGTAATGACCATTCCAGCGGGCAGATGCAGTGCGGTACTCATGATCGGGTCTCTTTAGTAACAGTAGCTTCTAATAACAATCGTTTCTAAAAGCAGTCGCTTTGAACAACAGTCGTCTCTTTTAAATCTCGTTCGATGTGCGCGAGGCCGAGCGGCGCTCGTGCTCTTTCAGATGACGTTTACGCAGGCGGATCGACTTGGGCGTGATCTCAACGAGTTCGTCATCAGCAATGAACTCGACCGCCTTTTCCAAGGTCAACTGGATCGGCGGAGTCAGAACCACAGCCTCGTCTTTGCCGGACGATCGCACGTTGGTGAGCTTCTTTTCACGCACCGGATTGACGACCAAATCGTTATCCCGCGTGTGGATACCAATGATCATGCCTTCGTAAAGGACGTCGCCTACTGAAACAAACATCCGACCACGATCGTCAAGCTTCCAAAGCGCGTAGGCCACAGCCTCGCCATCGTCCTGACTGATCAACACACCATTTCGGCGGTCTTCGATCGGGCCTGCAAAAGAGCCGTAATCATCAAAGACATGGCTCATGATGCCGGTGCCGCGAGTGAGGTTCAAAAACTCACTATGAAAGCCGATCAAACCGCGAGCGGGCACGCGATAGTCGAGACGCACGCGGCCTTTGCCATCGGGCTCCATATTGACCATCTCGGCGCGGCGGGTACCCAGGTATTCCATGACGGAACCCTGATTCTGCTCTTCCACGTCCATGACCAGATTTTCGAACGGTTCTTCGCGCTCGCCGGTCTCGGGGTTGACGCGCACTTTGGGCTTGGGCCGAGATACCGCAAGCTCGTACCCTTCACGGCGCATGTTCTCGAGAAGAATCGTCAGGTGCAGCTCACCGCGCCCGGACACTACAAAGGTGTCGCTATCGCTGGGGAACTCGACCCGTAGCGCCACGTTGTGCTGTAGCTCGCGCTCAAGCCGATCGCGAATCTGCCGGCTCGTCACATACTTACCCTCACGTCCAGCCAGCGGGCTCGAGTTCACCATGAATTCCATCGTCAGGGTCGGCTCGTCGACCTTCAGAAGGGTCAGGCCTTCGGGCGTGTCGAGCGCGCAGATGGTGGTCCCAATATCGATCGTGTCGATCCCGGTCACGGCGCAGATATCACCCGCAAGCGCTTCATCCATCGGGATCCGTTCCAACCCTTTGTAACGCAGCACCTGGTTGATTTTGCCGTTCACAGGCTTGGCGCCCGGGCCGTGGACCACCGACACCGATTGACCCGCGCGGATCTTGCCGCGGTTTACACGCCCAACGCCGATTCGACCGACATAACTCGACCAGTCCAGTGACAAGATTTGTAACTGCAGTGGCGCTTCGACATCGTCTTTGCGCTCTGGCACGAACGCCAGGATCGAGTCATAGAGCGCACGCATGGTGCCCTGCGGCATGCCGTTCTCACCACGCGGCAGCGCGTCCATTTCTTCGAGTTCTTTGACCGCAAATCCAGCCAACGCTGAACAGTAGATGATCGGGAAGTCCATCTGTTCGCTGGTTGCACCTAACTTATCGAACAGATCAAACACTTGATCGATCACCCAATGGGCACGGGCGCCGGGACGGTCAATCTTGTTCACCACCACGATCGGACGCAGGCCGAGTGCGAGGGCCTTGCGGGTCACAAATCGTGTTTGAGGCATGGGACCATCGACGGCGTCGACGACTAGCAGCACAGAGTCCACCATCGACAGTGCGCGTTCGACCTCGCCACCAAAGTCGGCATGTCCCGGGGTGTCAACGATATTGATCCGGGTGCCATCGACTTCGATCGCACAATTTTTTGCAAGGATGGTGATCCCGCGTTCTTTCTCGAGATCGTTCGAGTCCATCACCCGTTCGACAACTGCCTGATTGGCACGGAAGGTGCCGGACTGGCGTAATAGCTGGTCAACCAGGGTGGTCTTGCCGTGGTCAACGTGCGCAATGATTGCAATATTTCGAATGGGTGCGTTCATAAGAGGGCGATTAAATTCGATCGGTGAGGAGTGGGTCAGTGAGGAGTGGTTCAGTGAGGAGTCGGCGAGGGAGCGGTCGACATGAGACGCAGCGGCTTGAGCATTCCTGCCTGCGGCACTGCAAGACCCAGCAGGCGATTGCCCCCATAGATCCGCAACCTCGGGATTGTCGTCGATTCGGATTGCAATTGAATGTCGGTCGGTATCGGAACGAGCTGACCGTGGCAAAAACGTTCGGCATTCATCGAATCCAGATCGATGCGGTGGACCGAACTCAAGAGCGAATCGACGGGTGCAAGACACGCGCGCCGCTCGGCGCGGTCCGCCAGAGCTTCCAATCCATCGAGGCTGATGGATTTTTCAATGGTCAGGTCGCCCACCCGCGTGCGGCGCAATGCGGCCAGATGACCGCCACAACCGAGGCGGCTACCCAGATCAGCGGCGAGCGTTCGAATGTACGTTCCCTTAGAACAATCGACGCGAATCCAGACATCACGGATCATCCCCTCATCGCTGAGTTCAATGCGCAGCACGTCGAGTGCGTGGATCTGCACCTCGCGTGATGGCACTTCGACCGGAATGCCAGCGCGGGCATATTCGTAGAGCGGTCGGCCGTCTTTTTTGATGGCTGAATAGGCCGGTGGGACCTGAATGATCGACCCCAAAAATTCGGCCGATGCGCTCCGGATCAAGACCTCGTCCTGCGGGACGGGTTCCACAGTCAGCCATTCACCCTCGGCGTCCGCGGTGGTCGTACTGATACCGAGACGCACGCACGCTTCATACGTTTTATCAGCACGCAGCAGATCGTCCGAAAATTTGGTGGCTTCACCGAACAAGACCGGCAACAAACCGCTCGCCAAGGGGTCAAGTGTGCCGCCATGCCCCGCCTTCGCGGCGCCCATCAACCAGCGGGTGCGCCCGAGCGCCTGCGCTGATGAAGGTCCGACGGGCTTATCCAGCACGAGGACCCCATCGATCCGGTCACGCGCCATCGCTTGAAGCCGTCTCGTCCTCGCCGCGTTGCTGATTCGCTTCATCGATCAGACGCGACATCGCCACACCGCGCTCGACCGAGCGATCGAGGGTGAACCGTAGTTCGGGTGACGTGTGGATACGTAGGGCGCGACCGACGCGGCCGCGCAAAAAAGTAGCGGCGCGCTTGAGGCCTTCCTCGGTTCGAGCGATGGTTTCGTCATCACTCGGAAAGACCGTAAACCATACGGTCGCGACCGCATAGTCAGGCGTGAGATCGACACCTGTCAGGGTCACCAGGCCGATGCGAGGGTCTTTGACCTCGAACTGAATCTGCTGTGCCAGTTCGCGTTGCAGTTGGTCCGCAACACGAATACCGCGCCCACCTGCAACCGCTCCAGACTTTGCCCGCGAGGCCATCACGCACCTCCGCGGGTTATCAAGTCATCGTCAATTCGATCGCTCGTCACAGAGTGCGCGCAAACTCTTTGATCTCAAACACCTCGAGCTGGTCACCGACCTGGATATCGTTCTGATTTTTGAGCATCAGACCACACTCGAACGCTTCTTTGACTTCGCGAACATCGTCTTTAAAGCGCTTGAGCGAGTCGAGCTCGCCCGTCCAAAGCACGACCCCACTGCGCAGGAGCCGAACCCTTGCATTTCTGCGAACGATCCCCTCGAGCACCATACAACCAGCAATGTTGCCGACTTTCGAAACAGGGAAGACCTGGCGAATTTCGACCAAACCAATCGTCTCTTCGCGCTTTTCGGGCGCCAGCAGCCCCGTCATCGCCGTCTTAACCTCGTCGACCGCGTCGTAGATCACGCCGTAATAACGGATATCAACGCCCTGCCCCTCGGCCACCTTGCGCGCCTGCAAATCGGCACGCACGTTAAAGCCCAGGATGACCGCTTTCGAAGCCAGCGCCAGGTTGACATCGCTCTCGGTAATCGCACCGACCGCCGCATGCACCACCTGCACTTTGACCTCGTCGGTCGAGAGCTTGAGCATCGCGTGCACCAGCGCTTCTTGCGAACCCTGCACGTCGGACTTGATGATAAGCGCCAGCGTCTGCACGCCCTCGCCCAGCTGGTCAAACATGTTCTCGAGCTTGGCCGCCTGCTGTTTGGCCAGCTTGACGTCGCGGAACTTGCCTTGCCGGAACAGCGCGATCTCACGAGCCTTGCGCTCGTCGGCCAGAACGATGACTTCTTCACCGGCCAACGGCACCTCGGCCAAGCCTTGAATTTCGACCGGAATAGACGGACCCGCTTCCTGAATTGGCTTGCCGTTTTCATCGAGCATGGCGCGCACGCGGCCATAGGCTGAGCCTGCCAACACGACATCGCCGCGGCGCAAGGTACCGCTTTGCACCAACACCGTAGCGACCGGTCCACGCCCCTTGTCCAGGCGCGCTTCAATCACCAATCCCTTGGCGGGCGTCTCACGCGGTGCGTGCAATTCGAGCACTTCAGCCTGCAGCAAAACGTTCTCAAGCAGCTCATCAATTCCCTGCCCGGTCTTTGCAGAAACCGCAACGAAGGGTGAATCACCGCCGTACTCTTCGGGGACCACTTCATGGCCCACCAGCTCCTGCTTGAGGCGCTCAGGATTTGCTTCGGCTTTATCGATCTTGTTCATCGCCACAACGATCGGCACGCCAGCCGCTTTCGCGTGGTTGATCGCCTCAATCGTTTGCGGCATCACGCCATCATCGGCCGCCACGACCAAAATGACGATGTCGGTCGCCTTGGCGCCCCGCGCACGCATGGCCGTAAACGCCTCGTGACCTGGCGTATCGAGGAAGGTAATAACCCCACGCGGCGTCTCGACGTGGTAGGCGCCGATGTGCTGGGTAATTCCGCCGGCCTCACCTGCCGCCACCTTCGCGCGACGGATCGAATCGAGTAGCGACGTTTTACCGTGGTCGACGTGGCCCATCACGGTCACGACCGGAGGCCGCGGTAGATCCACCACATCGACCGCTGTGGCCGCAGTGGCCGATTCTTCGAGGAAGGTTTCAGGGTCATCAAGCTTGGCCGCAAAGGCCTTGTGACCCATCTCTTCGACCAGAATCATTGCAGTTTCTTGATCGAGCACCTGATTGATCGTGACCATCTGGCCCAACTTCATCAAGTGCTTGATCACTTCGGCCGCTTTGACCGACATCTTGTGGGCCAGGTCAGCCACGGTGATCGTCTCAGCGATATGAATTTCACGAACGATCTGCTCGGCCGGTGCGGCTTCAACATCCCCACGCTGATCCCGATCGCCACCCCGACCGCCCGAACGGCCACCGCTTCGAGGACCACGCCAGCCTGTCGTACCCCCCGGAGCCCCGCGGGTCTTCAGAGCCTGCTTTTTCTTGGCATCTTCTTGCCAACTGCTCGAGAGGTTGGCGGACTTTAGATCCTTAACGTCTTTGACGCCTTTGCCGCGCTCTTTGGCGTCCCCCGCTGCCGCGCCGGCACCCGCAGGTTTGGCAGCCGGCTTGGTCAACGTGACCGTTTTCTTCTCGCCCGCTTCGCCCGTCGCGCCAGCAACCGTGCCGGCCACTGCTGCCGCAGGCGCGGGCGCAGGTGCCTCAACCTTCGCCGGCGTACGCTTGGCAACCGTCGTCATTCGATTGATCGAAGCCACTTCGGCCTCGATGCGACGTCGCGCGTCGGCGCGGACTTTAGCCTCTTCCTGAGCCAGTCGGGCCGCCTCGGTCGCAGCATTCGTCGCCGCTTGCGCAGCCGCTTCAGCGCGTGCGCGCACCGCAGCCGGTGCGCCTGCACTTTCGGGGTTTGCGGCGGCCTGAGCCTGCGTGTCCGGGACCATCGCAGCGTCTGCGCCGGATGCGCCCGTAGCGCTTCCAAGCTGGACATTCTTGCCAGCAGCCTTCCCACCTGCTGGCGCCTGAGCCCCATCGGCCGCGCGCTCCTCGAGAACCTGCAGGGCTTGTTGCGCCTGCAGCTCACTGAGTCGCTGACGCTCCACCCGCGCTTCTTCTTCGCGCCGCGCCGCTTCAGCCGCAGCCGCCGCCTCGCGTTCAAGCTCGAGCGCAAGCGCCTGTTGCTTGGCAAGAAGTTCCGCTGCCTGCTGGTCGCGCGCCGCTTGCTCTTCGTGTTCCCGTTGGGCTTCGGCCTCTTGGGCTAAGCGTTGGGCTTCAGCAGCAGCCGCCTCAGCAGCAGCCACCGCGGCTGGCGACGCACCGTCATCGCGCTGAACAAAGGTGCGCTTTTTACGGACCTCGACCTGGATCGTACGGGCGCGCCCACTGGCATCCGCCTGCTTGATTTCACTGGTCTGCTTGCGCGTGATCGTGATCTTCTTTTTGGTCTCTTCCTCGCCGCCGCCATGCGCGCGTCGCAAGGCCTGCAACAGCGCTGCTTTATCGGACTCGGTCAGACCATCTTGCGCAGACTCCTTGCGCACACCAGCCGAACGCAACTGCTCGAGCAGCACGTCCGTTGGCATCTTCAATTCGGCAGCAAATTTCTCGACATTAATACTAGCCATTCCGTTCCTTAAGACCTATGCGCCAGTGGCAGCGTTGGAGCCACCGGTGTGATCAGCCGATGAACCCGCAGCGGCCTCAGCGGCTGCGTTCTCTTCTGCGGCAAACCAATGGGCTCGTGCGCGCAGGATCAATTCCCGCCCAGCCTGTTCTTCAATCTGGGTCGCTTCCATCAGTTCGTCGATGGCGAGTTCAGCCAGATCATCGCGGGTCTGAATACCGATATCGGCCAGCTTGGCCGCCAGCTCGCGATCCACGCCCTCAAGCGAAAGCAGATCTTCCGAGAGGCTCTCAATCTTTTCTTCCGTCGCAATGGCACGAGTCACCAGCACATCGCGGGCACGGTTACGCAACTCATTGACCGTGTCCTCATCGAATGCTTCGATTTCAAGCATTTCGGCGATCGGGACGTATGCGATCTCTTCAAGGCTCGTGAAGCCCTCGTCGATCAGAATGTCGGCCACCTCCTGGTCCACATCCAGGCTATCGATGAAGCGCTCGCGCAGACTCGAACGCTCGCCCTCTTGCTTGGAGTGGCTTTCGTCGGCCGTCATGATGTTGATTTGCCATCCGGTCAACTCACTGGCGAGCCGAACATTGCGGCCACCCGTGCCAATCGCAAGCGCCAGATTGTCTTCGTCAACCACGACGTCCATGGCGTGCTTTTCTTCATCGACCACAATCGAACTGACATTCGCGGGCGCCAGTGCACCGATCACGAACTGAGCGGGATCTTCGCTCCACAAAACAATATCAACCCGCTCACCGGCAAGTTCTCCCGTGACCGCCTGGACCCTCGAACCACGAACGCCCACACAGGTACCAATGGGGTCAACCCGCCGATCATGGGCAAGCACCGCAATCTTGGCGCGGACCCCTGCGTCGCGTGAGGCCGCCTTGATTTCGAGCAGGCCCTGTTCGATCTCGGGCACCTCGAGGCGGAAGAGTTCCATGATGAACTCGGGCGCGGTGCGCGACATAAACAATTGTGGCCCGCGGCCCTCACGATTGAGTCGAGAGACCCAACCACGTACCCGGTCACCGACCCGAAGGTTCTCTTTAGGGATGGTGTTTTCCCGCAGCAGACGCGCTTCAATGCGGCCGCTTTCAACCACGGCGCCTTCACGATCAACGCGCTTGACTGTTCCAGAGAACAGCATGTCTCCGCGTTCAACGAAGTCATTGATGATCTGCTCACGCTCGGCATCGCGAATCTTTTGCAGAATGACCTGCTTGGCCGCCTGCGCGCCAATCCGCCCGAACTCCACTGGCTCGAGTTCTTCCTCAATGTAATCGCCGACCTCAATCTCGGGCACCTGACTACGTGCCTCAGCGACGATCATCTGCAGATCATGGTCTTCGAGTTCGCCATCGGGGACGACCAGCCAGCGCCGATAGGCTTCGTGATCGCCGGTCGATCGATCGATCGTGACGCGAAGATCAACCTCGTCAGTGAATCGCTTCTTGGTGGCCGAAGCGAGCGCGCTTTCGAGAGCACTGAACACGATTTCGCGTTCGACATTTTTCTCGCGCGCCAGCGCGTCGACCATCATCAAAACTTCTCGGCTCATCGCCCTGTCACTCCTGAAAACTCAAACTGCGGCACCAATCGCGCCCGCTCAATGTCGTCCAATGCAAATTCAACACGATGCACCGGCAGAGGCTCTGCACCAGCCTTGCCGGTCGTTCCATCCACCGCGACCTTCGCCCGCGCCGGCCGCCTTGCCCCACGCGCCGCCGGAGGTGGTGCATCGGTCCACTCCAACAGCCATCGGCCCGATTCACCAGCCCGCAAAACACCCTGAAACTGCCGCCGCCCTTCAATGGGAAGACGCATCCGGATAGCTACCTGCTCGCCCGCAAACCGCTCAAAATCGACCGGCTTTTTAAGAGCCCGATCCAGCCCCGGGGACGACACCTCGAGGCGCGAGTAATCAACCCCTTCGACTTCCAGAACCCGCACCAGTTGTCGACTGGCGGCTTCGCAATCCTCGATAGTCGGCCCCAAGGGCTGCCCGGGCCGATCAATAAAAACGCGCAGCAGGCCCCGAGCAACGAACTCAAGGTCGACGAGTTCATAGCCCAAGCCTGCGAGCGCCTGTTCAACGATCTGCTGTAACGATGTCAAGGAAACCCAAACAGAAAAAAAAATGGGCCGTTATCCAGCCCATTGCTTCTGGTGCGCCTACTGCTGAGACGTTGGGTCAGTGTTGACTGGCAACGTTGACTCACAACCCTGGGTCAGAGTGGCGCGGATCTGCTGAGTATAACATCCATGCCACCTTGTGGTACCAGCAGGCCACTATTCAGGAGGCGTCTCGGGCAGACGACGGCGCTTCGTTCGAATCTCGACCTTGACCGCCGACGTAGCCGGCTTGGCGGCCATCACTGGGCCATCGTCGCGGGGAAATCTCGGCTCCCGTGGAGCACGGGGAGGCCCAGGGGGTCGCGGCGGACGGGGTGCGCGGGGCGGCCGGGGTGATTGCGCGGATCGAGGAGCGTCCGGATCACGGGGGGGGCCTGGCACACGCGGCGGCCCGGGTGGGCGCGCTCGACGAGGCGGCCGCGAAACACCTGACGGACCGGGAAAACCTTGCGGGCCCGGCTGACGCGGGGGCCGAGGTTCGAACGGTGATCCACCCTCGGTCGCTTGCCCCTGAAATTCACCCGGCTGACGTTCCCGATTGCCCGGACCGCGAGGCCCTCGACCAGAGTTTGGACCGCGTCCACTATTGCGTCCACGACCACCGGGACGACCACGGCCGTCCGGATTCGGGCCGCGGCCCTCTTGCCCCGGAACGGGTTGAGGACCGACCATTTCCCACTCGGGATGCCCGCCCTGCTCACCGGAGAAACCACCTGGCCCACCTGGACCGCCTGGCCCAGCTTGACCTAGACCCTGACGCCTGGGGTGGTTCGGCCGCCCTGGACCGCCATGACGGGGAGCGCGATCACCGGCAGGGCCACCCATTGAATGAGCACCCGATCGTCCTCCGGGACGAGGACCTGAACGACCGGGTCGACCATCGGGACGCCCGCCGGGGTAAGCACCCGCTCCCGGATAGCCGCCGCCGCTGCCACCGGCTGGAAAATGTCCGCCAGTCATCGTCAGGCTGGCTGCATCAACCCCGGTGCGAAGCTGAGTTTTCTGCGCCAGAGCGCGAGCGCGAAAAGCGGCTCGTCGCCCTTCCCCGCCCGTCTTACGAATGGCTCTGGAGATGGCCTCCTGATGCGCATCGGCACTACGAGGCTGCCAATCGTCATCATCAACTGGGAGCTCTTCTTCGCCAGCGTGACGGGCTGCAATCGCTTTGGCCTCCGAGGGATCAAGTCGATTACCGATATCGTCGTCAATCAGCTCATCTTCGTCATGATCATCCCAGTCGTCGCGATCACTCTCATTTGAAGAAGCGTCTCGAACGGTCTCGGGCTCGAGGTCCACGCCAGCTGCTCGAAGTGCGGCATCGCTCTCGCGCATCGCGGTCTGCAATGCCAAGACCTCAGCGCCTTCGAGTTCGAGCCAGCGCCCGCGACGCAGTCGGGTCGGCAACGCAACCGGACCAAAACGTACGCGTACCAATCGGCTGACTGTCAGCCCAACCGCATCAAAAAGGCGCCGAACCTCGCGGTTGCGGCCTTCTGAAATCACCACCCGGTACCAACAATTGGCCCCCGTCCCACCGATTTCGGAGACCACAGAAAATGCTGCTGGTCCATCGTCCAGTTCAACGCCATTCAAAAGTTGCTGACGAGCGCCCTCATCGACCCGACCGAGAATACGAACCGCGTACTCGCGCTCCCAGCCATAGCGTGGGTGCATCAGCCGATTCGCAATGTCTCCAGAGGTCGTGAAGATCAGCAAACCTTCTGTATTCAGATCCAGCCGACCCACTGCAACCCAACGGCCGCCGCGCGGTTTGGGCAGGCGCTCGAACACCAAGGGGCGGTGTTCGGGATCTTCGCGCGTCACCACTTCGCCCGCAGGTTTGTGATAAAGCAAGACACGAGGCACCGAACCGGTGGGTTTACGGCGCAACGGACGTCCGTTGATCCGGATCAGATCCATCGGACCAATCCGCTGTCCCACGTGCGCTGGTTCGCCATTGACCGATACCCGACCGGCGAGGATCAGCTCCTCCATGTCTCGACGCGAACCGATACCCGATTCCGCCAGAACTTTATGCAATTTGGGCGAATCATCATCGGGCAACGGACGAATATGTCGAGGTAAGCGGCGCCGCGGATCGCCGGCATCCAGGCCCACCGCAGCCTGCACTGGCCAGCTTGGAATGCGCTCTTCCTCCGGCACGTCTAGGTCTGGTCGCGGAGTTCGTGGACCCCGGCCGCGTCTACGTCCCGGCGGTCCACCCGGGGAAAATTCGGCCCCCACGTCGAACCCATCAGGCCGCCCCTCGTGTGCCAGTGAGCCCTCTTGCCCCTCTCGGCCCTCGTGGGCGATCCGACCCTCGTGACCCTCGGGAACCTCGTGACCAGGTGAGCCCTCAATGCCCACCCCATCCGCCCCAAAAACCGGTGGAGTTCCCGCATCCAGCCTCTGATTCTGGTTCTGGTTCTGATCCTGACCCTCCGGACGCCTGCCCGAACGTCGTCTCCGGAAAGGGGATCGACTACCCGGCCGGCGGAGCTCGTTGGGTTCCGCTCCCGATTCAGGACTGCGGATTTGATCGCGAGAATCGTGATCGTGATCAGGCGGAGAACTCATTCAGATCCTGGCGAAGATTCAACGGGAGAAAACAAATTAATTGGGGCCTCAAGTTGAGGCACGCCGCCATCCAATGGCTCTAGCGGCGGCAATTGATCGAGCGCGCGGAGCCCAAAATCATCCAGAAACAAGCGCGTGGTCGCTAGGAGCATCGGCCGCCCGGGGACATCGCGGTGCCCAACCGATTCGATCCAGCCGCGCTCCTCAAGCGTACGGACCACGGTCGTCGCCACGGTCACTCCCCGAATCGCCTCGATGTCGCCCCGGGTCACGGGTTGACGATAAGCGATCACCGCCAGCGTCTCCAAGACGGCCCGCGAGTAACGAGGCGGCTTCTCGGGGCGTAACCGTTCGAGCCACGGAGTCATCTCAGCGCGGGTCTGAAAACGCCATCCACTCGCGACCGAGGTTAATTCAAGGCCCCGATCGCGCCAGTCTTCCCGGAGAGTTTCGAGCAATGACCGAATCGTGTCTGGCGATGGAGCACTCGCCTCTTCGGCTTCCGAATCGACAAACAAACGCTGAAGAGCCGCGATGTTGAGCGGCTGTCCGGCGCACAAAAGCACCGTTTCGATCACAATTTTAGCTTGCGCCGTTTGCATCCCTGGGATGGAATTGCAGCGTCGTTCCGGAGACCAGAACAAGACAGTTTTTGAGAATGGGGACTGAGGCTTGGACGCAGGAGCCTTTGTCCTAGCCTGTTTAGACCGCGCAATGCGCGATCTCTGGTTGCGGGGGTAGGATTTGAACCTACGACCTTCGGGTTATGAGCCCGACGAGCTGCCAGACTGCTCCACCCCGCGTCCGTTTAAGTGGTCGAAGATAGCCCCATTCGAGGTTGAGCGCAAGTCGGCTTTCTCCACGCTACACTGCAAGCTCGAGGGAGCGATGCTGACCATGAAGTTCTGTTCCGATTGTGGCTCCGCCGTCCAGCTGCGGATTCCCGCCGATGACACTCGTCCGCGCGCCATTTGCGATGCCTGCGGAGTCATCCATTACCGCAACCCCAAGATGGTCGTTGGTACGATCCCCGTTTGGGATGAGCAGGTGTTGCTGTGCCGCCGAGCGATCGAGCCTCGCCATGGATTCTGGACGCTACCGGCCGGATTTCTCGAGCTTGGTGAGACCACCGGTGAAGGCGCCTGCCGCGAAACGGTCGAAGAGGCCGGAGCCAACATCGAGCTCGGTGCCGCGTTTTCAATGATCGACATCCCACACGTCGAACAGATTCATTTGTTTTATCGTGCCCGATTGCTCGACCTCGACTTCGCTCCAGGCGTCGAGAGCCTCGAAGTCCGTTTGTTTAGCGAAAGTGATATCCCCTGGAAAGATCTGGCATTCAGAACGGTTAGCCAAACTCTACGATGGCATTTTGAGGATGTCCACGCCTCGAAAGACTCCGGCGCCGACTTGGGGCCAACCGTACTTCGCGTTAGTTCGATCAACCCGCAACGCGAATGAAGCTTGCCTGGGTCGCCCCGGGGCAAGCCCTACCGTCGCCCCACACTGCACTCACTGAGCCGCCGGGGCTCGTGGCGGCCGGACTCGACCTATCGCCTGCCCGACTGCTCGAGGCGTATGGTCAAGGCATGTATCCCTGGTACTCGGACGGGCAACCGGTGCTGTGGTGGTCGCCCGACCCCCGGATGGTTTTGTTTCCGGAAGAATTTCGAATCTCGAATTCACTCAAGCAGCGATTGCGTCGTGCTCAGCAACGCGGGCTCTGGGAATTCACGGTCGATCAAGCGTTTGAATCCGTGATGCGGGCCTGCGCCGAACCCCGCCCCGATCAGGATGGCACCTGGATTACCGAAGACATCCTGATGGCGTACGTGGGCTTGCACCGCCAAGGCATCGCCCACTCGGTTGAAGTCTGGGCCAGGTCGACGCACACCCTGATCGCAGGCTTATATGGTGTCTCGATCGGTCGGATTTTTTTTGGTGAATCGATGTTCACGCGCGCGAGCGATGCCTCAAAGGCCGCTTTAGCCGTCCTTGTGCAGCAGTTGCAGGCCTGGGGATTCGAGCTGATTGACTGTCAGCAGCAGACACGGCATCTGGCATCGATGGGTGCGCGCCCTATCGCTCGGGACCATTTTCTGCATATCCTTGCGCAGGCGTCCCGATTACCGGAGCCGGACTGGTCGTCGACCAACCTGAACCCGTCCCTGCCATGACTCATCTCAAGGACCTACCGTTCTCAGCGCTGCAGTTTTATGCGACGGCGCCCTATGCCTGCAGTTACCTGCCTGATCGGCAGGCGCGGTCGCAGGTCGCTACCCCAAGTCACCTGATCCAATCCGAGGTCTATGCCCAGCTGGTTCGGGCGGGTTTTCGCCGCAGCGGTGTCTTCACCTACCGCCCGCACTGTGACGGTTGTCGAGCCTGTCTACCGGTTCGTGTCCCCGTCGCGCAGTTCGAACCCAACCGTAGCCAACGCCGGGCATGGCGTGATCACTCCAATCTCAGCGTGCGCGTTGCCGAACCTGGTTTTTCGGCTGATCACTATCAACTGTATTTACGCTACCAAGCCAGCCGTCACGCCGGTGGCGGTATGGATCAGGACAGCCGAGATCAATACGCGCAGTTCCTGCTACAAAGTCGGGTCAACACTCGGCTCGTCGAATTCCGGACCGAGACCGACGAGCTCGTCATGATTTCCATCATCGATCTACTGGACGATGGTCTTTCGTCGGTCTATACCTATTTTGAACCGGACCACGATCACGCCAGTTACGGGACCTATAACGTGCTCTGGCAGATCGACCA
>Ga0214921_10005959_pt1 | contig 16932 bp, 13 predicted proteins | sample LL1505_MetaG_FD_177992 | JGI IMG/M metagenome (GOLD analysis project Ga0214921, IMG submission 177992) | Freshwater microbial communities from Lake Lanier, Atlanta, Georgia, United States - LL-1505 | ecosystem: Environmental > Aquatic > Freshwater > Lake | place: USA: Georgia | collected...
CTCGACTGGCGGCCCAGGGCTTCACTGCCAACACGGCCAATGTGTTTGAGCATGAACAGGGATTTTTGGACGTTTTCAACGGCCCGGGCACCTATGACACCGCCCGTGCACTGGCCGCCTGGGCGACGCCGCTGGACATCGTGGCCCCTGGCATCGCCATCAAGCAATACCCCTGCTGTGGCAGCACGCACCCGGCGATTGACGCCATGCTGTCTCTGGTGCGAGAGCACGCCCTGACCGCAGACATGGTTCAAGGCGTTGAAGCCTGGGTTCATCAGCGCCGCTTGCAGCACACCAACCGGCCGCAGCCCGGCAGCGCACTGGACGCCAAGTTCAGCCTTCAATATGTACTGGCGCGCGCCCTGCTGGACGGCCATGTCAGTCTGGCGGACTTTGAGGGCCAGGCGCATACCGACCCTCGCGTGCAAGCCCTGCTGCCGCGCATCAAGGTAGCACCCTACAACGACAGCCAGTTTGCAAACAGCAACCACTTTGGCGGCGCGGTCCGCCTGACGCTGTCGGACGGCACGGTGCTGCAAGCCAGCGTCGAACAGGCCCTGGGCCGCACCTCCGCGCACCCGCTGCCCATGCACTTGCTGCAAGCCAAGTTTGCGCTGTGCGCTTCCAGCGTGCTGAAAGCTGAGGCCATTGAGGCCGTGGCTCAAGCTGTTGAGCACATTGAAGACATCAAAGACATGCGCCAGCTCAGTGGCCATCTCGCCTGCGTTCTAACCTGAATTAACAAGAAAGTGCCTTTTAAAAATGCAAGAGAAAAAGTATGACGTGATCGTGGTGGGCAAAGGCAATGCAGCCCTGTGCGCCGCGCTGGCTGCCTGTGAACATGGCGCCAAAGTGGCCATTCTTGAAGCCGCCTCCCCAGACGAAAGCGGCGGCAACAGCCGCTATGCAGGCGGCGTGATGCGCTTTGCCTTTGCTTCAGTTGAAGAACTCAAACAAGTCGTTGACCTGACCGACGCCGAAGTGGCCGAAAGCGATTTCGGCACCAACACCACCGACGAATTTTTTGACGACCTTTTCCGCCTGACACAGTTCAAGACAGACCCCGAGTTGTCCGAACGCCTGGTCACCCGCAGCCTGGAAACCATGGTCTGGTTGCGCTCCAAGGGCGTGAAGTTCGTGCCCAACTTCGGCCGCCAGTCCGCTGTGGTGAATGGCCGTCGTCGCTTTTTTGGCCGCATGCCGCTGGAAGTCTCCGGCGGTGGTTCGGGTCTGGTGCAGTATCTAGACCGTGCGGCCGAAAAAGCCGGTATCGACATTCACTACAACACGCGCGCCAAATCATTGGTGATGGACGGCGAAAAAGTTGTCGGCATCAACGCCAGCTGCCAGGGCGAAAGCCTGCGCTACTTAGGCCGTGCGGTGGTACTGGCCTGCGGCGGTTTTGAAGCCAACGCTGAAATGCGCACCCGCTACCTGGGCCCGGGCTGGGAGCTGGCCAAGGTGCGCGGCTCGCGCTTTAACCAAGGCGACGGCCTGAAAATGGCGCTGGACATAGGCGCTGCCAGTTACGGCAACTGGTCGGGCGCGCACGCCACCGGCTGGGACCTCAACGCCCCGCCGCATGGCGACTTGTCGGTGGGTGATCAATTTCAAAAGCACAGTTACATCTTTGGCCTGCTGATCAATGCAAACGGCAAACGCTTTGTCGATGAAGGCCTGGATTTTCACTCCTTCACCTACGCCAAATACGGTGGCGAAGTGCTCAAGCAGCCGGGGCAGTTTGCCTGGCAGGTGTTTGACGCCAAGGTCAGCAAGTTGCTGCGCTCGGAGTACCGCATCAAGATGATGACCAAGGTCAGCGCCAACACCATCGAAGAGCTGGCCACCAAACTCGAGGGCGTGAACCCCCAGGCCTTTATCGAGACCGTGCGCAACTACAACGCTGCGGTCAAAGCGGACGTGCCCTTTGACTCAACAGTCAAAGATGGCAAAGGCACAGAGGGCATCGAGCCACCCAAGAGCAACTGGGCGCAAGCGCTGGACACTGCGCCGTTTGACGCCTACGCCACCACCTGCGGCATCACCTTCACCTTTGGCGGCTTGCGCATAGACCCCAACAACGGCCAGGTGCTCGACGGCATGCAACTGCACGTACCTGGCCTGTTTTGCGCCGGCGAAATGGTCGGCGGCCTGTTTTACTTCAACTACCCCAGCGGCACCGGTCTGGTCTCGGGCTCCTTGTTCGGCCGACTGGCCGGCGACGGCGCCGGACGCCAGGCCATGGCCTGAACGCCCGTTAACCCTTTTTTTCACCAAGGAGACCCCCATGACAACACAACGCAGAAAAGCACTTATTCAACTTGCAGGCCTGGGCCTGGCCAGTCAGACCGGCCAGTTGTTCGCCCAGTCAACGGCCATCAGCCGTTACCCGGAAAAGCAAATCCGCCTGCTCTGCCCTTTTGCGCCGGCCGGTGGTGTTGACCTGACGGCGCGGCTGCTGGCGCAGAAAATTTCGCAGTCCTGGGGCCAGCCGGTGGTGGTTGAAAACCGGCCCGGTGCCAACGGCATGATTGCGGTCGATCTGGTGGCCAAATCGCCGCCCGATGGCTACACGCTGACCATGATCTCCTCGAGCCACTCCGTCAACGTCACCTTGCAAGGCAATCAGGCCTATAGCCTCGACCGCGACCTGGTGCCCATCACCCAGGCCACCACCCAGCCCTACGTGCTGGTGGTCAACCCGTCTGTGCAGGCCAAGAGCGTGGCCGAGCTGCGGGCACTGGCACGCAGCAAACCCGGTGGCCTGACCTACGGCTCTTCGGGCATTGGCGGCTTCAGCCACCTGGCCGGCGCCCTGCTGGAGGCGCTCGGCGGCGTCAAGCTCACGCACGTTCCTTACAAAGGCGGCTCTTTGGCCATGAATGACGTGATCAGCGGCCAGATCGACATGCTGTTCTCCACCATTTTGCAGTCGCATGGCCACATCATGTCGGGCCGCCTGCGGCCGCTGGCGGTCAGCTCACTTCAGCGTTCTCCCACCTTGCCGGACATTCCCACCATGCAGGAAGCGGGCGTTGCCGGTTACGAAATGGCAGGCTGGTACGGCGTCATGGCGCCGCGCGGCACACCGGCCCCGATAGTGGAGAAGCTCAACCGCGAGATGGTGCGCATTCTTAAGCTCCCCGAAACACGCGATCGGCTGGCCGGCGACGGATCTGACCCCGTGGGCAGTACCCCGGCAGAGTTCGGCGCCCACGTTAGCACCGAGGTCAAACGCTGGGCCAAACTGATTAAAGAGCTCGATATCCGTTCGCAGTAGACTCCTTGAATGTTTTGTTTTTTAAGCTTCTTTAGCTTTTTTAAACTGGAGTAATTTGCATGAAAAAATTGGCCCTTTGGTTGGCCCTGGCCGCCAGCTTTTGCCTTAACGCCCAAGCCCAGAACTACCCCACCAAGCCGATCCGCCTGATCGTGCCTTTCGCGCCCGGCGGTGGCAACGACACCGTGGCGCGCGCCATCGCGCAGCAGCTCACCACGGCCCTGGGCCAATCTGTTGTGGTGGACAACAAGGCAGGCGCCGGCGGCATCATTGGTGCCGACATGGCGGCCAAGGCGCCGGCGGACGGTTACACGCTGTTTCTGGGCGGCGTGGGCAGCTTGGCAGTCAACCCGCAGGTGATGGGCAAAAGTCCTTATGACCCGTTCAAGGATTTCGCCCCCATCATCCTGCTCGCTTCAGCGCCCTCGGTGGTCGCTGTCAATCTGGCACAGCCTTTCAAAACCATCCAGGAAATGACAGCCTACGCCAAAGCCAATCCCAACAAGCTCAATTACGCCTCCAACGGCAACGGCAGTTCGGCCCACGTGGCGACTGTGCTGTACGAGAGCATGGCCGGCGTAGACATGGCGCACATTCCCTACAAAGGCTTGGCCCCTGCGATGACGGACCTGATGTCCGGTCAAGTGCAGCTGATGTTCAGCTCGATGGTGGCCATCGTGCCCCAAATCAACGCAGGCAAGTTCAGGGCGCTCGCGGTCACCGGCACCAAGCGCTCGCCGCTGCTGCCCAACGTGCCGACGCTGGCCGAGTCCGGGCTGGTCGGCTATGAGGCAGGCTCCTGGTACGGCTTGCTGGCCCCCGCCGGCACGCCGGCAGAAATCGTTCGCAAAATTAACTTGGAATCAGCCAAGGCACTGCGTCAGACATCGGTGCGCGACTCCCTCACCGGCGAAGGCGCTGATGTGGTGGGCGGCACACCCGAAGACTTTGCCCGCCACATCAAGGTCGAGCACACCCGCATCGGCAAAATGATCGCTGACGGACGGCTGAAAATGAATTGAGTTCTTGTTTTCGGCAGAACACTAGGGTTTACACCTCATTGACTGGGGCCGTTTGCCCACTAACCTTATCATTTTGAATACCAAGGATGCGCGCATGTTGAAACTTAATATCAACGGTAAAAGCCATGAAGTTGACGTCGAGCCCGAGATGCCCCTGCTGTGGGTGCTGCGCGACCAGCTGGGCATGACCGGCACCAAATTCGGTTGCGGCATTGCCCAGTGCGGTTCTTGCACAGTGCACCTCAATGGTGAGCCGGTGCGCTCGTGTTCTTACCCGGTGTCTGCCGCCGTAGGCCAGCGGGTGGTGACGATTGAAGGATTGTCGAAGGACGGCACACACCCCGTGCAAATGGCCTGGAAGGCGCTCGATGTGCCCCAGTGTGGTTACTGCCAGTCCGGCCAGATCCTGGCGGCCACCACCTTGCTGCGCAAAAAACCCAAACCTACCGACGCCGACATTGACGAGGCCATGACCAACATCTGCCGCTGCGGCACCTACCAGCGCATCCGCGCGGCTATCCATCTGGCCGCTAAAACCGGCAAGGGCGTGGGATCAGTGATCCACATGGTCAGCGATGCTGGCGAAATTATCGAACCCACAACGGCCCAAGCCTGAAAGCAGCGCACATGACCATGTCGACAAACACCCGCTTGTCCCGCCGCGCCTTTGTGCTGTCCAGTGCCGCTGCCGGCACCGGCCTGGCGCTGGGCTTTCACTTTCCTGCCGCCGCCCAAAGCGCCAGCGGCGACACCCCCGAGGCCAACGCCTGGGTGGTGGTGCAAACCGACGAAACTTGCATCGTCCGCGTTGCCCGCGCTGAAATGGGCCAGGGCACCCACACCGGCCTGGCCCAGCTGGTCGCCGAAGAGCTCGACTGCGATTGGTCGCGCGTCAAAGTACAAATGGTCTCGCCCGGCCAAAACCTGGCCCGCAAGCGCGTCTGGCGCGACATGTCCACCGGCGGCAGCCGGGGCATACGCAGTTCGCAAGATTACATGCGTCAAGGCGGGGCTGCGGCCCGCACCGTGCTGTTGCAAGCGGCTGCCAACCAGTGGGGCGTTGCGGTGAGCGAGGTGACTGTCAGCAAAGGCGTGATTACCCACACTGGCTCAGGCCGCAAGCTCAGCTACGGCAAGGTGGCCTCGGCCGCAGCCAAGCTGACACCGCCAGACCCTAAGACACTGGTGCTGCGTGACCCGCGCCAATGGAAGATTGCCGGCAAGCCCCTCAAGCGTGTGGACACCGCGCTCAAGGTGATGGGCAAACAAAACTACGCCATCGACACCCGCCTGCCCGGCATGGTCTATGCAGCCATTCAGGCCAGCCCGGTCTTTGGCGGCAAGCTGGTCAGCTTTGACGCAGCCAAGCTAAGGGGTCGCAAAGGCATTCAGGGCATCTACAAAGTGGACGACAACGCAGTGGCCGTGGTGGCTGACAACTGGTGGCGCGCCAAGATGGCACTGCTGGACCTGCCCATCGTCTGGAACGAAGGCGCCAACGGCCAGGAAAGCAGTGCCACCATCGACGCCCGTCTCAAAGAGGGCCTGACCTCAACCAGCAATGTGTTTGCCGACACCGACATCGGCAATGCGCCCCAAGCGATTGACGGCGCAGCCAAACGTGTCGAGGCGGTTTACAGCACCCCCTTTGTCTCCCATGCTTGTATGGAACCCATGAACTGCACGGCGCTGGTTACTGACTACCGTGCCGAGGTCTGGGTCGCCAGCCAGAATGCCGAGGCTTCCATGGCCGCCCTGTCGACTGCCAGCGGTTTGTCGCTAGACAAATGCGAGGTCTACAACCACACCCTGGGCGGCGGTTTCGGCCGGCGCGGAGGTACGCAAGATTTTGTGCGTCAGGCCACTTTGCTGGCCAAGCAAATGAAGGGCGTGCCCGTCAAGATGGTGTGGAGCCGAGAAGAGGACATGGCGCAAGACTACTTCCGCCCCATCGGCCTGTGCAAGCTGGAAGCCGGTCTGGACGAGAAAGGCAATCTGCTGGGCTTGCAACTTCGGGTGTCCGGCCAGTCGATCAACGCCTATCAGAGCCCGCAAAACATCAAAGACGGTAAAGACGTGCGCCAGCTGCAAGGCTACGCGGCTGAGCCGGGTGACGCACAAATCGGCTACACCGTGCCGCACCTGCGCACCGAGTACGCGATGCGCAACACCCATGTGCCGGTCGGGGCTTGGCGTGGTGTCAACACCAACCAGAACGGCTTGTACCTGGAGTGCTTCATGGAAGAAGTGGCTGCGGCGGCCGGCCGAGACCCGCTAGAGTTCCGACGTGCTCTGATGCAAAAACACCCCAAGCACTTAGCCGTGTTAAATGCTGCCGCAGACAAAGCCGGCTGGGGCAAACCATTGCCCGCCGGCGTGCACCGCGGTATCGCCCAGTTCATGGGTTATGGCAGTTACACCGCTGCGGTCGCCGAGGTATCGGTCAAGGGCGATGAGGTCAAAGTCCACCGCCTGGTGTTGTCCACCAATTGCGGCCATGCGGTCAACCCCGACCAGATCGCCGCGCAGGTCGAAGGCTCAGTGGCTTATGCCTTTGATACCTTGCAAAGCCAGTCCACCGTGGCCAATGGGCGCATGGTCAATACCAACTTCGACAGCTATCCGATTGCCCGCTTGCGCCAGTTGCCGCGCATCGAAACCGTGATCGCACCGACCTTTGACTTCTGGGGCGGCGTGGGCGAGCCCACCATCTGCGTGGTGGCGCCGGCCATACTCAACGCCATCTTTGCCGCCACCGGCAAGCCGATGCGCAACCTGCCTCTGAAGAATCACGGCTTGCGCATTGTCTGAAGGCGCCCGGCTCTGGTCGCGCCGCCAGGGCTTGGGCGGCCTGCTGGTCTGCGCGCTGGGCGCAGCGGGCCGCGTGCAAGCGCAGGCACCAGCCATCACGCTGGACTGGTCTGCGCTGTACCGGCCTTTCACAGGTGCGGTCAAGCCCACCGCCGCGCGGGTGAGTCTGATCACCCCGCGGTTGGCAGACAACGGTTTTTCAGTCGCCATGAGTGTGCGCATCGACAGCCCCATGACGGCGGCCGACCATGTGCAACGCGTGGTGCTTTTGTCCAACCGCAACCCGCGGCCGGTGATCGCTGACTTTGATCTCGGCCCCTGGTCCGGCAAAGCCGAGATCGCCACACGCGTGCGGCTCAACGGCTCTCAGGAAGTGATGGCGCTGGCGCAAACTTCTGACGGCCGCTGGTGGCAAGGCACGGCCGAGGTTGAGGTGACTGAATCAGCCTGTATGGACGCCTCCTGACATGCTGGCCCGCATCCAGCTTTCATCTCCAGTTCAGCGCGGCCAGCCCATGGAAGTGCGTTTATTGGTGCAACACCCCATGGAGACCGGTTTCCGTTTTGACGTGCTGGGCACCGCCATCCCTAAAAACGTAGTCCACAGCCTGCACGCAACCTACGGCGGGCGCACGGTGTTTCGGGTCCGTCTGGGTACGGGCGTGGCGGCCAATCCTTACTTTCAGTTCTGGGTCATGCCTGAGCAAAGCGGCGACTTGCTGCTGCAGTGGCAAGACGACCAGGGCCAAAAGGGCGAGGTCAGCGCGCGGGTAGATGTCATTCAGGCTTAAGCTGCTGCCCCGCCTTGTCACTGCTTGCCTTTTTTATAGCCGCGGCCTTACTGGCCCTCACCCCCGGACCTGGCATCGCCTATGTTGTGGCACGCACGGTGGCGGGCGGGCGTCAAGAGGGGCTGGCCTCCTGTTTGGGCACTGGATTGGGCGGCATGCTGCATGTGCTGGCAGCGGCGCTGGGCTTGTCCGTGCTGCTGGCGCAATCTGCCTTGGCCTTCAGCCTCATGAAGTACGTCGGTGCGGCTTACCTTATTTATTTAGGTGTGCGGCTGCTCATGCAAAAACCGCCGGCGGGTGAAACACCGCCCGTGAGCGCGCAAGGGGTGCGGCGCGCCTTTGCTGAAGGTATCCTGGTGGAGGCGCTCAACGTCAAAACGGCCTTGTTTTTTCTAGCTTTCTTGCCGCAGTTCACCACGCCCGCCGAGCCGCTGCTGATGCAGTTGGTGTTGCTCGGCAGCATCTGCGTGGCACTCAATACGCTGGTCGATGTCATGGCCGTGCTCGGTGCCCAAAGGCTACTCAATTCAGGGCTTGGCCGCGCCGCACAAGCCCGCTTAATGACCCGAGTATCCGGCCTGACCATGATCGGGCTGGGTGCGTGGCTGGCGTTGAGCAAGCGCGGCTAGGTGACTCCACCGCCTCTTGAAGCCGATCAAACAAACTGGACGACCAGTTTCTTACCGCAAGCATTTGCGTACTTCTTGAGTGTCGCAAATGACGGTGAATGCTTTTCGTTGCGCAACGAGGACTCTAAGCGAGATATTGCGCTTTTGGTTGTCCCCATGCGATCGGCTAGTTGTTCCTGTGTCAGCCCTGCTGTTTTTCGAGCGCTGAGCAATGTTTCCAGTGCTGCATATTCTTCTTCAAGTGCATCCCATGCCTGTGTGAAACCGGGACGCAGCTTTGCTTTGGCAATGCCTTTTTTAGTGTCAATGCGTACCGGTTTATAAATTTTTTCAGGCATTTTTTACTCCTTTGAGACGCTTTCGCGCAATTCTCATTTCACTGTCAGGTGTCTCCTGCGTCTTCTTAATGAAGCTATGCAAGATGACTATTTCTCGACCAACCAAAGTGCAATAAAAGGCTCGACCAATTCCATCTTGCCCTCTGCATCTCAGCTCAAACAGCCCTTGCCCCATTGCCCTCGAATGCGGCATTCGCAGATCGGCACCGTGCACCTCCATGAGGCGAACCAGACGCAGAAAATCAGCGTAGATGCCAACAGGCCAGCTTTCGAAGTCTTGCTGAATCCGCGCGTTGAAGTAGTTGATTGACCACATAGATTATGTTAGCAGATATGCAAACTTTTTGAAGCGCTTTTTTGAATCATTGGCACCATAAAGTAGGCTTGCCAACAACATTGGCATCCTCGCCTAAGCAAGACAAGCCATATTTCAAAGCACAAGGGGCACCGACTCCACCGCCTCTTGCAACCGATCGCGGCTGAGGTGAGCGTATCTGGTGGTGGTGCGGCTGTCGGCGTGGCCTAGTATTTCTTGCACCTCATAGAGGCTGCGCCCCGCATTCACCAAAAACGAGGCAAAGCTGTGCCGCAGGTCATGTATGCGCACATAGTCCAGCCCAGCGCGCTGCCTTGCCGCAGCCCAGCTGTAAAAAATACTCACAAACGGCAAACCTGTTTTCTCGTTCGCAAAGATAAACGTGAAAGCGTGGTGGCCATATTTTTCTTTAACCGCAGCCAGCACCTGTACGGCCCCAGCCGAGAGCGGCACATGCCGCACCTTGCCCGACTTAGTTTTGGGTATCCGCCAAGACTTCTGTTCAAGATCGATATTGGCCCACCTTGCGTCTAACACCTCGCGCTTCCTGGCGCCGGTATAAAGCAAAAACAGGACGATCCACTGCAGCATCTCGTTTTCACTTTTGCGAACTTCAAGCAGCAAGCTCTGCGTTTGTTTTTGTGACAAAAAGTGCTCTATCTTGTTGTCATTGACCAGATTTTTATACAAGCGCATAGGGTTGCACTCCGGCCCAAACTCGCGCCAACGCACGGCCAACTCAAAGCCATACCTCAGCAACACAAGCGCCCTGTTGCACGTCCCGATCGCATAGTCCCTAGCCTTCATTTGCTCAACAAATGCCGCCACATCACGCTCATTCATCGCCATCATGTAAAGCTTGCCTAGCTGTGGGATCAAGTGCAAACGAATCATGCACTCGTCCGTATCCCAACTGCGCTTGTAGCTTTTGACGTAGGGTAAGTATTTCTGATTGAAGAACTCTTCCACCGTCAGCCCCAGCACATGCGGTGCCTCGCCCATCAGCGAAGGATCCACACCCTGCCTGACCTCACTCAGCACCTTCAAAGCGTGGGTTCTCGCCTGCTCAGCGCTCATATAAGCCGCGTCGCCCAGCGTCACCACGCGCAATTTGCCATTAAAGCGGTAGCGAAGCCGATAGCTCTTGCGCCCAGAGCGCAACAAGTCGCAATAGAAGCCTTTTAGCTCAGGGTCAAACACCTCGATATGGCTGCGATTACTTGGGCAAACAATACCACCCAAGAAATCATTTTTATCAATCAAATCAATATTCATTAGTCAATTATTAGTTATTAAAATATAGCAATCGCAGTTAACAGAAATATATGTTGTCGTTGAACGACGGATTATGTCGTTATATCGTCGTTAATAAATTCAAGTTAAATAATAACCTTACAAATCAATAACTTACAAAGCAAATATCGTACGCTCACAACAGGTGTTGATACATCCGGTTCTTTGGTTGGTTCCGCTGGAACTACTGGCACTGGTGGTAATGACACATTCAATTCAGCAAACGGAACTTTGAATAGTTTTGACAATATCAATGGTGGTGCTGGTACTGACACATTGAATCTCGTATCAACAACCGCACTAGCTTTTGCGCTTGCACCGTCAAGCACTATTGCTGGCTTCGAGACTGTTAATGTTTCTAACTCAGGCACAGCCGGCACCAACGCTGTATTGGTCACCAACACCACATTCGGTACGGGCGTCACAAATTTATCCTGGGTTGAAGCTGGTATTGGTACGACAACTACCGCATCTGTTACCTTGGCATCTGCCACTAATGTTTCGTTGATTTCAACTGGAGTGGCTTGGACAAACGTTGACGTGACAGACACATCAACAACAACGGCTTCAACTGGCAGAACCTTGAATACAGTTACCATCAATAAAGCCACAGGCACTGGTACATTGACAGGTAACGGCATCACAACAGTGAACTTGAATGCTGTTGGTGGTTTGACAACGGTAACAGCTGCTGCAGCTACACGCGACTTGACAGTCAATGCTTCAGGTACAACTACGATGGGTGGTTTGACTGATGCTCAGGCAACTAGCGCAACGTTGAATGTTAGCGGTACGTTAAATGCTGGTTTTGGTGCATTGACAGTCGCGAAAGCCACTACTGTTAATGTGAATGCGACTGCTGCTCAGGTTGGTCTGATCGTTACAGCCGCTGCTGCCACTACCTTGAATATCGGTGGAACAGCTACTACTGCTGCGGTAATCACTGGCTCTGTTGCATTGACCAGCATCAATATTTCTGGCGCTGGCGCTGGCTTGACATCGGTTGTTGATCTTTCCGGCATTGCTACTGGCCTGACCGCGATCACCAGTACCGCTACATCCGCAACAGCTACTGCTGCCGGTAACACACTGGGCGCGACTACGGTTACAGCTGGTTTCGGAACTGGTGTTGCCTTCACGGGCGGTGCTGGTAACGACACCATCACCGTTGGTGCAACGACTAAAGCCATCAATGTGGGCGCTGGTACCAACAAGGTGTTCTTGCTTTCCGGTACGTCTGCTTTGGGCGTCGGCGGCACAATCAATGCAACTACGGGTACTACCGATACGCTGTCCGTGACCAACGCTGATGCTATTTTATTAACTGTATCCGCTACAGGCGCAGCGTTTAAAGCGCTAGCGACTGGTTTTGAAACCTTGGAGGTTGATGTAGCTGCTGCAGGTACTATCTCTATGACTACTTCTGGTAGCTATAGTGGGATCAGTTTCTTAGATACCGCTGCTATCACGCAGACTATTTCTGGCATGACAACAGGTAAAACTGTTACGGTGCAAGGTATCGGCGGTGCTGCCCTGACCTCGTTGACCACAAACAACTTGTCAGGTGCTGCAGACACAATGACCATCAATCTAAGAGGCGCATTGTCGACCGCTTTGGTTGCTTATGGAACATTGACTACACCGGGTGTCGAGACTGTCACGATCAATATGGTTGACTCAGTTACAGCACTTACAGCAAGATTGTCAACACTGACACTCGTTGACGCAGAGGCATCTTCCATTATCATCACCGGTAATAACGGCTTGGCTTTGACGTTCGCAGGTGTTGCTTTGAATAATTTTGATGCGAGTGGTTTGACCCGGGGTGCTGTCACTTTCACGTCAGGAGTTCAGACTACAGACGTCACAGTGAAGGGTTCTGTTGCTGGTGGTGATACGCTCAACTTCGCTTCAGCAACTTCAAAAATCACCATGACTGCAACAGCCGGTACAAACCTGTTGACTGGTGGTACTCTGGCCGCCACTATCACAGGTGGTACTGGTGATGACACCATCACAGGTGGCGCTGCAGCAGACGTACTAGTCGGTAATGCAGGATCGGACCGTTTCTTGGCAGGCACAGGAAATGACACTATGACCGGCGGCGCAGGCGCTGATACGTTTGTAATGAGCGGTGGCATTGCTGACTTGTACACAAACTCACTTGCAACTACAGCTGGCATTGACCGCATTGTTGACTTTTTGTCGGGAACCGACAAAATTGCAGTAGTTAATGCTGGTACAGCAAAAACTTCGGTTGTTTTGACAACTGTGACCGTGGCTACAGCTGCTGACGTCGCAACATTGTTGACAGCAATCGGAAATTCAGTTGCTGTTTCTGCCGCTGCAGTTCAGCAAGTTGGTGTGATTACCGTCTCCGCAGGTGCAATGGCTGGTACTTATCTGTTGTTTAATGACACAGCTAATGCCGCTGCCGCTCTGGATACATTGGTAAACGTTACCGGTACTCCAACTTTTGTTGTCGGTGACTTTACGTTCGTCTAACCCACCCAAAGAACTAACCACCCCAAGCGCAAGCAAGGGGTCCGGTTAGTCTCTTCAAGAACCCCACCGCTCACAAGGCAGTGGGGTTTTTCTATGAAGATGGCTTGAATGCATTTGCATCGCTTCGTCTGTATAGAAAAACCCCGCATTCAGGAATACGCATGACCGACTGGACATCCGGCTACGTGGCCGACATTGGCTACACCTTTGGCTATTACACCGAACTGAACCCCTTGCGTGCCCGTCTGGCTTTTCTGTACGCCGGTCTTGTTCCGCCAGAGAATGGTGTCCATTGCGAGTTAGGCTACGGCCAAGGCATGAGTGCCAACATCCACGCAGCGGCATCTGGCAGTACTTGGTACGGTAGTGACTTCAACTCATCACAAGCAGCCTTTGCACAAGAAATAGCTATTGCATCAGGTGCCAACGCTCACTTGACTGACGAAGCCTTTGCTGACTTTTGCACGCGCACAGATTTACCCGAGTTCGACAGCATTGGCCTGCACGGTATCTGGAGCTGGATCAATGACGAGAACCGAAGCGTCATCGTGGACTTTATTCGGCGCAAGCTCAAAGTGGGCGGCGTGCTCTACATCAGCTACAACACCCAGCCCGGATGGGCGGCTTTGGTTCCCATGCGGGACTTGCTAACCGAACACTCAGAGGTCATGGGCGTTGCAGGCCAAGGCATTGTGAAGCGCATTGACGGTGCGTTGGAGTTCGCTGACAAGCTGCTGGCAACCAACCCCAACTACCTCAAAGCTAATCCGGTGGTTGCAGAAAGCTTCAAGGGCATCAAGGCTCACAACCGCAACTACTTAGCCCACGAATACTTCAACCGCGACTGGCTGCCCATGCCTTTCTCCAAGATGGCGCAGTGGCTTAGCGCCGCCAAGGTGGACTTTGCTTGCAACGCCGATTACTTGGGCCACATTGATCAGGTGAATCTCACCGCTGAGCAGCAAGCCCTACTCAAAGAAATTCCAGACGCGATGTTTCAGCAAACAGTGCGCGACTTCATGGTCAACCAGCAGTTCCGCAAGGACTACTGGGTTAAAGGGGCTAGACGACTCTCCCCTTTGGAGCAAGCCGAAGCCCTAAGGGCGCAAAGGGTCATACTGGCTGTTCATCGTGCCGGCGTGTCTCTGAAAGTCACCGGAGCCCTTGGTGAGGCCACCATGCAAGAGGCGGTATACAACCCGATTCTTAATGCGCTGGCTGATCACAAGCCGCAAACACTGGGTCAACTAGAACAAGCAATTAAAGGCCAGAACATTGCCTTTGCCCAGTTGACTCAAGCAGTGATGATCTTGGCAGCAACCGGCACGCTGCAAGCCGTACAAGACGAAGCCCTCACGCCTAAAGCCAAGAAACACACCGACAAGCTCAATGCACTGTTGATGGACAAAGCCCGCGGCAGTGCCGACATCCCATATTTAGCCAGTCCTGTCACGGGAGGTGGTGTATCTGTCAACCGCTTTCACCAACTGTTCATGCTGGCACTCGGTCAAGGTAAGAAAAAGCCCGAAGACTGGGCCGCATTTGTGGCGCAAATCTTGGCCGCACAAGGTCAGAAGATTGTCAAAGAAGGCAAGACGCTCGAAACACCCGAAGAGAACTTGGCAGAACTCACCACCCAAGCCCATGACTTTGCCACCAAGCAGCTGCCTATCATGAAGGCGCTTCAGGTGATTTGATTAGCCCAGTTTGGGATGCATTGAGCCTCGGGTGTTTAATATTTTGATAAATTATGCTGATGTGATAAAAACTTGTGGATTATTAGGTTTGAAAGTACTATGGAATTGACAATTGAGCAGGCGCTACAGAGAGCGGTTGAAGATCACAAGGCGGGAAAGTTGCAAGATGCAGAAGCCTTGTATAGAGCCATCTTGCAAACCCAGCCCCAGCACCCTGATGCGAACCATAATTTAGGGGTCATGGCGGTCTCTTTAAATAAGACTGAGGCCGCACTACCTCTTTTTAAGATCGCACTTGAAGCCAATCCGAATCAAGGGCAATTCTGGCTTAGCTATGTAGATGCACTTATTAAAGAAAAGCAGTTTGACAATGCAAGGGACGTGCTTAAGCTGGGAAAAAAGGGAGGTTTGGCGGGAGAGAAGGTTGACATCTTAGAAGCGCAATTGATGACAATTTTCTTGACACAAAATCCAGAATCGTTATCAAAAAATAAAACCTTGACCTTTAACCAACAGCGCAAGATAATTTCCCCAAAGAAAGAAAAAAAGAAGTGTCCACCAAGAAATTTAATTAATCTAAATCAAACAAGAAGTCCATCGTTAATTAAATTAAATAACCTGCTGGAATACTATCAAAAAGGACAGCACGATCTTGCACAAGATTTAGCAACAACCCTAACGCAGCAGTACCCCAACCACCCATTTGGCTGGAAAGTAATGGGTACTTTGTTAAAAAAAACTGGGAAATTACAAGACTCAGTGATTGCCAATCAAAAAGTATTGGAAATTTCACCCAATGATGCAGAGACACATAACAACTTGGGTAACACACTGAAAGAACTTGGCAGACTAGAAGATGCTGAGACAAGCTACAACAAAGCGATTGCGATCAAGCCTGACTTGGCAGAAGCGCATAACAACTTGGGTAACACACTGAAAGAACTTGGCAGACTAGAAGATGCTGAGACAAGCTACAACAAAGCGATTGCGATCAAACCTGACTATGCAGAAGCGCATAGCAACTTGGGCGTCGCACTGCAAGAGCTTGGCAGACTAGAGGATGCTGAGACAAGCTGTAAAAAAGCGATCGCGATCAAACCTGACTATGCAGAAGCGCATAGCAACTTGGGTAACACACTGAAAGAACTTGGCAGACTAAAAGATGCTGAGACAAGCTACAACAAAGCGATTGCCATCAAGCCCGACTATGCAGAAGCGCATAGCAACCTAGGCTTCGTACTAAAAGGGCTTGGTAGGATAGCGGAGGCTGAAGCAAGTTTTGCAGAAGCTGTCAGGTTGAAACCTGACTTTATTAAAGCCCGCAACGAAATGTTGACTTGCTTGTATCTAATGGACAAAAAACTATTATTTTTCGATGAGCTAGATTATTCGATAAAACAAGATATGGCTAATTCTGTTACTGGCTCGCTCACCTGCCGTTCAGCATTGAAATATGGCGAGGAAAGGCCGAATATATTTTGCATTGCGCCACTTGAACATGCTCTTATTGTTGACTTGAAATCTCGGTATAACTTTGAAGATATTTTTGTCCTGAATTCAAAGGCTATACTTAGAGAGGACAAGAGATCGCATAAAAGACAATATCTTCTTTTAAATGGTTATCAAACTTCTGGGAATATATTTAATATAGGAAATAGTTTCACCGTTCAGATTCAAAAAGCTATCCGATTAGAAATAGAAAGGTATCGGATTAATTTTGAGAGCAGTGAAGAAGGATTCATAAGAAAATGGCCTACTGAGTATAGCCTTAATGGCTGGCTTATTAGTATGAAGAGTGGCGGAGAACTACTTCCTCATATCCATGAAAATGGATGGTTAAGTGGCAGCATATACATAAATGTTCCACAAAAACTGAAGATTGACAGTGGTAACTTAGTAGTTGCCTTAGGCACAGATAGTGATGCAACTAATTCACGTCTAAATTCAAAAAAAGTATTTGATGTAGTTACCGGTAGTATGGTGCTATTTCCTGCATCTCTGATGCATCACACAATTCCGTTTGAATCTGATGAAGAGCGCATTGTTTTAGCATTCGACGTTATTCCTTCATAATGATTAATAGGGGGCAGACCCCGGGCGCAAGCAAGGGGTGTAGGTAGACTCTGTCCGACGTCAGCGTGTGTGAGACAAATAGGGGTACTTGATTAAAGGAGGGTTTTGGTTCATCTTTCAACCTAAGGAGTGAAGATGAAATTGAAATCTATTCAACCCAAGGCCTCTGCCGAGCAG
>Ga0214921_10005960_pt1 | contig 16931 bp, 13 predicted proteins | sample LL1505_MetaG_FD_177992 | JGI IMG/M metagenome (GOLD analysis project Ga0214921, IMG submission 177992) | Freshwater microbial communities from Lake Lanier, Atlanta, Georgia, United States - LL-1505 | ecosystem: Environmental > Aquatic > Freshwater > Lake | place: USA: Georgia | collected...
CGTAGGCTTGTTTACGATAGCGTTCTTTGTTGCGTGGATCCAGGAGCAGCAGGCAATTGGATGCCATGGATTCCACCGCGCCTACTTCGGAAAGAAAACCGGAATATCCGTGCACATTTACCTCCGGGATTCCACCCGTGTTGCTTGAAATTACCGGTACCCCTACCGCCATGGCTTCGAGTGCCGCTAACCCAAAACTTTCGGTTTCTGAGGGAAGAATGAAAACATCTGCAATTTCCAATACATGCCGTGTATCTCGAAGTTTCCCTAAGAAAATGATGCGGTCGCACAACCCCAACGTACGACAAAGTTGTTCGCAGGCATAACGGTCCGGACCATCACCCACCATCAACAATTTGGAGGGAAGGCTTTTATTTACCAAGTCAAAAACCCGAATAACGTCCTCCACGCGCTTTACTTTTCGGAAATTAGAAATGTGGCAAAGTATCGGTTCCTCTGGCGAGGCATATGCCTTGCGAACCGATGCCGGTGATTCCGTAATTTTTAGGTCCGTTTCGATGAAATTCGGAACCACGATGATGTCTTTCTTGAGGTTGAAATGCCGAAGCGTTTCGGCTTTTAGGCTTTCAGATACGGCCGTAACCGCGTTCGAAGCGTTTATGCAGAACTGGACCACCGGGACAAACGATGGGTCCTTTCCAATCAAGGTAATATCCGTTCCGTGCAAGGTGGTGACAAACGGGATATTGATGCCTTCTTCGGATAAGATTTGTTGTGCCATGAACGCTGAGGATGCGTGAGGGATGGCATAATGTACATGTAAAATGTCCAGGCCTTCGTATTTGACAACATCATAAATCTTCGAGGCTAAAGTGGTTTCATAGGGTTGGAATTCAAAAAGCGGATAGTCGGAAACAGAAACCTCGTGGTAAAAGATGTTCTCCCGAAATCGACCAAGTCGCACCGGTTGGGAGTAAGTGATAAAATGAATTTCGTGTCCTTTTTTTGCAAGGGCCTTTCCAAGCTCGGTGGCTACAACACCGCTTCCACCAAAGGTGGGATAAAGTACAATACCTATTTTCATCCTTTTGAAGTACCAAGTGGAAAGAAAAAGGTAATACGATAAATAATAGGCAAGATACGAACGACCTGTCCAAGTTCGTTTTTAATTCGAATGGAATAACTGGATCTAAAGGGACTGTTAGCGGCGTTAATAACATCGTAAAAAATCCCACCGTTGACCCGAATTTTACCGTTAAACTCGCGTGAAAAACCTCCACCAAGAAAGAGGGTAGGCGCCCAATTACGAGTAGAATAGTTCATGTTAATAAAATTGAAAGGACTTCGTAAAAATTCAAATTCCCCTCCGAGAAATAAGGTGTTTTGGATGCGGTAATGGGCGTAAACTCCACCTCCGTAAACAGAAAACCCCATTTTTTGACCGTAATTATTTGACCAGGTACGTTGATACCGAAACGAAGGACCGACCGCCCATTGTTCGTTGAGGATGGCGGCATATTTTAGATCCCCTCCGACGGAACCTCCAAGATTTGAAGCACCTGCGAAGACTTCCAAGCCTATTTCAGATCCATTGTAGCTTGCTTGTGCCAACGTAAAAAGGGGTAAAAAAATACTGAAGAATAGGAATGATTTCATGAAAATAAATTTCACCAAAGGTAAGCAATGCGGTTGAACTAAAGCATTAATTCGCTCCATATTATTGGTTATCTTTGCCTTATGGAAATCATCGATGGTAAAGCTATTGCCCTGCAAATAAAGAATGAATTGAAGGCTGCTGTGCAAGATCGAAAGGCAAACGGTAAAAAAATTCCGCATTTGGCAGCGGTGCTGGTAGGTAATGATAGCGCCTCGATGACCTATGTTCAAAATAAGGTTAAGGCCTGTGAAGAAATTGGTTTTGAAAGCACCCTCATCCGTTACGACGACTCGGTATCTGAAGAGATTTTATTGGCCAAAGTAGCCTCCTTAAACCAAGATCGTAGCATTGATGGATTCATCGTACAATTGCCACTTCCTCAACATATTGATGAATTAAAGGTAACCTTAGCCATCGATCCCTTAAAAGATATTGACGGCTTCCATCCTCGAAATTTAGGCAACATGGTGATTCATGTCCCCGGCTTTCTTCCTGCAACCCCTGCAGGAATTTTAGAGTTGATTCGAAGGAAGGATATTATCACCGAGGGAAAAAACTGCGTAATTATTGGTAGGAGCAATATTGTAGGGATGCCGTTATCCATCATGCTTGGTCGAAATGCGAATCCAGGGAATTGCACCGTGACGTTAGCCCATTCAAAAACCCAGCACCTTGATGCGCTTTGCCTTCAGGCAGATATCATTATTGCAGCGGTTGGTCAACCCGGGTTTGTAACAGCTTCTATGGTTAAAGAAGGCGCCGTGGTCATCGATGTGGGTACTACGCGAATTGAAGATCCTCAGGCCCCCAAAGGATGGCGATTGGTGGGGGATGTAGATTTTGAGCATGTTGCTCCTAAGTGCAGTATGATAACCCCGGTGCCCGGAGGTGTGGGACCTATGACGATTGCCTCGTTGATGAGAAATACGTTACAAGCCATGGAATTGAAAGGCAAGTGATTGTAAAAGGTTTTGGGACGTTACTGTTTTGCTGTGGTTTGGGCAACTGTTTGAACGCTCAAGGTGCGTTTCTTGGGTTGAAGCTAGGTATTGCATTGGGGTCCCATCAGCAGTCGCTTGCGGTAGGGGTTCATGCTACCGGATATTCATGGAACCTGATGGCCAGTGTTGGAAGTGACGTATCTTTTTCGTTGAATTCTTTGGGAGAACGCAGGAATTTATGGGAGTGGCGAACGTATGTGGGTGGGGCGTGGAAGTCAAAACCCATCCTCGGTTCCGGGGATTTTGAGCTTGGAACGCTGAAGAATCCCTTGGATCGATCGAACAGCCTTGGCTACGCCTACCTGATTTATTTGGACAATGCTGGAACAAGCCAACGTTCAGGAGCTTTAAGAACTGAGTTCTATGGACATTCTCTGTATTTTGAGAACGATTTCTTTGCAGGGCAGGGCAGGGACCGCTACCGAACCGCTGTTGTAACGTACCGATACCGCAGGGATTTATGGATTGCCAAATTGGGAATAATCCTATGGACCGGCGAAACATCGGGATTGAGAAATCAAGATACCCTGATAAACGGACGACCGTATAACTTTAAAAATCTTTCAAGCACTCCTTACGGGAGGTCCTCGCATGGAATTTTGGTAATTGGAACGCACTATGGAGGTATGGGAAATTCTTTAGGCGTAGAAATGGGGATGGATAGTGAGAAACTTCGCGATATTGTGCAAAATCAATTGGCGCATTCTGCGGTTTGGCATCGCAGAAATCCGCGCAATGCGGTGAGTTACCCTCCTTTGGATTCCTCTGGATATCCCGCCTTTACTTCTTCCAAGATTCGAAGACCTCAACCCTATTTTCGGGTGTCACTTTCCGAAGATTAGGGGAATGTAGTTAACTTAGCAACAAAATAATCCATGAAAGTTCCAGTGACGGTATATGCCGAAATGACCCCGAATCCCACGACCATGAAATTCGTGGCGAATAAATATTTGCTACCAACAGGAGATTCGGTGGAATTTAACCATCGTCAAGAGGCCGTGGGGTTTTCGCCGCTCGCAGAGGCCTTGTTCATCTTTCCCTTTGTTCGAAGTGTTTTTATTGCGGCCAATTTTGTTACAATTACCAAAACCGATAATGTTCCTTGGGATTTTATTACCATGGAACTCCGGGAGTTTATTCGGGAATTTTTGGCGGATGGCAAGGAAGTTTTGATTCAAATGCCTGTGGCGGCAGAAAAAAAAGCGGCCAAAGATCGTCCAGAAATAGCCCATCCGAGTGCATTGGACGAGCCCATCGTAGCGTTGTTGGATCAATATGTTCGCCCTGCCGTTGAAAACGATGGAGGAGCAATAGACTATGTAGGATTTAAGGAAGGAACCGTACATTTAATCCTTAAAGGTTCATGTTCCGGTTGCCCTTCAAGTACCGCTACCTTAAAAGGAGGAATTGAAACTTTGCTTAAACAACACCTTACGGAAGTAGTAAAAGTAGAGGCCTACAACGGATAATAAAAAATAAAAAATCCAACAATCCACATCATGGTATTGCAGGGTCGTGTTTATTCCCGTATATTTGAGTAAACAAGCGTGTGTTGAATAGATTTCAGTGAAAATGCAAGAACTTCATGTCTCAAAGTTGAATCTGCGGGAGGCTTTACAACATTATTTCGGATTCGATACCTTTAAAGGAGAACAGCAGCAGATTGTTCAAAACATTCTCGACGGCAAAAACACCTTTGTGATCATGCCTACAGGAGGAGGCAAGTCCCTGTGTTACCAGTTGCCGGCCTTAATGATGGAGGGAACTGCCGTCATTGTTTCTCCGTTGATTGCCTTGATGAAGAATCAAGTGGATGCTATTCGATATATCAGCGATCAGGGGAATATCGCCCATTTTCTGAACTCCTCGCTTTCCAAAAACGAAATTTCCCAAGTGAAAAAAGACATCGTCAATGGAACAACAAAAATGCTCTATGTTGCCCCTGAATCCTTGACCAAACAAGAGAATATCGAGTTTCTGTCCAGTGTGAATGTCTCCTTTTTTGCCATCGATGAAGCGCATTGTATTTCGGAATGGGGACATGATTTTCGTCCAGAATACCGAAGATTGCGGGAGATTTTTGAAAAGATATCGCATGTCCCCATAATTGCATTAACCGCCACGGCAACTCCGAAAGTACAATTGGATATTCAAAAAAACTTGAGCATGGTGGACGCCAGAGTTTTCAAGGATTCGTTCAACCGTTCCAACTTGTATTACGAGATCCGCCCGAAACGCGACGTTGAGAAAGAAATCATCAAATATGTTAAGTCAAAAGAGGGCCAGAGCGGAATTGTATATTGTTTGAGTCGCAAGAAAGTGGAAGAAATCTCTGAGCTTTTTCAAGTGAATGGTATTAAAGCCCTTCCGTACCACGCAGGGTTAGATGCCGAGATGCGTGCAAAACACCAAGACATGTTTTTGATGGAAGAAGTGAATGTGATTGTCGCAACCATCGCCTTTGGAATGGGTATCGATAAACCGGATGTTCGTTTTGTCATTCATCACGATATTCCAAAGAGCATCGAAAGCTACTATCAAGAAACAGGACGAGCAGGACGCGACGGTGGGGAAGGGGAGTGCATTGCTTTTTATTCCTACAAAGACATTGAGAAACTGGATAAATTCTTGGCAAATAAACCCCTCACAGAACAGGAAATTGGCCGACAGTTGCTTCATGAAATCGTTTCTTATGCGGAAACTTCTGTTTGCCGAAGAAAGTACATACTGCATTACTTTGGAGAGGTCTACAACGAAGAAGGTTGTTCGGAACTTTGTGATAACTGCAAATTCCCCCGAGATAGAACCGAAGGAGGTACCTATGTTTTGAAGTTGTTAGAAACCGTACAAGCGTTGGAAGAACAATTTAAAGCCAAGCATTATTGTACCTTCCTCTCCGGGCAAATCAATGCCGATATTAAAGCATTCAAGCATGAAACATTGCCCAATTTTGGTATAGGTAAAGAGAAGGACGAGCATTTTTGGAATGCCGTAATACGGCAAGCCATTTTAGGGGGATTGTTGGAAAAAGACATTGATTCCTTTGGGTTATTACGTCTGACCAGCGCGGGTAGAAATTTTATTGCACATCCTGGATCGTTCCTACTGTTGAAAGAACATGACTTTTCGAATACCGATGATTCGGAGAATTTTCCTGCTTCCAACCGCGATACTGCCTTCGACGTTCACTTATACGACCTCTTAGTGGACCTTCGGAAGTCCGTGGCAAAAGAAATGGGCGTTCCTCCCTTTGTGGTTTTTCAGGACCCTTCCCTCAAGGATATGTGCTTACAATATCCAATAACGATGGAGGAATTGACGCATGTTCAAGGAGTCGGGACGGGAAAGGCACAACGCTTCGGAGAGCCTTTTATAGCCCTCATCGCACAATACGTTCACGATCATGAGATTGATCGTCCCCAGGATTTTGTCTTTAAGTCGCTGGTGAACAAATCCGGGTTTAAGGTTCAGTTGATTCAGAATATTGACCGTCAGTTATCCTTGGAAGATTTTGCCGCCAATCAAGGTAAAACCTTCGATGAAATTTTGCAGGAAATCGAAACCATTGTTTCTTCAGGCACACGGGTCAATTTAACGTATTATATCAATCAACGCATTGATTTGTCGGAGCAAGAAGAAATTTTCGACTATTTCAACGAGGCAGAAACGGACGATATTTTGCTGGCTTATCAGGAGTTTGACGGATTGTATTCGGAAGAAGAATTACGCTTGGTGCGCATTAGGTACATGAGCGAAATTGCCAACTAAGCGCTTACTTTAGTAAGAGTTCTACAGATTTTCGTGTGACCGAGTGGTAGTTATTTTTTGATTTCGTAAATACTTCTTTGGCCCAATCCAAACGCGTGCTGTCGGCAATCACGGCTTTGAATAATGGAAGGACATATTTTCGACGTCCTGTGGATTGCAAGAATTGTTGGAGTTCGGGGGCAATACTCCACTGGTTACAGCGCAAGTTTAACATATACCATTCGAATTGAATTTCGCGATTTGCTTGGCTGAAATGTGCGTTACGGTCGATGGATCGAAGCGTCTTTAGGGGCAATGTTTGGGTTAAATTCCGTAAATACATGATCCATTCTTGGGTGCAATAATCTTCGGGTTTCAATCGAACAACCTTTATTTTTTTACGTTTTTTAGTGCGTCCTGGAACTTTGACCCATGTGACCGTTTTCTGAGGCTTAAAAATGTCCTCACCCGCATTGGTTTTTTGTGCTAAAGTTCTCATAAACGATAAGCGCTGTGAAGCTTCGAAATAGACATTTTTCGGAATCCCAGGTTCGAAGATCCATGAACGGTAGTCAAACGTAGTAAAGTCGGGTTTTAACAACTTTTCTTTGAGGTATGTTGTGAATTTCTGAGTGCTCATCGATTGAAAGCGGTGTTTTGAAAAATAAAGGGATAGAAAGGTGTCGAAGTGCTTTCTTCCTACCCGATGTTCCAAAGTTTTTAGAAAATAGGCTCCTTTTACATAAGCTACTGTGGTCATCCCTTCGTCGGGGTCCCGATTTTTTAAATGTAAATACAGGGCCGCATCCTCCGGATGGTTGGATTTCTTGATGAACATCAATTCTTCATTGAGCTCGTTCCATTCAAGTTCACTTAACATGTTGCTGTATTCTTTTCCGTGCATTTCCTCCATGATTCGGTGCTCAAGAAAGACCGTAAACCCTTCGTTAAGCCAGAAGTCGTTCCAAGTTTCATTGGTTACCAAATTCCCGGACCACGAATGCGCCAGTTCATGGGCCACTACGGAGACTAAACTTTTATCACCGGCAACAATGGCTGGATTAATAAAGGTTAGGCATGGATTTTCCATGCCACCGAAGGGAAACGATGGGTGTTGTACCATGAGATCGTATCTACCCCAGGCATAAGGACCGAACAACTGCTCAGCAACCCTTAACATCTCGGGTAATTCTTGGAATTCCACGCTTGCAGCTTGCAGCAAATGCACAGGAGCATATACACCGCAGCGATTGGAATAGGGATGGTAAGCAATATTCCCAACCGTTAAAGCGATTAAATACGAAGGAATCGGATGCCGCATAGCGAAACGGTATTTTCCTTCGGAATTTGTGGTTGTTGGATTTTCGGCACTCATAAGTGCGAGCAGGCCAGGGCTCACCTGTACCGATGCATCGTAGGTGATACGGTTGGAGGGAGCATCTTGCAAGGGAATCCAAGAACGGGTTAAAATCGCTTGCCCTTGAGTGTATAAAAAGGGGTCCTGTTCAGAATTTGAATTTACCCATTCAATCGCGCGACAGTTTGGACCCGTTTGATAATAAATGTTGATGTATTCGGTTTCTGGGGTAATCGTTACAATCAAGGGTTGACCGAGAATGGAGTCTTTATCCATTTTCCCAATGACGAAGTCTGCCTCGGTTTCCTGTCCTTTTGGCCCAAGGGTTACTTTTTGGATGAGGGGTCCGTTGATATCGAAAACGGCTTTATGCGCCTTATGGTTAATGACCTGATGCCGAGCGATTCCGTAAAGAGTTTTGTGCTTGAAACTCACCTCAAGCTCTAGGGATAAATGCTTCGTTTTTAGCTCGTTGAAATTGGCATAGGAATGCGGGTCTAAGGCACTTACATCGAGCGTTTCGGTGAGGGTTGCACGCGGATTTTTTTCACCTTTGCACGAACAAAGAAGCACCAAAAGCAAGAAAAACCAAATGCTATTTAAAGGAAATAAGCCCAAACTTCTCACGGTTTCTGTTTACAGCATACATTAAAACTTCCTGATTTTTCCAATCAACTTTCATGGTTTTGGGAACGGCAATCGCCGCCAAGTCCTTGCGGGAGAAAAGCGTTCTACGTTCCATATTTCCCGTGAGCAAATCTACCGATACCAAGGCCACCGCATTCTTCCAAGTGCTTACATTCAATCCATAGATCGATTTTGCGTTTCGTGCGAATAACCCCTCATCGTCGTAGTTTTTTTTGTTATCGTTGAAAAGTACATAAGCATTTTGTTGATTATTAAACCCAATAAAGGAACTATAGGGCCCTCGGTCGTTCATGGATATTTGATTTTTCGGAATCCTTCTCCCCCATAAATACGTTCCATCAGGGGCTATTTTTACGAGTACAATGTCCATGTAGTAGTAATAATAATTCACCGTGCTAATCCCGGTTCTTGAATCGTAATTGGTGAATTGCCGTTCATAATATTGCTCGAGATAACAAATTTGGCTATTATCCTCTAAGGATTGAATCTGCCGAAGCTTATACGAATAAACCTGGGGATCTTCTCCACGGTTGTTGCTTCTTCGTATTAAATGGTTCAATTGGGCATCGTTTCGGGATTCCCGCAACACTTCGGTATCAAAAGGCGAATATTTATACCCCAAAATGGTATCCAACTGTAAATTCAAATTCATGGTAAATACGCCTTCAATTCCTTGGTTAAAACCACGACCATAAAGCCCAGTCATAGATACCAACCCAGCATTATTCGAACTCATCTTCAAGTCGTCGATACGTTTATCGGCTAACTGCACCTTGAATTCTTGTAAACTGTCCTGATCGATTCGGTAAATATGTAAGGCTTTGAAGTTTTCCCAAGATCGACCAAAAAAGCGATCGTTACGTTCCTTATGTTCTGTTACTGCAATTAAATAACTTCCATTATTGGTCAGGTGATTTTGGGAAATGGTCGACATATTCCCATCAAAGGGTAAAAAATACGCTCCGCGTTTTATTTCTCGAAAGGTAGAATCAAAAATCACATAACCGTAGAGGTCGCGATTTTCCCGACGACCCGGTATTTCATAGGTAATGGCAAGATATTGTTGGTTTTGTGACAAAAGGAGTTTAAAGTTGGGACGGGCACCCATCCTTGGATCTTCGTAACTGCAACGCAGTTCGGAAGGGGCATTTTGTTCTCCCTCGAGGATTGTTTGACTGTAAAGGGTCATAGATGCGCCGCTTCTATCGCTCAAGAACACTTGGAAATTTCCAGCAAAATAAGCCGAGGTTTCGATGTTTGCATACCCGGTTTCTGTAACGGGTTTAATGCGTTGTTGACTTGTAAAGGAGAGTTGATTGTAGGTATTCACTCGGTAAGAACCCAGTAGGGATCCGCTATAGCGAAGGGCATAGAAATCGGCACCATGGATTGGAAGGATGTCTAATAAAGTCCCGCGTTTAGCCTCCAAAGGACCCCAACTTATCGGGAGCGATTGGGCGGAAACTCGAGCCACAAAGGATAATACAGCCCAAAAAAACAATCCAATTATATACCTACGTAATTCCATGGGGTAATGCGTTTGAGCTCTTCCTTGACTTCTTGGGTTACCTCCAGGGTTTCAATGAATTCATGCAAGGTGCCTTGAGTGATTTTAGAATGGGTCCGAGTGAGTGATTTCAAAGCCTCATAGGGTTCCGGATAATGCTCACGTCGAAGAATCGTCTGAATGGCTTCAGCAACTACCGACCAATTTTCCTCCAAATCGAGTTGAATTTTGTCCGGATTCAAGACCAGTTTTTTCAACCCTACGACCGTGGATTTTAGCGCAATCAAGGTATGGGCGAAAGGGACTCCAAGGTTTCGTAGGACGGTGGAATCCGTGAGATCACGTTGTAAGCGCGACACAGGAAGCTTTGCTGCAAAAAACTCGAAAAAAGCATTTGCTACGCCAAAATTCCCCTCGGCGTTTTCAAAATCAATCGGATTGACTTTATGCGGCATGGCACTGGAACCAATTTCTCCTGCTTTGAGTTGTTGTTTGAAATAATCCATCGAGATATACGACCAACAATCGCGGTTCAAATCGATCAATACTGTATTCATACGCTTCATGGAATCGCACAAGGCAGCTAAATAATCATAATGCTCAATCTGGGTGGTGGTTTGACTTCGTTGAAGCCCTAAGTTGGCAATAAATGTATCGGCAAAAGTCGCCCAGTCTATGCTCGGATAGGCCACAAGATGCGCGTTGAAATTTCCAGTTGCTCCGCCAAATTTAGCACAATGAGGTACACGTCTTGCTTCCGTAAGTTGCAGCCTTAGGCGTTCGGAAAAAACCCGGAGTTCTTTTCCCAAACGGGTGGGGGAGGCAGGTTGACCATGCGTTCTTGCCAGCATCGGAACCGAATCCCATGCTTGCGACAACCCATCCAAGGTATGGAGTAGTTCTTCAAAGGATGGAAATATACAATGGTGCAGTGCTTCTTTTAAGGACAAGGGAATCGCCGTATTGTTAATATCTTGCGAGGTAAGACCGAAATGCACAAATTCCAAGGATTGCTCAAAACCTCGAGACTTTAAGGCGTCTTTGACAAAGTACTCCACCGCTTTTACATCGTGATTGGTCGTTTGCTCGATCTTCTTGATGGCCTTAGCGTCCTCCAAACTAAAACGCTCATAGATTTCCGATAGATTCGATGCTTCGAACGAGGAAGTTTGGACGATACCTTGGGCGATTAATTCTTGAAAATAGGTTATTTCCACCTGAACACGGTATTTCAGCAGGGCAAACTCGGAAAAATACGATCCAAGTTCTTCCGTTTTTTTACGGTATCTTCCGTCAATGGGAGAAAGGGCAGTTAAGGAGGATAATTCCATCATGGTTAAAAGCCAAAGATACTGAAAATTAAACAGCTATCGCGTGTTCCCGCAATACCTCGTTGAGGGAAGTCTTTAAGTCTGTGGAAGCGGATCGTTGGCCAATGATAAGGGCGCATGGCACTTGGTAGGTACCCGCTGGGAAGGTTTTCTCATAGGTTCCAGGAATCACCACGCTTCGTTCCGGTATAACTCCCCGGTATTCCTGCGCTTCCGCTTGCGTAACATCGAAGATTTTAGTGCTTTTGGTGAGCACAACATTGGCCCCAAGTACCGCCCCTCGACCAATACGCACTCCTTCGACCACGATGCATCTGGAACCGATAAACGCATCATCCTCTACGATAACAGGCGCTGCCTGAAGGGGCTCTAGGACGCCACCAATGCCCACGCCACCGCTGAGGTGTACATTTTTTCCAATTTGTGCGCAACTTCCTACTGTAGCCCAAGTATCGACCATGGTTCCTTCATCTACGTAGGCGCCTAGGTTAACATAAGAAGGCATCAAGATAACGCCCGGGGCTAAATAAGCCCCAAATCGGGCACTCGCTCCCGGTACCACACGTACCCCAAGATCTGCATAATTGCGTTTTAAAGGCATTTTATCGTGAAACTCAAATGGACCCACTTCATGGGTATGCATTGATCGAATAGGGAAATACATGACCACTGCTTTTTTAATCCATTCGTTGACACGCCAAGTACCCTCCGAGTTAGGTTCTGCAACACGAATTTTGCCTTTATCTAAAGCTTCCATTACCTCGTTGATGGCCTGTTGTGTGACAGCTTCCTGGAGTAAGGATCGATTCTCCCAAGCTTGTTCAATAAGCGTTTTTGTTTCCATACTACAAAGGTATTTTAATTCTGGTGGTTCTTTCGAATTTTGTAGTGTAAAGGTCAACGAAATATAAGTATGTTTGCAATAATGCAAGCTACCAAAACTACCCCTCCCACGTTTCCAAAGGCTCAACGGTTGTTGATATTATTGACCGTGATTAACCTGTTTAACTTTATTGATCGATACGTTTTATCCGCGGTGCTGGAACCCATTAAAGACGATCTCGGAATAAAGAACGATGGAGCTATGGGACGGCTTGCAACGGCCTTCATGTTAGGGTATTTTTTAACCTCGCCTATTTTTGGCTATTTAGGAGATAAGTTATCGCGTCGAAAACTCATGGCAATTGGTATTGTGGGTTGGAGTTTGGGTACCTGCTTAACAGGCGTTGCTCAAGGGTTCGCTTTCATGTTGTTTTGCCGAATCATGGTGGGTTTAGGGGAGGCCAGTTTTGGGGCCATTGCGCCTGCCGTTATTTCCGATGCGTATCCTGCGGAACGAAGAAACAAAGCCATTACGTTCTTTTCCTTGGCGATTCCAATTGGGGCGGCGATTGGATTTGCGTTAGGGGGTGTCATTGCCGCACAGTTAGGTTGGCGAAATGCCTTTTTTATTACAGGATTACCCGGATTTCTGCTCGCAGTTGCCTTGTTTTTTGTTCCTGAGCCTGAACGGGGTTTGAACGATCCGAACGAAGTAAAAAAGGAGAAAATTTCCCTCAAAAATATTGCAGCGCTTCTAAAAAACCGAGAATACCTTTACGTCAATTTAGGCTACGTTTTTTACACCTTTGCCATGGGGGCATTTTCCTTCTGGGGCCCGGCATTTTTACATCGTGTTCATGGGTTGAATGAGGCGGATGCTTCCTTGTTTTTAGGCCCGAGTTTGGTAGTTGGAGGAATTCTCGGAACCTTGATTGGTGGGTATTTCGCCAACCGCTGGCGCGCAAAATCTGCCGAGGGTTATGCTAAATTATTGGTGGTGTCCATGTTCTTTGCAGTTCCTTTTTCTTTCATATCCTTCCTCACGGAAAACACGTTATTGAGTATGATTAGCATCGTGTTGGCGTTGATTTTTCTCTTTCAGTCAACAGGACCAATCAATACGGTAATTCTGGAAAGCGTACCCTCGAATATGCGTGCCTCGGCCATGGCAATTTGTATTTTTATGATACACGCGTTCGGTGATTTGTGGTCACCGGAATTGGTGGGAAGGGTTTCCGATAGTTCTGGGAGTTTGCGCATCGGTATGCTCGTTCTCCCAGGAGCTTTTCTTCTAGCTGCTTTGTTTTGGGGATTCTTATATCGGGAACAACAACGAAAAGCGCGATTACCCCATTAGGGTTAACTAATCCTTAAAAGAACCGTAGCAAGTTTAAAGGGTGTCCTTTACATAATCGCTCAAGTAGGAGAACGGTTCGTTCAACGTACCCTCGAACGTAGTTTCGGTTGCATGATGGATGATTTGGTCTGGGTCGTCTACCAATAACCTCGGAAATACGTGTTTCAATAGTTCGTTGCCAAAGTCTTCGGACGCGTCTTTGGGTAACTCGCATGGGAGGTTGTCTACGGCCATGACAGCAATGGCGTCGCTCTCCATAAAATCACATTCCAATCCCGTCCATGGGTTGTAGCCGTATATCGCTGCGCCAATTTTCGAAGGTCGAATGGTGCTCGCAATGGGGCCATTTACATCACACGAAATATCCGCAATGACTTTCAACCTCGGGCTGTTTTGTAAATCTTCACGGGTTAATAATACCGCTGAACGGTTGTCCCAATAGTGGCATGGAATGTACATGTCCGTGGAAGGGCTGAAGTTTCGTATCATGGAAAGATAACCCTCGGGATTCGAGTAAAAATCCGATTTATCAAAAGTCCCACTTGCCGTTTGAAAATAATCCTCTGCTTCAAGATGCGTATAAACAGGTTCATCGAATTCTTGACGTAAATACTCTTCAGGTGTCACTTCTTTGATCGGCAAGAGATTCATGATTTCACCAGCACCATGGCCCACTCGGCCATAGCCACTCAACAAGCATCGAAAATTTCTCGGAAGGATCACTTTTTTCAATTCTGCCTCGACTTCTTCCCGATTCAAGCAGGTGTGTGCTGGCTTTAATTCGTATAGCTTATGTTTTAACCCGTATGTTAAAAATCCATTGTAACAACCCACAATTCCAGCGTAACGCCCGAAACCTATCAACCGATTTCGGTATTTATCACGAATTACCTCATAGTCAATGAGCCGAATGCGATGGGCCAAGATGGCTTTTAATAATGCTCGGTTATACGGCTGTTTTTTGAAGGTATGAGAGAAGAACATGAATGTTTTGTGAGGAATCAGCGCATCAATGGGAACTTCCTTCACCCCAAGGATGATGTCGCAGTGGTGGAGATCGTCCACAACGGATACACCCTGACTGAGGTACGCTTCATCCGAAAAAGTACGGATGGGGCTGCTTTGCACGTACACTTCAACGTGCGGGAACATGGTTGCAAGCGTTGCGCACTGTGACGGGGTGAGCGGCGCTCTAAAATCAGGAGGAACTTTACCTTCCCGAAGGACACCTATCCGTATTTTTTCCATTATAGATATTTTTTTAAATAAGCATCGATAAATTCTCGAACACATCCTTTTCCTCCCGGGGTGGAAAGAATAATCGAGCAAATTGCTTTTACCTCGGTCACTGCATCCGCTGGACAAACCGCTAAACCTACTTGATGCATGACTTCCAAATCATTGATGTCGTCGCCAATCATGGCCACCTTGCTCAGTTCTATGCCCAGCTCTGCACACCATTGCTTCAACACTTCAAGTTTCGGTTGTTGTCCCACATAACACCGCGAAATTCCAAGCAATTCGGCTCTTTTTTGCACCATGTGTTGGGTGAATCCGGAGGAAATAATTCCGATGGGAAAGCCTTTTTTTGTTAAGCCAAGAATGCCAAGTCCGTCTTTCGTATGGAATTGTTTCATTTGGTCCCCGGACTCCGTCCAATACATCCCTCCGTCGGTCATGACACCATCCACGTCCAAAATGAGCAGTTGAATGCCTTTTAATTTTTTTGCCAAAGATTCCTCGTGAAACAGCGGTTTGAACAACAAGGCCATTAAATCGAGGGAATATTCCTCTGCGATGGCCTCCAAATCGAAGAGGGTTAATTCGCGCACTTCATCCACTTCCAAATCGGCGAGAAAATCGTTGTAATGCAATCCATGTTTTGCACACAATCCTTTGATATTTTGTTCTAACATCATCCTACTATTTGATATCCCACAGCGGCGGCAACGGGCTTTAATTCATGATATAATTGTTCAAAAGCTTCATAGGTCAGTTGTTGCGAAGCGTCGGATTTGGCCACTTTGGGGTTAGGGTGGGTTTCAATGAGCAAACCGTCAATTCCCATGGCTACGCACGCCTTGGCCAGTGAAGCAACCCCATAAGCGTAACCCATCGCATGCGAGGGATCGAGAATTACCGGTAAATTGGTGTGTTCTTTTAGCCACGCCACGCCACATAAATCGAGGGTAAAGCGCGTTCCTGTCTCAAAGGTCCGGATACCCCGTTCGCAAACCATGACGTTGGGGTTACCCCCTGACAATACAAATTCTGCCGCTTGTACGAGTTCTTGAAGGGTAGTTCCGAATCCGCGTTTAATGAGAACAGGTTGTTGAATTTTTGCACAAGCTCGCAGAATTCCTTGGTCGTACATGGCTTTAGCGCCAATCTGAATGATGTCCGTATGCTCGATAATTTCTTGAATGTGGGTAGCGTCGCGTGCTTCGGTAATCACGGTGAGACCATACTTTTCCCGCATTTTAGCCAGCAGTTGAAGGCCTTCGAGCCCCATGCCTTGAAACGAATAGGGACTTGTTCGGGGCTTGTAGGCGCCCCCGCGAAGGGTATTGAGCCCGAGTTTTTGGAGCAGCTGTGCAGCACTTTCAATTTGCTCCTCGGATTCTACGGAACACGGACCTGCGATGAGTACGGTGTTTCGTGTGGTCCCTCCAATGCGCGTGTTGCCAAACGAAAGGGTTCGGGTGGTGGCTTGATATTTTCGGCTGGAGAGTTGCATATCGTTGGGGAATTCCCAAGAGGATACTGTGTGGTTAACCAAATTTTCGGGAACGCTTTTTACGGAGGATCCGGTAATTAACACATGCGTTTGATCGAAAAGATAAAATGCTTGGTGTTCGGCCGCTAAGGCTCGTGCTTCAGTTTCGGATAAGTCGGATTTTAAATGTAGAATCATAGTTCGCCTTTAATCAGGTTGGTAAAGTTAAGGATTCCCACGGCCTCGTTTTGAGAGGAGACCACGGGGAGGTACATCACAGGAAAAGGAGCTCGTTTGAGCATTTTTAATAGGTCATAAACCGAATGGCTCGCTTGAATGGTCAGCGGTTGGTAATTTATCATGCCTTCGGGGCTTATGGCTTCTTGCGTTCGAAGTTGGTGCAACAATGCCTTGCGGATATCGGCGCTGGAAACAATGCCCTTTAATGTGCCGTCTGCGTTGGTTACCAAACAGAAACCTAATTGTCCCACATCAATGGTTTCGAGAATGGATCGTGTGGTGCAGTTCACGAAGGAAACTTTCGGACACTCTTCCAGCGGAATCATAAAATCTTCCACGCGAAAGGAGGAGGCCGTGTTGCGCACCGTTAAGTTCATCAGCGCATGGCCAATGCTTGGCCCTTTGAACAGGTAGGATCCGGAAACGGCTGTGCTCACGCCCATGTTGCGAAGAATGAAGGACACTTCTCCGTTGACACCGCCGTCCACATGAATCGATTTATGGGGATAACGCTTTCGGAAGGTGCGTATTTTTTTGAAATTCTCTTGGTTGAAAGTGCCCCCTGATTGCCCGGGAACGGTGGCCAT
>Ga0214921_10005961_pt1 | contig 16931 bp, 15 predicted proteins | sample LL1505_MetaG_FD_177992 | JGI IMG/M metagenome (GOLD analysis project Ga0214921, IMG submission 177992) | Freshwater microbial communities from Lake Lanier, Atlanta, Georgia, United States - LL-1505 | ecosystem: Environmental > Aquatic > Freshwater > Lake | place: USA: Georgia | collected...
ATCCGCCCTTCCGAGGCAACGATCAGCCAATCCGGGCGCGCCCTGGCGATCTCCTCGAGGCCCCGGCGCCACCGCGCCCGGGCCCAGGGCAGATGCGTGCCGAGCGTGGCGAAGATGCGCCTCCTGGCCGGGGGCAGGCCGGGGGCCGGATCCATCGCCGGGACTGAGGCCAGCGGGCCGATCATCTCGAAGGCGGGGGGCCAGGGGCGGGGGAACTCCAGCTCCTCCATGCCAAGGCCCAGGATGGCGGAGGGCGAGTAGATCGTCTCGGTGCCATCGGGGCGGAACGGGCGGCGCAGTTCGGGGGGAAGCTGGCGGCGCACCAGGGCGAAGACCGCCTCGCGCAAGATCCGGTGGCCCAGGCGCCCCGCGGCATCCCTCGCGCGCCCCGGCCAGCCGCGCGGCGGGCTCCAGCCGCCGCAATAGGAGGGCGTGCCCCCCGGCGCGTAGAGCGACAGCGGCGAGGCCAGCATGGTGATCCAGGGGATCCGCATGCGTGCCGCCGCCGGTGCGGCCATCAGCGCCACGCTGTCGGCCACCAGGACATCGGCCCGCCAGCGGCCGATCTCCTCGCACAGATCGCCGATCAGCGGCCCCACCAGCGCCAGGTTCGCCCGCAGCTGCGCCAGGGCCGCATGCGGGCGGTGATGGATGCGCCCGAAGCCCTCGGCCACGCGCTCCAGGGCGCCCGGGGGCAGGGAGGGCGGCGCGGCCGCATCGATCCCACGCGCCCCCAGGAAGGGCAGCCGGGCATGGCCGGTCAGCACTCGGACCTCATAGCCCGCCTCCCGGGCGGACAGCATCAGCGGCACCAGCCGGTCGAGATGGCCGGCGAAGGGCGGCGCGATGAAAAGGACCCTCACGGTGTCCAGTCCCGCAGCACGCCGGCCAAGGCGGCGCGGGTCTCGAGGCAGGTCCAGTAGCCCATGTGGTGGCAGGGCACGCGGATGTCGGGTGCGGCGCGGTGCAGCGCGCGCGACAGGAGGTCCCTGCGCCCGATCACCGTGACGAGGCGCATGCCGGGCCAGGAGGGGCGCGTGGCCAGGACCGGGCCGAGGGCGATGACCAGGCCGCAGGCGCCCTCCACCCAGCCGCATTGCAGCAGGTCCAGCCCGCAACTGCCGGTGACGATGGCCAGGGGCCCGCCGGCCAGGGCCCGCAGCCGGGCCGAAACCTCGGCTCGGGCGGTGCCGTTGCGGGCGGCGCGCCATTGCGACGCGTTGCGCCATGCTGCGAGCGGCAGCGGAACCGGGGCCTCGGGCGGGCCGCCGATCCAGGGGTAGCCGTCCTGGACCGTGACCAGCCCCGGCGGGGTCACGGCCGCGAGGAAGGTGGCCTGGGCCTCGGGCAGGCCCGTGCGCGCGGGATCGGAGCGCCCGGTCAGCAGCGCGACGCGCGGCGGGCTCACTCGTAGCGGATCCCTTCGGTGGTCAGCCGCATCCGGCGGCTGCGCCAGCGGATGCGCCCGGGCCGCAGCGCCGCCGCGGCCGACAGCAGCGGCAGGGCGAGTTCCGCCAGGACGATCGCCCAGATCGGAGCGGTCCCGGCCCCGCCGATGGCCCGCACCAGGCGGCGATGCAGCACGGACCGCACGGCCAGCAGCGCCAGCCAGAGCGCCAGCGCCAGGGGCCCCGCAAAGGCCGCAAGCACCAGCCCGGCCAGGGGCAGGATGGCGGGCAGGAGCACCAGCCCCGCCATTGCGCCATCCAGGTTCGCCCCGACATAGCGATGCGCAAAGACCGTCCAGCGCCGCAGGAGGCGCAGGGCCTCGACCGGGCCATGCAGGGTCACGGCCACCCGGGCGGGCACCGCCGTCTGCACGATCGGGCGGCCATGGTCCGCAAAGAGCCGGGCGATCGACCAGTCATCCGTCACCGAATGCCCCATCGCCGCAAAGCCTCCGACCTGGCGCAGCGTCTCGGCATCGGCGGCATAGGCCATCCCGTTGATCGTCCGGTTCCGACCGAGCCGGGCCATGGCGAGGTAGGCCGAGGCGCTCTGTCCATCGACGAAACCCGCCACCAGGGCCTCGGAGGCGTTGCTCGGCTCGCGGCCCCAGGTCGGCAGCGCCGTGACCAGCCCGCCGCTCGCCCGCGCCATGGCCGCCAGCTGCTCCAGCCCGCCCGGCGCCAGCATCGTGTCGTCATCCAGCACCGCGACCGCCTCGGTATCCACCTGCGGCCAGCCGCGGATCAGCTTCAGCGTCTTGGGGTTCTCGCCATCCTGCGGCGGGCGGCCCGCGACGACCGCGACATGGGGGCGGCCTGCCGCCAGCGCGGCCGCCACGGCGCGGCCCTCCGGGTCATCCTCGTCGACGAGCCATACGAACCGGGCCGCGCCGGCCTGGTCGGGGCCATGGGCCAAGGTGGCGGCCAGGGCCGGGTCGCCCGAGAGGATCGGTTGCAGGACGGTGACGGAGGCGGCGGGCCCGCCCGCGACGGGGCGGTGACGCCAGGCCAGGGCCAGGCGCAGCCCGTGGCTCGCCGCGTAAAGCCCGCCCAGGGCCAGGAGAAGGGCGCCGATTATGGATCTGTCCCCACCCGGCCCATGGCCGGATCGTTCAGCCGCGCGCCAGCCCGCCACCAGCGCAGGAAGCGGTCGACGGCGACCTCGGTAGGAACGTCGGGCGGCCCCAGGAGGGCGCGGGTGCGGTGGTCGTCGAAGGTCTTGGTCGCGGTGAAGACGTCGATCCCGAACCCTGTCAGCGGGGGTTCCCACCAGCCCGTCCGCCGCGAGAGCGCCTCGAGCCTCCCGGCCGCCGCGCGGGCCAGATCCGGGCCGATCGTCAGCGCCGGGCCGGGCAGGCCGAGCCGGGCCAGGACGTGGGTGATGAAGGCCTCGATCCGCACCGGGGCCGGGTCGATCAGGTGGAAGATGCCGCGCGCCTCGCCCTCGGCCGCGCGGGCGATCTGCCGCACCAGGGTGTCGATGGAGACAAGGTTCCCCTGCGCAGGGACGTCGCGCCGGAAGCGCGGCAGGAGGCGCAGCCGGGCCGCGCGGGCGATGCGCGGGAACAGCACCGTGTCGCCGACGCCATAGACGGCGCGGGGCCGCATGATGGCCCAGGCGCCGGGATAGGCTGCGGTCAATGCCTCGGCCGCGCGCTTGGTGCGGGCATAGTCGTTTATGGGCGGCGTGTCGGGGGCGGGCTCTTCGAGCAGGCCGCGCTGGTCCCCCGGCCTGTAGAGCACCGCGGAGGAGGAGACGAGCATGAAGCGCGCCCCCGAGCGGGCCGCGATGGCCAAGGCGTGGCGGGTCCCATCGACATTGGCCGCGTTGAAGACCGCGGCCGGGCCCCAGGGCGCCGAGAGGGCGGCGGCATGGATGACGGCGTCGAAGGGCCCGATGTCCGGGGCGGGGCGGGCCAGGTTGTGGGTCAGGGCCGTGTCGGCGGCCTCGGCCCGGGGCGGGCGGCGGGACAGGCCCGTGACGTGATGCCCGCGCGACCGAAGATAACGCCCCACCGCCCCGCCAACGAACCCGCTTGTTCCAGTCACCAGGATCTTCATCCGGCGAGTCATATCCCGCCCAGGGCAGAATGGAAGGACCGAGTTTCGCAGGAGTCCTCCGCCGCCCCGTCCCGGTCGCGGGCACGCCGTGACCCTTCCATGCCGGAGCTGCTGGAACCCTGCGGGGCCGTCGCGTTTCGTCCCACGCCTGCCGTGGCGCCGATGTCGGTCTGGAAGGCCCGGCCTTCCCGCCCGCCGTCGCCATTCCGGCCGATCCGCACCCGCAAGGGCCAGCGGCCCAACTCGGGGTCCGGGACCAGCCCCTCGGCGGCGGCCCGACTCATGGCCGACCGAGGCATCCTTGCCAGCCCCGCAGGTGCGGGCCGTCCGGGTCTTGCGCCATCGAATTGACCTGCCCCCGTGGAAGCGGCCCGCCGGTAATGTAGTGCGGCGGGAGCGAATGTAGGGCTGGGATGGCGAGGAAGAAGGCGCATATGTCGGAGGAGATAGTCGCGAAGCTCCGGCAGGCGGAGGTGCGGACTGGCCAGGGTCGGACGACGGCGTAGGCTGTGAGGTCGATCGAACGAGTTGAAAACCCATGGCTCCGGCGCGGGCTCATTTGATTCGCTGCTGCTGGAGGGAGTGCGACCAGGTACAAGCGGTCTCCAGGCTGGAGCCTTGGAGAGCGGGGGGTTCCACGCCCCTTCCGGCGGGCATGCTAAGGCGACGCTGGGACGGCGACTGCGATCTGATTTGCGATGGCGGTGTAGATGTCGGTCTCTGCCGCTGGCGCGCGGATCGAGACCAGCAATGAATAGCGGACTGAGCGATCCCAGCGGTGCAAAGCGGGCTTCTCCTTCCACCAGCCGCCTACGGGAAACACGCCGAGTGCATCGCGCTCCGCCAGAGCAGCGGCACTTCCGCGCCAGATGTCGGAGTGGACCGACCCGCGGTCACGGATGTTTCCCAAAAGCCAGCCATCGCTTCCGGCAGCCCCATTCGCGTCGCCGGCCTCCTCGGCGAGGGCGGCCCTGTTGATTCTCCCTCGGAAGTCCGACAGGGTTTCGAGTGATCGCTTCACTGCGAAACGGAGCGAGTGAGATGCGTAGCGGTGACGACGGAGCCATCCGCGCTCTCCGGGATTCGGCTCGACGAAATAGGAAAGCGTAACACGCAGCTCAACGTCCTGCTCGCCGAGCGCCAGTAGCTCCGCACGTGGCCAAGGTAGGCGATGGAGGTTCATGTCACGCGTCTTGACGACTGAGCGGTCCTTCCTGAACGGCAACAGGGCGTCCTCAACGATCATCGTGGCATCGTTAGATGCACTGAGCACGGCGCGGCCGAGGTCCGGCACGCCCCAACCGTAGCGACGCAACATGGAGAGCTTGTGCTGCTGAGAAGCGCCAGCAGAAAATCTCCCGCGCATTGCAGCCGTCCATTCGGCGGAGTGAACCACCAAGCCACGTACGGTCTCAGGCCAGAGCTCCGGTCGCGCCGCCATGATGTTAGCAGCGAGGTGAGCACCGCGGGCGGAGGCCGCGCTGGTGTCTCCAAACTCCTGGAACATGCGTGCGTTCGGCCGGTAGTGTGTCGTCAGAAGCTGGAGATCGTCGATTGCCACCGCCGGATTGACACCGTCGTGCGCGCAATTTCCACCTTCAAACACGACGTCTGGTCGGATGGGCCACTGGCGATCCCAAATTCCGGAGGTGCGACTTGAAGGGCTGATGTCACCTACCGGTGCAACGGCCTGCCAGCCGCTGTAGTCGGGGTGAGTAATCGTGTTCCTCTCTGTGAATCCCCCCACAACCAAGGGGTTCCATGCCTGCGCAGGATTTCCGGCCTCCTCTAGATCGTTCCGATCTGGGTATTCATTCGCGCCGATATCGCCTCGCAGGTTGCCGGCCGCGATGATCATCAACCGTCGCCTATCGCCGCCACCGTAGCAGATCTGATCAATCGCCGCCGACCAGGATGAAGGGCGCCCGCGGCCTAATCCGACGTCGCTAGTCACTGCCATACAAAAGACCCTGGGCCGGCGTGGGGCCGCCGCCTCCACCTTGCTAACGGCACGTCGAGTAATTGCGCCATAAAGCGATGGTTCATTCTGCCAACCTGGAGGCAGGATCTTCACCGTCTCCAGACCGTGACTAAGCTGGACGACTCCTCCACCTGCGAGTGTCGCTTCAAGGTCACCGTATAGGGCGATCCCTGCCATTCCTGTGCCGTGTCCGTTCCAGTACGCGCTATCGCCGACGCCCCAGGCATCATCATATGCATGCTGATCAGCTGGATCGAGCGCTGGAGCTATCAGCGGGTGCGCTTGCGTAGCCCCGCTGTCGAGCAGGCAAACAACTAATGATGGTTGAGGTGGAGGCAGGATACGGTCAGCAAGATCAACGGCCCATTCTGCTTGCTCTGCCGGACGCATCTCAAGAAACAGTGTCGGTGTGTCCTTCGCAATCCGCAGCTCCGCGATGGCATCCGTGTTGTCCAGCAGTCGTGCCATGGTCGCCTCATCGGCCAGGGCCAGGACGACATCGCGTTCCGGAAAACTGATCTGGTGCGGTTTGTGCGTGACGGTAAGGCGATCCGCCACGGTCTGAAAGTTAGGAAGCCGCCCATCGCGCAGCCAAACTTCCCACCAAATTTGCTGACCTACTGCCGGGAAAAGCTCCATGGTATCGGTGAAGAGCGAACGCACAACAGCTGCGCGTACATCTTCAATCCTTGCTACCAGATTTTGATTTTTGGGATTGCCAGAACTCGTGTTTTCGTCGCGATAGGCCTGAATCTTCTGGGCGAAAAAACCGGCTGCAGCCTCCGGCACGAACACTGTTGCGGTAACAATGTCATCCCCCTCCGCCGGCGGCCTCACCGCCACAAGCTCGATCGCCTTCGGCTTGTTCTCCAGTCCCTCAACCGCCATTTGCTCGGCGGCAGGTATGTCAAATTCTAGGTAGAAACCAGCCTCGCCCTCGGCCACCCCAGCAGGGCGCTCTGCCAGGCGCCGGCGCCCTTCAGCGATTGCAATTCCCAGTGCCTGCTCCAGACGCGCGGCGTGCGCGCCACGTAATCTTGCAGGAGGCGCACCAGTGATGACCGTCCTCGGCGACGTGTAGCTCTCGCTTTGGCCTCCTCCCTCGATACGAAAATGAGGAAGATCGCGCTTTGTCTCAGACATGGAGCTCGGGCTGCACTACCACGTAGACGCTTTCCTCTCGGCGAGAGCCGAGAGCAGCGACTTTGTTGTTACCCGGTCTTGCTCTCCCAACACCGCCGCCTTGGCCGCCTCGTCAGCAGCGCGAGCGATTTCAGCCTGAGACAGGCCAACCGCAGAATTCAGCACGTCAGGCCAGTCGACCGCAGCAACCGCGAATTTAGCGAGATGAGCATCGATAATGCCACGCGCCACATCCGCATCCGGCAGATCATATTGGATGACGTCGTCGAAGCGTCGGAACAGGGCCTTGTCGAGCAACTCTGGGTGATTCGTAGCCGCGATGATTAGGCTAGGCCCAACATCGTTCTCGATGAATTGGAGGAAGGAGTTCAGGACACGCCGGATCTCGCCAACATCATTCGAACTGGCCCGTTGCGAGCCGAGCGCATCAAACTCATCGAACAGGTAAACGCCGCGCTGCACGGCTATCGCATCGAAGACCAGCCGCAGGCGAGACGCTGTCTCACCCATCATCTTCCCGATTAGCCCGTCATACAGGACGGTAAACAGAGGGAGCTTCAACTCACCGGCCAACGCGGCCGCGGACATCGACTTGCCGGAGCCGGGCGGGCCAACCAGGAGGAGCTTTCGACGGGGCGCAAGGCCGTGAGCGCGAAGTTCTTGCTGCTTTCGCTGCTCCCGCAGCACCCTAGTCAGGCGCGCCTCAAGATCTGCTGTCAGAACCATGTCCGAAAGGCGCGTGTCGGAATACCGTGCGGAGAGGAAGCTCGCGATCTCACCCTTAGGCTGTGCGATTGGAACCGGACCGGCGCCACGACGAGCCACTGTCGTCCGAGCGCCCTTCGCGTTGTCGATCAGCTCGCGTAACTCCTGGGCCAGCTTGCCGTGGCCCTGGCGTGCCTCGTGCGCGGCAAGCTGCGTCGCCACGGAGAGGAAACGATCCTCATCCCCGTCGATATGGCTCTGCAGCAAGGCGACGATGTGGCGCGAGGTCGTCATGACGGCTACCGCTACTTTCCTCCGAAAGCGTAAACTCTGTTCATCTACATGCCTGAGCCCGGCTTGTCGTCAGAAATTATTGCGACGACAAGCGGGTGCCGGCCGGATTGGACTTGGGCTGTGAGCAATAGGGGGCGGCGGCCTACAGGACAAGCGGCCACGCATCTCCCCCCCGTGGCTCAAACACCCACCAGCCCGCATTGGCGCCCCTCACTGATCGATCTCATCCAACACCGTCACGGCCTCGCCGATTAGGCGCCTCAGCTCAGCGACCTGCCTGCCTCGCGATGACCGCTCCCGCCCCGTGACCATGAGCACTGCGGCAAATACGGCGTCCGAGCATGCCATCAGCGGGATGAGGTGTTCGCCACTCGGTCCCCGCCTTCCGCTGATCCAGCCCTTCACCGCGCGCTCGCTCGCTCGCGTCCAGCGCATGATGTCCTTCGCGGAGCGACCCGTGGCCGCGATCTCGCCTCGCAGCGCATTGCCGATCTCGCGCGCATAGCACTCTCGCGCTTCCTTTGCATTCTGGAAAAAGGGCAACTTGTTGCCCTTCGAGTGCAACTGATTGCCCTTTTTCGTCAGCACAGCCCGATTCGCTCCTGATATTGTTGGAGCGAAAGTCAAACGCGCTCGCCGATGCTGATGCGGTGCACGACCGCGATAGCGCGTGACGTTGCCACGGCACGGCAAGGCCTGAGCTTGAGAGGATCTGATGTGGTTCAGCGATTGGATTTTGAGGGTGAAGTGGTAGTGGCGGGTGCCGTGCGGGCGGCCGAGTATGTTCGGATGTCGACTGACCATCAGCGCTATTCGACAGAGAACCAGGCGGACGCAATCCGCGACTACGCCAAGCAGCGCGGCCTCACCATCGTCCGCACCTATGCCGATCATGGAAAGAGCGGCCTCAGCATGGCCGGCCGTGATGCACTTCAGCTGATGCTGGACGACGTCCGCGAAGGCCGTGCCGACTTCAGCACGATCCTGGTCTACGACGTCAGCCGCTGGGGCCGTTTCCAGGATGCCGATGAGAGTGCCTACTACGAGTATGTCTGCCGGCGCGCTGGCATCAGGGTGCAATACTGCGCTGAGCAGTTCGAGAATGACGGCAGCCCGATCTCGACCATCGTCAAGGGCGTCAAACGCGCCATGGCCGGTGAATACAGCCGCGAGCTTTCCACCAAGGTCTTCGCTGGCCAATGCCGCCTGATCGAGTTGGGCTTTCGCCAAGGAGGGCCTGCTGGGTACGGCCTGCGGCGCCGCCTCATCGACGGCGGCGGCCTGGCCAAGGGCGAGCTGGCTCGCGGCGAGCAGAAGAGTATCCAGACCGATCGGGTGGTGTTGATGCCAGGCCCGATCGACGAGGTGGAAACGGTGCGCTGGGTCTACCGCACCTTTATCGAAGAAGGCCGCCCCGAGCGCGACATCGCGGAAACGCTGAATGCTCGGGGATCGCTGAGCGATCTGGGCCGCCCGTGGACGCGGGCCACCATCCACCAAATGCTGATCAACGAGAAATACACGGGCGACAATGTCTGGAACCGTGTTTCCTCCAAGCTGCATGGCAAGCGTGTGCGCAATGGGCCCGACATGTGGATTCGGCGCGAGAATGCGTTCGAGCCGCTGGTCGATCGGCTGGTCTTCGCCGCAGCACAGACGATCATCCGCGAGCGGTCGCATCGCCTCACTGACGATGCGATGCTGGAGGCGCTGCGTCGCCTGCTGGCCAAGCACGGCTACCTCTCGGGCTTCATCATCGACGAAGCCGAGGATGTAGCGTCCAGCAGCGCCTATCAGTCGCGCTTCGGCGGCTTGCTCAGAGCCTACCAGCTTGTTGGCTTCAGTCCGGATCGGGATTTCCGCTACCTCGAGGTCAACCGGGCACTTCGCGCCATGCATCCCAACATCGTCGCTGCGACGCTGGAGGGCATTCGGCAGGCCGGCGGCGAGGTTGAGCAGGATCCCAAGACCGACCTCCTGACCATCAACGCCGAGTTCAATGCCTCGATCGTGCTGGCCCGCTGCCAGGAGACGGGAGCCGGCAGCCTACGTTGGCACATCCGGCTAGAAGCTGGCCTCGCGCCCGATATCACCGTGGCCGTCCGTATGGCTGCGGGCAATGCCGAGGTGCTCGACTACTATCTGCTGCCTCGCCTCGACGTCAGCTTGGCCAAACTGAAGCTGGGTGAACACAACGGACTCGCTCTGGACGCCTACCGCTTCGAAAGCCTGGATGCCTTCTTTGATCTCACTGCCCGCAGCTCCATCCTGGATGCCGCAGCATGAGCGCGCCAGACACCACTATGGCGATCGTTTCCATCCCGATCGACTTGATCGATGTGGTCAATCCCAGGGCCCGGAACAGGCGCGTCTTCCAAGAGATGATGGATAGCATCGCCAAGGTTGGCCTCAAGCGGCCGATCACGGTGGCGCGCCGTGGGGAGCGGTACGACCTGGTATGCGGCCAGGGCCGCCTCGAGGCCTTTCGGGAGCTGGGCCAGTCCTCAATCCCGGCGGTGATCATCGAGGCCGAAAGTGAGGACTGCCTCGTCATGGGGTTGGTCGAAAATATCGCGCGCCGCCAGCATCAGTCGCTGGAGCTTTTTCATGATATCGGCGGCATGCAGCAGCGGGGGCATTCGGATGTCGACATCGCCCGCAAGACAGGACTGAGCTTGGACTATGCCCGCGGTGTGCTGCGACTGATCAACAAGGGCGAGACACGGCTCCTGAAAGCGGTTGAGATTGGGCAAATCCCGGTCAGCGTTGCTGTAGACATCGCAGAAGCCGAGGAGGCTGACACGCAACGCGTGCTGCACGAGGCCTATGAGCGCAAGCTTCTGCGCGGCCACAGCCTTCTGGCCGCAAGGCGGCTGGTTGAGAACCGCCTGCGTCGTGGCAAAAAGGCGACAACGCGCGATCGCAAGACGGCCCGCCCGATGTCCGTGGACGCTCTGCTGCGCACCTACCAGCAAGACGTCGACAAGAAACGCGTGCTGGTGCGACGTGCCGAAGCCGCCCGCAGCAGATTGCTCTTCATCACCGAGGCATTGCGCGAGTTGTTCGCTGACGAGGGCTTCGTGAACCTGGCGCGCGCAGAGGCATTGCACACCTTGCCGCGCGGCATGGACGAACGAATTCGTGGCGAGGCAAACAGATGAAGCCTGAACCTGCAAAGCCGGCCATGTCAGTGGCTTCAGCCTTCCACCGAACGGCGATTTCTCTGCGCTTCAGTGAGATCGACTTGTTGCGTGAGGTCACGCCGAAGATCAAGCAGTCCACCAAATACGCGCAGATCGCAGCATCGATCAGCGAGGTCGGTCTCATCGAGCCGCCGGTGGTGGCGCATCATCCGGCCATGCCTGGTCGCTATCTGCTGCTCGACGGACACCTTCGCATCGACATTTTGCGCAGCCAGGGCCGCGACGGCATCTCCTGCCTGCTAGCCACGGATGATGAGGCCTTCACATACAACAAGCGGATCAGTCGACTGGCCGCCATCCAGGAGCATCGGATGATTCTGAAGCTGGTCGAGAAGAAGGTCCCGGAATCCCGAATCGCGCGGTCCCTCAACATCGACGTCAACACGCTCCAGATCAAGAAGCGCATGCTGGTTGGCATCTGCCCGGACGCCGTGGAATTTTTGAAGGACAAGCCCGTCAACGCGAAGGTGTTCGGCGTGCTGCGGAACATGCGGCCGCTGCGGCAAATCGAGGTGGCGGAACTAATGGTGACGATGAACCGCTACACTGAGGGATATGTACGGGCATTGTTGGCCGCCACACCGCAGGCACAGATTATTTCCGACGCCAAGCCGAAGGCCACCAAGGGGCTGACTGAAGACCAGAAGGTTCTAATGGAGCGCGAGTCGGCCCAACTCGACCGCGAGGTCAAGCTGGCTCATTCGGCCTATGGGGCGGACCATCTGATGCTGGTGGTCGCGCGCGGATATCTCGCACGCCTGCTCGACAATCCTCGCATTGTTAGGTTTCTGACGCAGCAGCGGCCGGAGTTCCTCACGGAGTTTCGCCGAATAGCGGAGATCGACACCATGGCTGCTTAGTTCGGCTCAGCCTCCAAATCTCGATGGGGACCCGGACCCGAAAGCGCGGGGACCGCCGGAGACGCTGCACGAGGGGCAGATCGATGGCGGTGGTGGGGATGGCGGCGAACCCGTCTGGAGCCCACCAGGCCGGCCGCCATAGGGCTGGCCAGATACTTGCCCCGGCATGCCGGGGAGCAGAGGCGGAGGGGGCGTGTGGTTGGGCGGCGCGCCCCCTCCCGGTGGAGATGTGCATAGGGAAAGAACGTCACGGCACCCTCCACTTCGCCACCCTCAGAACTGGCTCAATCGAGAAATCAGGCATTGCGGCCTCCCGCGCTTGTCGCAGCTTCGACGGCTGCCAAGCGGGCTGTTAGAGCGACGATTAATTCCTGCTGCTGCTGGATTGCTCGGATCAGGTAGGGCACCGCCTCGTCGGGCTTGATGTTCCAACTGGCGGGGGTTGCCCCCATTGTGTCGGTCGCGGTCTGTTCGGGCTGGTGCAGCACCATCTCTGGGATTTGCTGCTGGACGCGCTGGGCCACCACACCGATCTGCACGCGCTGCCGGTCAGGCGCGCGGCGTGCGTGTGTCAGCCCCTCTTCAGTCCAGTCGTACTCCACCACCTCCACGGCCGCGATGGCGGCCAGTGCATCCACCTGGGTGGGCTGGATATTCGTCTTGAGGCGCTCATCGCTATACGCGGCTGGAAAGAATATTTGATTGCCGCCATCATTCTGCTGGACGAGCATGGCCCAAGTGCCGCCCCAGTCCCGCGCATCCATATATCTCATATTGGGCGACTGTATGAGATAATTAGTCTCGCCGTTGTTGCGGAAGTAACGGAGGTAGGGGCCTTCGACGAATTGGAAACCGATGCCAGAATTATCTGCGGTTCTTAACCACGGCATGCCGCCGGCGGTGTTGAGTATCCAGTCCACGTAGATGGTCGGGGTCTTTATCTGGTGTGAAAAGCGGACGAAGCCGCTCTCCCAGATCGACCAGACTGCCTGGCTATCCTCATAATAGACCGCCTGCCCGGCGGACAGCACAAGGCCAGTGGCGTGGACCTTCCCGTTGAAGTCCCACATGTCGCCACCGTTGAAATAGAGGCGGCGGCCCGCATTGCCAAAGACCACTTGCCCTTGCGTGGCGGCGCCGGAGAAGCTGGTGGTGAATGAGCCCGATGTCGAAATATTGCCCGTGGCGCTGACGGAGCCGGTGGTGGTGACATTCCCCTGGACGGTCAGAGCGCCAGTCAGGGTGCCGCCCGTGAGCGGCAGACGTGCGGCGTCGCCCGTATCGACGTAGCTCTTGGTGGCGGCGTGCAGCGGGGCGGTGGGTGCAGTGCTGAGGGTCAGAGGGCCAGTGATGGTGCCGCCCTGCCGCGGCACCAGCGCCTCACCAGCAGGCAGGGTGTTCCAGGCGGTGCAGGTGGACGAGAAGGTCTCGCCAGCCGTGCCGCCCAGCCGCAGGTTGTATAGGATTTCCGTGATGGTGGCGGTGGCCGGCGTGGAGAAATTCACCGTCCAAACGCCACCCAGCGTCCGTCCCGCGCCATCGCTCAGCCTGAACAATTACGGGAGCGCTGCCTTGCAGTAAAGGCCAGCCCTGAATTTCGAGCAAGTGTAGGGGCGGGTGGCAATACCCGGGCAAAAATGCGAGCTCGTATTGAAACTGCCACACTGATCATCGGCCACGGCGCCTAGTCATGAAAGTTGAGGATTTTTTGGCGGATCTCTCGGATGCAGTAGACCGCCGCAGGGGAGAGATCACACAGGTTAGAAGAGTTGTAGCGCAGTTCAAGGGCACTATTCTGGAGCAAACTGCAGCAATTATGGCTATCCCAATGCTCTACGCGCATTGGGAAGGTTTTGTAAAGGAGTCCGTTGAACTTTACATTGAGTTCCTGGAGAGGCAATCAATGACGCCTATTGATGCCGATCCAACGATTTTTGCCTTCGCAATGAAAAAGCATCTAAACCGAATTGTTCAGAGCGGGTCGGTAGCAAACATGGCCGCCTTTGCGGAATGGGCACTCCGCGCATCTACATGTTCTGTGTTTTTTGAAGATAAAAGCGTTGAAACGCGGTCCAACCTCTCGTTTGAAAACCTGGAAGATCTGTGTGCTCCACTTCGAATCGATGTGGCGGGGTTGAAGTTTCAGTCACGTAAGATCAATGCATTGGTACATAAGAGAAATAATGTTGCTCATACCGGACGACCTCCGGCCGCAAACGAAAGCACCGTTGAGTCGGACTCTGACCTCGCAATGGTCTTGATTACTCAATTTGAGGCCCTGTTGAAAATTACCGCCGAGAATGGTGCCTTTAGGAGGAGTATCTAAATTGTTGGGAAGCCCGATTAGCTCGGCGGCTTCAAAATTTGTAGCGAATACCACCGCCGTCCTGGAACGTTTAAGTTGGCACGATGGCAGTTCAGAGATTTCGGTTGGCGGTGATTGACCGTACGTTCATCGAGTTTCGGCGGCGTGACGGCTGGAGCTTCCGCTTGATCCCGCGGGAACTGGGCCGCTCCTCGGGCACGGTCTGACGTGAGATCAGGCGGCTCGGCGAAGCCACAGGCTATGGGGCGGCAACGGCCGAGGCGGATGCCGCGGCCAGCCGTCGTCGCTCCGGCCGCAACCGCGACTGGCGCCGGATGGGCCACTATTCACCGGGATAGCCCGGCTGTTGCGGCTTGGCTGGTCGCCCGAGCAGATCTCGGGTCGGTGCAAACTGATGGAGAACGGCATGGAGCGCCCTCCCGGCGTGCGGGTCTCGCACGAGGCGATCTACACCGCCCTCTATGCCCTCCCGCGCGGTGAACTGCGGCGAGAGTTTTTGTCCTATCTGCGCCAGGCTAAGCCCACGCGCGGCCGCAAGCCGAAGGGGGCCGAACGCCGAGGCAAACTCTGCGGCATGACCAACATCAGGGAGCGGCCTGAGGAGATTTAGGGCCGCCTGGTGCCGGGCCACTGGGAGCGCGATCTTATCCTCGGTAGCAGCGGCACCACCGCCGTGGGCACGCTGGTGGAACGCACCACCCCTCTGGTCGTGCTGGTGCACATGGCCAAGCGCTACTACGCGCTGCATGGTCAACAAATCGCGGCGCCAATTCACGCGCTACAGCGACCAGATCGGGCTGCGCTTATCTGGCACAATGAAATTGCATACCGCGGATGAGGGTCGCCAGCGCACTGCGCCAGTCTTCGCTTCCCAGTTCCCTTTGCCTGGCGATCGGCTTGCGGAATTCCACCAAGCTCAGCGCAGGGAAATTCTTGCAAAACCAGTGGGATAAAGGTTGAGGGTTAAATCGGGCTACCCCCAAGCTTCGGAGACTTTCGGGCCTCCAGAGACCGATTTCCGGGGTCGTTGCGTTCTCCAACCCTCAAGCCGCAATGCCAAAACCCCAGGAAACCTGCGGTTCAGTGCGCCACCGAGATAAAGAAATTATGGGGTTAGAAAATCGACTGGAGCAGCGGTGGGAACCGGAATCCAACCTGCTCTGGTGTCTGTGAGACGTGTCTCGCCGGACGAGTCGCCGCTCCCGACATCCTTTGTCACGTGCCGGAGAAGCAACGTCACCATCTGTCCGGCACACAGGTTCCAGAAGCACGGAATGATCCGGCGCTCCATCAAGGAACCAACCGATGCGCTCCTCACTCATTCTCGCCGCCGCCCTCGCTATGCTCACCACGGGCGCATTCGCGCATGATCCTTCCGGCCGGCCGGAAGCGGGAAACTTCGTTCCGCATGTGACGGGAACGACCGGAGACGGCCGGCCCGAGATCCATCGCCCGGATGCCTCGTCGCACACGGGTGCTTCGGCAGGAATTGCGAGCAACCCCGCTGGCGCTCAGGACGGCACCATCGTCCGCAGCGGTCCGGGACGCGGCAACCTGGGTGTCCCGGCGCATGGCGCTGTTGTGGGCAACGAGGACGGGCGCCCCGTGATGGATCACAGCAACGCTCCCGCGCGCAGCCGCTGACGCCACCAACCGGGCGGGCGGGTGCAAATCCCGCCCGCCCCAAAACTCAGTCAGGTATCGTCCATGAATCGTCGTCAATTCCTCGCCACCGGGGCCGCTGTCGCCCTGCCGCTGCCGGCCTTTGCCCAAACGGAGCCGGACATCATCCGGGCCGTCACCCGCCAGATCGAGGTCAAGGGCCGGTCTGCCCGCGTTTTCGGGCTGGTGGACCGGAACGGGCGTCCGGGCTGGTCCCGCCGTGCCGGCGAGGGTTTCGCCGTGCGCCTCGTCAACGAGACGACTGAGCCGACCGGGATTCATTGGCACGGGCCGACGCCGCCCTGGCGCCAGGACGGCGTGCCGGGCGTCTCGATGGAGCCCATCCCACCTGGTGGCAGCCAGGAGTTCCGTTTTCCGCTCGACCGTCCGGCAACGCACTGGATGCACAGCCATCTCGGCCTCCAGAAGCAAGCCCTGATGGCGGCGCCCCTCATCGTGCGGCCCACAAATGCGCGGGACGAGCAGGAGGTCGTGATCCTGCTGCAGGATTTCAGCTTCACCCCGGCCGATGAATTGCTGGCGCGGCTGTTGGGTGGCCCGGCTGAGGTGGCACCTCATGGCGGCGGTGCGGCGCAGTTGCCGGCGCCTGCGCCCCACGCGGCCATGGGGGGCATGGGAATCGTGGACCGGCTCCGTGGCCTGGTCGGGCTAGGCCGTCGCGGCATGGCGATGGACATCAACGATATCGACTTCGATGCCTACCTCGCCAATGACAGGACGCTGGACGACCCGGAAGTGATCGCCGTCGAACGGCGGGGGCGCGTGCGGTTGCGTGTCATCAACGGCGCGTCGGCGACTGGCTTCCACCTTGATCTTGGCGCGGTCACGGGCACACTTGTCGCGGTGGATGGCGAAGACTTGGCCGAACCCCTTCCGGTATCCACGTTGCCGCTCGCCGTGGCACAGCGCGCCGACGTGCTGCTCGACCTTCCGGAAGGCGGCGCCGCATTGCCGATCCTCTTCCGTCGGGAGGGAGCACGGGAGCGTACCGGGGTGATTCTTCAGCCACCCGGGGCGGCCATCTCGCGACTGGATGGAATGGGCGCGGCCGCACCTGCACTTGGGATGGAGCTCGAGGCACGTCTCCACGGCCCTTCAGCCCCGGCGCGCGCCTCGCGCACAGTCGTCATGCCGCTGACAGGGGATATGGCTTCCTATCGCTGGGGCATGGGCGATGGCAGCCCAATTCAGATGCGCCGCGGCGAACGCCTAGAGATCGAGATGCGC
>Ga0214921_10005962_pt1 | contig 16930 bp, 17 predicted proteins | sample LL1505_MetaG_FD_177992 | JGI IMG/M metagenome (GOLD analysis project Ga0214921, IMG submission 177992) | Freshwater microbial communities from Lake Lanier, Atlanta, Georgia, United States - LL-1505 | ecosystem: Environmental > Aquatic > Freshwater > Lake | place: USA: Georgia | collected...
CAATCGTTTGAACCGTATCGCAATGAAAAACAGCATTGTATGTTTTACAGAGTTCTCCAACAGCATCTATTTCTAATAAATTACCAATTTCATTGTTTGCATGCATCAAAGAAACCAATGCATTTGGATATTTTTTCAATAACGCTTCTAAATGTTGTAAATCGATATGGCCATTAGGCAACAAATTTACAAGATGAGATTGAACCAGTCCTTTGTGCGCAAGTTCTTCTATGGTATGGGTTACTGCATGGTGTTCAATTGGTGAGCTGATGATATGTTTAACGCCTAAATCATCAACAGATTTTCTGATTGCCATGTTATCGGCCTCTGTACCTCCAGAGGTAAAAAAGATTTCACCGGGTGTACAACCCATTATTTTGGCAACCTTTTTTCTTGCATCTTCTATATACGTTCTTACTTTTCTTCCATGTGAATGCGTTGAAGATGGATTTCCAAATTCTTCTTTCATCACATGAAGCATAACTTCTATTACTCTTTCGTCAAGTGGTGTAGTTGCTGCGTTGTCAAAGTAAATAGCCATTTATTTTTTCTTTAAAGTATTAAAACCAATTAATTTATAAACCAATTTAGCCATGGTATATTCTGTTAAAATATCGCCTTTTCTTGGCGCAATTTCAACCACATCAAAACCAATCACATTTCTTGTTTCAAATACAGTTTTTAGGAAAGCTAAAGTTTCATTCCAAAGCATTCCATTGGGCTCAGCAGTTCCAACGGCAGGAACTATACTTGGGTCAAAACCATCAGCATCAATACTGATGTATACATTTTTGCCTAGTGTTTTCAAGGCATCTTTTGCCCAATTGGCATTGTTTCTAACTTGATGTGCATAGAAAGTATGGATGTCTTCACTCTTTTTGATGTGCGCAGATTCTTCAATACATTGTGCCCTAATTCCAATCTGTGTCAATGGCACTCCAAGCTCGTGAACTCTAGCCATTACTGAAGCATGAGAATATTTATTCCCATGGTAGCTTGCTCTTAAATCGCTGTGCGCGTCAATTTGTAACAAATGAAAATCAGGTGTAGATTTTTTAAGTGCCTTAGCCACACCCAATGTAATGGTGTGTTCTGCCCCTAATGTTATAGGAAACTTTTTATCTTTGATTAATTTATCAGTAGCTTTTTCAATGGCTTGAACGGCTTTTAAATCAACCAAACCTTTGAAACTAATTGGTTCTAGTGTGCAAATTCCACCTTTTTTATATGTTTCTTGGTCTAATTCTTCGTCATAAAACTCTACATATTGAGAAGCTTTTATAATTGCGCCTGGACCTTTATTAGATCCAGCTAAATAAGATGATGTATGCTCATAAGGAGCAGATTGAATTACATATTTTGATGTTGCATATTCGTGCAATTCCTTTTCAGGAATGGCTAAAAAATTCTTTTTTGTATTTAAGTATTTCATGATTATTAAAATATTTTAGCTGGGATTTCAAACGCTTGATCGATGTCTGTAAGTACATAAGGCTTAGTACTTGTTACACAAATGGTATGTTCAAATTGGGCAGAGAGCTTTCCGTCAATTGTTCTGGCAGTCCACCCATCATGTTTGTCAACTTTACATCTGGCTTTACCTGCATTGATCATAGGTTCAATTGTAAAAACCATTCCTGGTGCTAAAATTGGACCTGAATTTTTATCAGCAACATGGCAAATTTCTGGTTCTTCATGAAACTTTAAACCCACTCCATGTCCACAAAACTCATATACAACAGAATAGCCAAACTGAGTTGCATATTTGTTGATTTCGTAACCAATATTTCCTACAAAATTTCCAGTAAAACATTGAGCAATACCAATATTTAAACAAGCTTTGGTTACTTCAACTAATTTTTTAGCATGTTCTGTTACTTCACCCACCAAATACATACTGGATGTATCACCAAAATAGCCATTTAAAATGGTAGTCACATCTATATTGACAATATCCCCATCTCTTAATTCATATTTTCCTGGAATACCGTGACAAATAACATCATTCACTGAAATGCATGATTCTTTTGGATAGCCATGGTATCCAAGGGTTGCAGGTTTTGCCTTGTGATCTCTCATAAAATCAGCACAAACCTTGTTTAAAAAATCGGTGCTAACTCCTGGTTTTACATAAGGAGCAACAGCTTTTAATGTTTGCGCCGCAAGTTGTGAGCTCAATCGAATTCCTTCTATTTGCTCGTTTGTTTTGATGATAATTTTGCTTTTGGTATCTCTAAATGCCACGTTAATTTTTTATTTATTTAGGCTCAGCAAGGTTTTTTCTATTTCAATTGACAAGAGCTCCATCTCATTTTTAATGGTGACAATTAAATCAGGAATACGTTCTAATTGAATTGATTCTTTACCTAATTTTTCTTGTGTTCTCACATGTTCAGGTAAATCAGACTGACAAATCATTTGAACTGGTGCTTTGATTTTGTGAGCAAGACTTCCTATTGCTATAAAATTTCCGTCTTTTAATAATTGATCAAAACCTACAACCTCTTTGGCTGTTGTCTGATTAAATAAAACGAGCATGTCTTTTACAAACTCTCTGTCTCCCCCTCCTATTTCATTCAAATAATTTAAGTTTACCATAAGCCTTGAAACTGGGCACAAATTACTAAATTTAAGCAATATATTTCAGATTATTCTACTTCACTTGAATTTGTTTTCATTCTATTTTGATTACTTTTGAGTTATGATTACAAAAGGTATTTGCCATTTGACGCTAATTCCAATTAGAGCAAACCCCGAGAGCAAATCTGAAATGGTTACCCAATTGTTATTTGGTGAAACCTATCAAGTGCTAGAATTTAGTAAAGACTGGTATTTCATTCAAAACAATGCTGATAATTACAAGGGTTGGATGAGTAAAAATCAATTTTACCCTTTGATTGAAAATGATTTAAATGCGAACTTCACTTTGACTCATTTCCCTTACAGTGAAATCAAAACTAACAATGGTTTGGTTAGGGCCATTCCTGGAAGTAAAATACACAAACAAAATGATGGATATTATTTCAATGGAAGCCCATGTCATTTTGAAATAGAACCAACAGTAAACAATTTAAATATCATTGATTTTGCCATACAATTCCTGAATTCACCCTATTTGTGGGGAGGAAAAAGCATGATGGGTATTGATTGTTCAGGATTCACTTCAGTTCTATTTGCTTGTTACGGCATACAACTTTACAGAGATGCCTCAGAACAGGCTATTCAAGGAAATCCTGTCGATTTTATAAACGAAATTAAGCCAGCAGATTTGGTTTTTTTCGCCAATTCAGAAGACAAAATAACGCATGTAGGCATTGCAATCAACCAAGATCAAATTATACATGCATCAGGTTGTGTGAGAATTGATTCTTTGGACAGTTATGGGATTTTTAATGCTGAAACTAAAACCCATACACATACCTTAAAATGCATTAGAAGAATCATTTAAAACTATTTCACTATTTATTGGTTTATAAAAATAAAAAACATGGCATTACAAATTGGCGACAAAGCCCCTTCATTTAAACTGTTCAATACCGACAAACAAGAGGTATCTCTTCAAGATTTTGCTGGTAAAAATTTAATCATTCATTTCTTTCCAGCTGCTTTTACTGGTGTTTGTACTACTCAATTATGCTCAGTTAGAGACAATATCAGTCATTACCATAATGACAAATGCGATGTGGTAGCAATTTCAGTGGATAGTTTGTTTACTCTTGCAAGTTTCAAACAAGCTCAAAATTTAAACTTCACTTTACTTTCTGATTTTAACAAAGAAACTGCAACAGCATACCATGCAATCTATGAGGAATTTGTTTTTGGCATGAAAGGAGTTGCAAGAAGAGCTGCATTTGTGATAGATGGAACCGGAACCATTCAATATGCAGAGGTATTGGAGAGTGCAGGTGATTTACCAAATTTCAATGCAATTGATGCCTGCCTATCTAAATTAGCTTAAATTATTTGATATTATTTTTGGGAGTTTGAAGTATAAATCCTACTTTCGCAGTCCCAAAATGGTTTCGTAGCTCAACTGAATAGAGCATCTGACTACGGATCAGAAGGTTACAGGTTTGAATCCTGTCGAGACCACAAAAGGCTTTCTTAGGAAAGCCTTTTTTTATTTAATGATTTGTTTTGGAATGTTCAAACTACCAGTTCCAGTCATTTCACCTAATTTGATGAATTTATTGGTTACGTTGATTGATTGATTTTGATAATTATGCTTTGCTCCTTTTCTCAATAAATAATTTCTACATGTAATCCCTGTTTTTAATGTTCCTGAATACACAACAGCATCTTTGTTATCCATAGGTTGTAGATTCCATTTTCCTGAGAAATAAACTGGAGTATAAAAATTTCTTTGTCCTTCAGCAACTTTATTGCTCGCCAAAACAATATTTGTTTTGCTATCATAAGCAACCAATGAGGTATTCGGTGATTCCCATCTAAATGTAAGATTAGGGGCAATTTTGTTTGAATAAGCTACGGAATTTGTCAATTTTACCCTGCATACTCTAAGACCATCTTTTTTAATGATTGTTCCATTTCCGTGCCCTGGAGGGGTTTTAGCTGCAATTGCCAAATAATTTCCAGGCTGTTTAAACTTTAGGGCTCTTACTTGTTGAGCTGTATTTAATTGAGAAGAACCTGCAATGAGTGTGGCCTCAATATTCCCTCCATTTATAAATTCAGGATCTATATTGATATAATAAACACCTAAAGCATATTCCCAATTTTGAGCATCGTTATCTGCATATAAATAAACATCAAACTCATATTCTTTGTCGCTTACAAAGTCTTCATTTTCTATTCTGCATGAAAATCCTTGAGCAATTGAGGTTTCGATTGATGCGAAAAAAAAGGACAGATAGAGTAAAGTAATTGAAAATAATTTTGACATAAAATATAATTTATAGAAGCTATTTAGTTTACTAATTTAGCTCATTTTAATGAATTATTGTATAGCATAATTTATTTTTAACAGAATGCAATTCAATTCAAGCATGAATACTTATATTGCGTAAAGAAATGGAAAGTTTAAGTTTAGAATACAATACGGAAAGAGGAAAATTATTGATCTCAGAATATGGAAGATCTATTCAAAATATGATTGAAGTTGCAGTTGCAGAACCTAATAAAGAAAAGCGTCAAGCAATTGCGAATGAAATCATAAAATTAATGGGACAATTGAACCCTCATTTGAGAGATGTTGTAGACTATAAACACAAGCTATGGGACCATTTATTTGTGATGTCTGATTTTAAATTAGATGTAGCGTCACCCTATCCAATGCCAACAAAGGAGTCACTCCTGCAAAAACCCGATGCTTTAAATTACCCACAGTCTAGAATAAAATACCGTTTTTACGGTAAAAACATCGCTGAAATGATAAAAAAAGCGGCGGCTTTAGAAGATGGAAATTTAAGGAAATCTTATATCAATGCCATTGGTTCATTCATGAAAATGAGTAGCAAAGCTTGGAATGAGGAAATGCTAAATGATGCTGAAGTTTTAGCCCATTTGGAGGAATTGAGTGAAGGTAAAATTAACATTACTGAAGAAACTGACATTCAGTTTAAACAAATGCAACAACGAAAAATAGCCAAACCACAAGAAAATTTTGGAGGAACTGGTAATTTTAGGAACAAGCATAAGAACAAAAACCGAAACAATGGTTCAAGTAACAACGGCTCTTATGGCAAAAACTTTAAACGTCGGGGTTAAATCTACTCAAACTCTCAGCCAATCTTAAATCTTCAGGAGTAGTTATTTTGAAATTGAGCTCCTCACCAGCAATTAAATTGATTTGCTTGCCTGAATGCTCCCAAACAGATGCATCATCAGTAAATAAATCGCCATTTTCAACAGCTAAATAAGCTGATTTTAATTCCAAAAGTTTAAAGGTTTGAGGTGTTTGTGTCAATGTATATTTTGACCTGTCTTTAGCTTGACTTGAGTGTTCATCTATCACCAATCGAATACTGTCTTTTAGTTGAATAGCAGCCACAGCACTTCCATGGATATGTGCTTGCTCAAATGAATCATTTATCAATTGAGTGCTTACAAAAGGCCTAACAGCATCATGAATTGAGACCAAGGCATCTTCCTCATTCGTATCAATACATTTCAATGCATTGCCTACAGACTCAAACCGAGTTTTTCCACCAGCAACCAATGATACATTGGCATCAAAGCCAAGGTATTCTTTTAGTTTAAACCAATTTTCAAATTGATTTTCTGGTAAAACCAATACAATTTGGTTGGCACTGGATGAAATAAACTTATTGAGTGTTCTTATTAAAATGGGAACATCGTTTAAATCTAAGAATTGTTTGGGTATTTGAGTACCCATTCTTTGACCAGAACCACCAGCAACTATAATCCCAATCCTTTTCAATGAATTTAAATTATCATCATGGCATCACCATAAGCCAAAAATCTGTACTTCTTTTTAACGGCTTCGTTGTATGCCTCCTGCAACAAATCAAATCCTGCAAATGCGGCAGTAGCCATTAACAATGTTGATTCAGGTGGATGGAAATTCGAAATCAACACATTGGCAATTTTAAAATCATGTGGAGGGAAGAGAAACTTGTCAGTCCAGCCAGACAAAGGATTCAATCTATCAGCTGAAGAAACTGAAGACTCCAAAGCTCTCATTACTGAGTTTCCTACTGCTACAATTTTACGTTTTTCTTCCAAACCATTGTTAACCAAACTTGCAGTATCAGGGTCAATTTGATAAAACTCGGAATCCATTTTATGTTTGGTTAAATCCTCTACTTCAACAGCCCTAAACGACCCCAAACCATTGTGTAAGGTAATTTCAGAAAACCTAACGCCTTTTATTTCTAGACGCATCATCAATTCTTTACTGAAATGCAAACCTGCTGTTGGAGGAATAACTGCCCCAATATTTTTCGCAAAAATGGTATTGAACCTTTCTTTGTCATTTTTTTCAACTGCACGGTTCATGTATTTGGGAAGTGGCATTTCACCCAATTTGTCTATTAATTTCCATAATTCTTCGTCTGAACCATCAAACAAGAACCTGATGGTTCTGCCTCTACTGGTTGTATTGTCAACTACTTCAGCAACCAAATCATCATTTCCAAAATACAGTTTATTACCAACCCTAATTTTACGTGCTGGATCAACCAAAACATCCCAAAGTTTCATTTCTTTGTTCAGTTCTCTTAACAAAAAAACCTCAATTTTAGCACCAGTCTTTTCTTTACTTCCGTATAATCTAGCAGGGAAAACTTTGGTATTGTTTAAAATCATCACATCTCTGTCATTGAAATAACCCAAGATATCAGAGAATTTTTTATGTTCAATTTTTCCCGTTTCGCGGTTGATGACCATTAATTTGGCGGCATCTCTGTTTTCTGCTGGATGTTTAGCAATGAGGCTTTCGTTAAAAGCAAACTTAAACTGTGATAATTTCATTCAAAAAATATTTAGGCAATATTTAGGCTAATTAACCTAAAAAATTGGAATGCAAATGTAAGTCTAAATTCAAAAAAATCAACCCTTATTTTTGTCAAGGCAGTTTCTAATCTTGTCTTTGATTGATTCAAAATGAGCTCTTGTTTCCTCGTTTCCTTGAATTTTTATAGCCGATTGTATTTGTTTCAATTGAAAAGTGACTGCTGCTTGGGTAATGCCATCTACTGCATTTTGAGTTTTAATTTCAATCAATTCGTCTATGTAGGCATTTTGTAAATTCTGTTTGATACTGCCAATTGAAGTGTTTTCACCTGAAAAACAGGCTTTTGTCAAATCATTGAACATGGCCAACAAACTGTATTGGTTGCCATAGAATTTACTATCTGAAATTCTCTTTAAGACTACAGGATGTAACAATTGAGCCAATACCATTTGTTGCTGAGAAAGTATTTTTTGATGAATTTTAGGGTCCTCTGTATTTGAATAAAAATTAAAACCCCTTCTTTGCGTCTGTAAAAATGGTAAAGGCTTCAAATGATGTACAAAGGCTTGGTCTGAAAATGCATATTTACTAAGCAATTGCATTGCTTGTTTTTGCTGTTTCAAATCAATGGGAACATAAGGAATACCCGTTTTACTTCTGTCTACCTTTATCCCTCCAATGTATTTTACAACAACTTGTATTTGGTTAAAATACTCTTGTTGTGCAATATCATACATCTGTTTTAAGTCTTGATATCCTATTCCTTTTTCAGAAAACTTTACATTTAAACTGTCCATTAAATGGTTAACCAAATTGAATCGGTTTTCAGCAAAAACCAAGGCGTCTTTGGCCATATCATTTACATTAACTCTAGGGTCAATTCCCTTTCCTATTGAACGCATATCGTCAGCATCATTGCCAAAAATTAAGCTTGTATCAGAAGATTTTGCGAGTAATTGGTCCAATTGTATTTGGGTTAAACTGTCATTCCCAGCATCTGGCATATAGCCATATTGTATTGCCCAAACATCATAAGGACCTGGTATTGTTGTGAAAAAATCTCCTTGATCTTTAGCATTTGGAGCAATATTTACAGCAGGATAATCCATAACAGATGCTGTTAGGCCCAAAGTATGTGTGATTGATGTATCGTTCAATTGGTTACAATTCAACATTTGAGAGGCTTTCATGTTGTGGTTCAAGCCCAAAGTATGACCCATTTCATGAAGTATCAAATAATAAATAGATTGCTCCAAATATTTAGCTTTCAATTTTTGATTGGCAGGCAATACATCCATGGCTGCAGCTGCAAATAAATTGGATTGATGAAGCAAATTACCCGCCATACACTCCCCTTTTTCAGATTTATTTGACAAGGACTCAAACAAATTAGACTGTTTGATTTTGTTGGTCACAAAAATGTATTCTAACATGATATCTGCACCCAATATTTGACCAGTTCTAGGGTCTACAAAACTTGGACCATAACCGCCAAATGCAGGCTGAGGAGAATTTACCCATCTGATGACATTGTAGCGGATATCTCCGGCATCCCACGCTGCAGAATCTGGTTGTTGTTTAATTTGTATCGCATTTTTAAATCCCGCTTTTTCAAATGCAATGTTCCATCTGTTTGCAGCTTTCTCAATGATAGGTCTAAATTCATAGGGAGTAGTTTTTTCCATCCACCAAACAATCGGCTCAACAGGCTCCGAAATCAATGAATCAGGAAATTGCTTTTGTAAATTCCACCTGTGAATCATGTCTTTGTAAGGGACAGCATTCTTACTTGTCATGTCATCCACCTCTTCCATAAAATAACCAATTCTTGGGTCATCTTTTCTGGGCTTGAATTGATTGACTGGTGCTTCAATAAATGAATGTTGAATTTGAATACTGGTATAACGGTCATCTGTTACTTCTCTTCCACCACCAGCAGTTGGCATTGTATTTTCATAAACATAGGCAACTGTTATATCAGTATTTTGAGGATAATTCTTTAAAGAAATAAATTTAGTTTTGTCTTTATTCAGAGCACCTAAATTAAACTTACCTGGATTACTTGGTTGTTTTACCTGACTCAATGCCTCTTGTAGGAAAATAGGTCCTGCCTCTATTAATAATTCACCATTGCTTTTGTTTTCAGCTATAATTTTTAAACTAGCTACAATTGCATCATTGATATTGGCTAAACCTGATTTTGAAATCGGATGTTCGGCGTCAAAATAATAACCTGTAGGAATAAACTTCAATTCAATTTTATCAAAATAACGTTCGAGTTGAAACAACCTATTGTCCCTGAATCCCCCTCTAATTTGACCTGTAGCAGCAATACCATCAACAGTATGTGAAAAGTAAATAAAAGGTGTTTTCAGTTGATTTTGTTTTACCAACATGTAAGTACTTCCATTGAGTGTATCTTGAAACAGATTAAACAGCCCTGGAATCTTTTTATAGCCTTTCACTTTGTCTTGAATAGGATTACTTGTTAAATTATTTGTGGAAGGATGCTGATTGATTTTACAAGAAAACAAAAAAATGACAGCAATCAGTAGTGCTGATTTGTTAAATTTTAACATAATTAGAATTGCTTAAGCGTTTGCGCTGTTAATGATAGCAGAAGGAGAAACTTGGTATTGATCTTTGAAACATTTACAAAAGTATGAGAGGGAATTGAATCCAAGAGAAAAAGCAACATCAGCAACACTGGTATAGTTGTTTTTGAAAAGTAAATAGGCTTTTTCTAATCTCTGTTTTCTTATGTATACTTTGGGAGTCTCATGGAAATATTTTTCAAAATACCTTTCAAAGGTAGAAAGGCTCATTTCTAAATGGTTAGCAATTAATTTAACAGATAACTCAGTATTAGATAAATTTTCAGAAATATACTTTTTAGTCGAATTTATAAATTCAGCATTTTTATCTGCCAAACTAATTTTATGCTCACTTTTTAATTGGCCAATTTCATGTTTTGACTTCCAATTGAGACGGTCTTTTAAAATATTCTTTGCTTTAAATATCAACTCTTTTGCATCAAATGGTTTGAACAGATAGTCAATAGCACCTAATTCTAAACCCTTGTACTTGTCCTCTATTTCTGTTAAAGCTGTAATAAAAATCAAAGGGATATCCTTGGTAATTTGATTCGATTTTAAACTGTCTAACATCGTTAATCCGTTGGTATTTGGCATCATGATATCAGAAATAATCAAATCAGGTAAAATGCTATCACAAATGAGTAAAGCCTTGTTCCCATCTTCTGCTATCAAAACTTCAAAATGATCACTTAAAATATCTTTCAAGATTTGACGCATGGGTTGATAATCTTCAACTACTAGAACTTTTTGCTTCATTTGATTAAAAAAACCTTATAAAATTTCGTAAAATTTGTGTTAATCTAAAACTAATTTTCGAATTCGCCAATTAATCTTGCTTTTTTGGATTGTGCGGTATACACAATTCAATGATGGTACCTTGTTCTAATTTTGATTTTACTTGAACTGTTCCATGGTGTAAATCAATAAAATTTTTAACTATGAGCAATCCAAGACCTGTGCCTTGGTAATTGATGCTATTGCTTGCTCTAAAAAACGAATGAAACAATTTTTCTTGTTCATTTTCTGGGATTCCTATTCCAAAGTCTTGAAAAATCAACCTAGTTTCATTTTCAGTTTGAGACAAAACAACCTTGATATCTTTTTCAGAATATTTTACTGAATTAGATAAAATATTAGAAAAAACTTGAAACATTAATTTTTGGTCAAAATAAGTATCAGCTATTGTGCTTAACTTTTCAATGATAATTTTTCTGTTTTCTAGGAATGGGAAATTATAGTTGACCATATTTTCAATCATTACTAAATAATTGAACTTGTCAAAAACCACAGGTGTTTTTTTAGCATCATGCCTTCCAATCATCAATACTTCATTGATTAAATTATTGAGGTTGTATACTTCATGGTTAATGGTATTGATAAATCGTTGGATTTTTTCTATTTCAAGTTGTTTCTTTTCAATATAAATATTGATTAGATCAATACTTCCCCTGATAGTTGCCAATGGTGTTCTAAATTCATGAGAAATAGTACTTACAAATTGGTTTTTGAGTTGATTGAGTTCTGTTTGTTTTTCTAAATTCTTTAAAGTTTCTAATTCTGCTTTTTTACGATCCGAAATATCTAATCCAAACCCCAGAACGAATTCTACTTCTGATTGGTTATTGTATATTGGTTTAAAATGTCTCAAAACCCATTTACTAGAGCCATCTGACTGTCGACCAACGAATTCTTCTTCGTATTGTATAAAACTTTTTGTTTCAATTACTTTTTGAAATGTTTCTGATCTTCCTTTGATATGTGCTGCAGATAAATTGTATTTCTGTGCATATTCTGCATCAGTTTTACCAATTATCCATTTTCGTTTATTTTCATCAGACAAAGCAATTTTATTGATGTATAAGTAACGATGGGTATTTGAAAAAACAACCACATCAACGGGTAAATTATTGAGTAAATTTTCATAAAACTCTTTCAATTGTTCTAAACCTTTTATTTCAGAATATTGAGCAGGAGTTGGTCTAATGTATATCACATACATTTCTTCATTTTTATCAAAAATAATTTTCAGTTGAACCGATAATTTTTTTGAACCTGGAAAGTTTAAAAGTGCAAATATTTCTTGGTTTGATTTATTTAGTATTGGATTGGTAAATGGTGAATCTTTTTCCAAAACCAAATCATTGATATTTTTGCCAATTAAATGAATTGTGTTCAGTTTAGTTGAACTGAATTTCCCCTCCAGATAAAGAATTTCCCCAGTGTTATTTACAACCAAAATCACCTCATCAATTGTAGATTCAATGAGTGTTTTGTATTTATGTTGTAACAACATTGAGGTTTAATTAACTAAGAAATTGCTCAACTTTTTCAACCATTTGATGAGAGCCCATGATTACCGGAACTCTTTGGTGTAATTTTTCTGGTTCAATATCTAAAATTCGTTGTCCTTTTCCATTGCTTGCTTTGCCTCCTGCTTGTTCACAAATAAATGCCATTGGAATTCCTTCAAACATCAATCTTAGTTTACCATTTGGAGCTTTTGCAGTTGGAGGATAAATAAATACCCCTCCTTTGAGTAAGTTTCTGTGAAAATCAGCAACCATTGAACCTATATACCTAGCTGTATAAGGTCTTTTTTCTTCACTGTTTTTTTCTTTTGCCCAAGTTAGATATTGTTTAATTCCCTCAGGAAATTCAGCGGCATTGCCCTCGTTAATTGAATAAATATTTCCCGACTGAGGTGTTTTAACTTCAGATTGAGACAAACAAAATTCACCAATAGATGGGTCTAAAGTAAAGGCATTTACGCCATTTCCTGTTGAGAAAACCAACATCGTACTTGTACCATATACAACATAACCTGCTGCTATCACTTTGTTTCCTGCTTGTAAAGCATCTTCAACTGTTGGGGTTGTTCCTGCAGGTGTTACTCTTCTGTAGATTGAAAAAATGGTTCCTATTGAAACATTCACATCTATGTTACTTGAACCATCTAATGGGTCAATACAAATTACATAATTGCCATTTTTTGAAAAATCTCCCTCAAGAGGTATAATTTCATCATTTTCTTCACTGGCCATCATGCAAACTTCACCACCTTTGCTTAATGCCCAAATGAAAGTTTCATTTCCAATGATGTCTAATTTCTTTACATCTTCTCCTTGAACATTTACAGAACCATGATCTCCCAAAATTTGGGTCAATCCTGCTTTGTTTACTTCTCTTGAAATCATTTTGGCTGCAATGCCTATATCTCTTAATAATCTGGATAATTCGCCTTTGGCATAAGGAAAGTCTTTTTGTTTCTCTATGATAAACTGACCTAAAGTTGTAATGTTCATATGAATAATAATATAGGACAAACCTAAAACTTCAAATTGAATCTTCAAACCATAATTTTATTTATGTTTTGAAAGTGTTGGCCTATTTTTGAAAACTTTTAGTCGTATATTACAATCTTATGAGAGTTTACAAATTTGGAGGAGCATCTGTTAAAAATGCATCGGCTGTTAGAAATGTCGGTGAAATTTTGACAAAATATGGTTCAAATGAGTTGCTAATTGTTGTTTCTGCAATGGGAAAAACAACCAATTCTTTGGAAAAGCTTGCAAAAGCATATATCGACAACAGCCCTGAAAAATCTTCTATTTACAAGGAAATCAAACAATACCACGATGAAATAATAGCAGAATTGATTCAAGGGAAACAACACCATGGCTATAACGATATAGAAAATCTATTCATAGAATTAGAATGTGAATTAGAAACAGAACCTGCGAATGACCCGGATTTAGTTTATGATCAAATTGTTGGATATGGAGAAATTTTCTCAACAAGAATTGTAAGCACCTATTTAAATGAGATAGGCTGTAAAAATAGATGGATAGATGCCCGAAACTTCATTGCCACTGACAATACTTACAGAGATGCCAAGGTGGATTGGGATTTGACACAAAGACTTATTCAACAGAAATTGAAACCTATTGTAAAAAAACAAATGGTTATTACGCAGGGATTTATAGGAAAAAATCAAGAAAATTACAGTACTACTCTTGGAAGAGAAGGCTCGGATTACTCTGCTGCCATTTTTGCCAATTGTATTGATGCTGAAGAATTGACCATTTGGAAAGATGTAGCTGGTGTAATGAATGCTGACCCCAAGTTATTTCCTGAGGCAATTAAGATAAACGGATTAAGCTATCCTAGAGCTATTGAAATGGCCTTTTATGGTGCTACAATTATTCATCCCAAAACCATTCAACCCCTTCAGCAAAAACAGATTCCATTGTATGTAAAATCTTTTCTGAATCCTGATGCTGAAGGAACTTGTGTTGGCATCCCAGTTGAAAAAGAAGACAGCATTCCTGCTTATATTTTGAAAAAAGACCAAACCTTACTTTCTATTAAATGTAAGGATTTTTCATTCATGAGTGAAGACCGTTTGTGTGATTTATTTGATTTATTCAATAGGTTTCAAATCAAAGTGAACCTGATGCAAAATTCTGCTATTAGCTTTAGTGTTTGCATCAATCAACACGAAACCAGAGTAAATGAATTAATCAAAGAATTGGCCTTGAATTACGAAGTAAAATTGAACCCAATTGTTGAATTGTTCACCATCAATCACTTCAAAAACCAAGAAATTCCAGCATTTGTTGCCATTAAAAAAGTCTTACTTGAACAAAAAACACGCAATACCATTCAATGGGTAATTAGTGTCGATTAACATGAACAAACATCAAGTATTTCTTCTTTTAGGCTCAAATATGGGCAATGCAAAAGCCAATCTTAAACATGCGGTTTATGCCATTCAACAACTTCCAACAGTTTTGAAAGCTTGTTCTTCTATTTACCAAACTAAAGCATGGGGAAATACCAATCAAGCCGATTTTTTGAATGCAGCTATTTTGATTGAAACAGAATTGAATCCTTTTCAATTGCTTGATAAATTATTGGCCATAGAAACTGAGATGGGAAGAACAAGAAACCAAAAATGGGAAGAAAGAATCATTGACATCGATATTTTATTTTTTGATGATTTAACAATCAATACCCCTGATTTGACTGTTCCTCACCCACATATCCCAAACAGAAGATTTACGTTGGTTCCAATGCTTCAAATTGCACCAAATTTTATGCATCCTGTATTGAATAAAAACATTCAATTGCTTTTAAACAATTGTTCCGATGATTTATCTGTAACAGAAATTGAAGCCAAATGGAACTGAATCAAATAAATGCTACCAACAAATATCCATTCATTGCCATCGAAGGAAATATTGGTTCTGGGAAAACAAGCCTGGCCCATCAAATGGCTGCAGATTTAAATGGAAAATTGTTATTGGAAGAATTTGAAGACAATTCATTTCTACCAAAATTCTATGAAGACCAAAGAAGGTATGCATTTCCTTTAGAAATGAGCTTTTTGGCTGCCCGATTCAACCAACTAAAAGTTCAACTAAACAGCTTAGAATTGTTCAATAACCAATTGGTCAGTGATTATATTTTTGCCAAATGTTTGTTATTTTCTCAGGTAAATCTTGATGAAGATGAATACGATTTATACGTCAAATTATTTTCAATCATTCAATTGCAATTGAGAAAGCCCGATTTATTGGTGTATTTACACAACCCAATTGAAAAGCTGCTATGGCAAATTAAAAATAGAGGCCGCGTATACGAGCAATCTATTGAACCTGAATACCTAGAACGTTTGCAGAATGCATACTTTGATTACATGAACCAGCAAAAAGACCTGCGCATTTTAATTCTAGATTGTAGTGCTATCGACTTTGTAAAAAACGAGAATGATTATTTAAAAATTAAAAATATCTGCCAAGAAGACTATTCAATTGGCACCCATAAAATTACCTTATGAGCCATTTGCAAACTCTACATTATTTACCTTGTATTGCTTGGTTTCAGCACATTGCAAATGCACCTGACTTTGTTCTTGAAAAACAGGATAACTACAACAAACAAACTTACCGTAACCGTTGTAAAATTTTAGCAGCGAATGGTGTTTTAGACCTTATTGTACCTGTTAAGAAAAACAAAACTTCTAATTTGTACATCGATCTTGAGCTAGAAAATGATTTCAATTGGAAAAAACAACACTGGCAAAGTATTCAATCAGCTTATGGAAAGTCGGCTTTTTTCGAGTTTTATGAAGACCGATTTAGCAGGCTTTACTTGCATTCCCAACATAGCCATCTGTATGCTTTTAACTTAGATTTAATACAATTGCTTTTGCGGTCTTTGAAATTAGATAGCAAAATTGGATTTAGTACTGCCTATGAAATCAATCCAGAAAATGCTATTGACTTAAGAACAAGCTTCAGTCCTAAAAATAAAAATTCAGAAACAGAACTGTTAAGACCTATAGCTTATTGGCAAGTTTTTGAAGACAAATTTGGCAAAACACACAACCTTTCTATCATAGATTTGTTGTTCAATGCAGGGCCGGAATCCATTGCCATACTTAGAAAATAATTATTCTACAAACGAACCCATTTGAGAGAATTTTTGGATTCTCTGGTCTATCAACTGCTCAATTGGAGTAGATTGAATTCCCTGTAAATTCTCTGTTAGTGCAGCTTTAAACAAATGGTAAGCGGCAGCAGTATCTTGGTGCGCACCTCCCAATGGTTCTGCTATAATGCCATCTATTAGCTTATTTCCCAGCATATCTATTGCAGTCAATTTCAAGGCTTCTGCTGCTTTTTCTTTGTGCTCCCAACTTCTCCATAAAATTGAAGAACAAGATTCCGGTGAAATAACTGAATACCATGTATTCTCCATCATTAATACGCGGTCTCCTATACCAATACCTAAAGCACCTCCAGAAGCACCCTCGCCAATGATAATACAGATAACAGGCACCTTTAAAACAGACATTTCTAAAAGGTTTCTTGCAATGGCTTCTCCCTGCCCTCTT
>Ga0214921_10005963_pt1 | contig 16929 bp, 19 predicted proteins | sample LL1505_MetaG_FD_177992 | JGI IMG/M metagenome (GOLD analysis project Ga0214921, IMG submission 177992) | Freshwater microbial communities from Lake Lanier, Atlanta, Georgia, United States - LL-1505 | ecosystem: Environmental > Aquatic > Freshwater > Lake | place: USA: Georgia | collected...
TATAATAATGTTAACGTTATAAATACAAATAATTTTACAAAAAGATGTGAAAAAATAGAAACAGAATATAGTGAAACAACATTTCATATCAGAAATAGAACAGACACGTTTTTTGGAAATAGAGATACAGATATCAAAAATATTGTATATCAAGTAAAAAAATTTTATAATGAAGATTTTGAAATTATGTAAATAAAAAGGCAATTCTATCAGCGTCGTTTACAGGCAAATATTTTTTGGGAGTTGTTACATTCATATCAACAAAGTCCCACGGAATTTCACCTTCTTCCCATTTGTCTTCAAATTCAACTGGTAATTCCAAAATGGCTGGTTTTCTAATTTCTTTATTGTTTTTATGATTGTTTAATGTTTTAAAATAATTTCTTATTTTATTAAATTGTGAAGAATTGTTATCATTATGTAATAATTTATTTTGGAAAGGACATTTAATAAATGATATTGAAAATTGCGCATTAGTTATAAATATAATCATTAACAAATAGAACGTAAAATACATTATGAAAAAAATATTATACAGAATATAATATAATATTTTTAATTCAATTTTTCGAATACTATTTATAATTTACAAAGAATAAATAAAAACTATCTAATAAATAATTGGTATAATATCGGCGACTACTACAGAAATATCATCACATTGTCTTGGTTGATAAGAACAATAATGTATCTTGGTATCATTATTTAATAAATCTTGCATTTTCCATGTTTGTAGCCATCTGTCTGTAGTTTGTTTCATAATATCTTCAGCGTCCATATAATATAATTCAGTCATTTCGTGCTTATCATCCATCATAGTCATATCCCATAATCCATCGCTACCAATAATAACTTTATAATTATCATTTGGATCGATTGGAATAATTGTTCTGTCTGGTGCGCAACCAGTAACGCCATTATGTCCTAACGATTGAGAACAAGCCAAACGGGTTAAATCGTCATTCCACTCAATATATTCACTATATACACTAACTAAAGTATCTTTATCGGTCATTTTAATATTCATTGATGGGATGAATGTTACATCATCAGCTAGTCTATTTCTTTCATTTTTATTTAAATAATTATGTTCTTTACTAATAAATTTTATATTACCGTTTCTATATACAACTACCTGTGAATCTCCACAATTAAAACACTCAATTCTATCTCTATAAAATTTAACTAAACACATGGTTGAACCTGAACTTTGTATGGTCGTTAGATTTTTATTGATATATTCAGCTAATAATTGTATTGGAGTATTGCTAACAATAAAATCATTCATTGTAGATGAAGGAATTTTTCTTATAAAATCAATACATTCATTGCTTCCATGACCATCAAATACTGCTGCCCAATTGAATACCTCTCCTGTTTCTAAATCAATACTTTGGTCTGTAATAATATAATCTTGACCTTTTGATAATTGATTAATTCTGGTATTAATATCAACAGCGTGGGTTGGTTTCATTTGGTTAAATATTGATAGAATTTCGGACATTTTATACATAAATTAAATACTTAAATATAGTTGCTACTAAAAATAATATGATTATAATAAAAGTTAATTGAAGCTTTAATAATAAATTGAAATTGTTAATTGGTTTGTTAATTGAATTATTATTAAATTATAATAAAAAAAGTAATTCAATTTTTTTATATTAGTTGTAATCTTATTTTCTTTTTGGTTTTATCTTCATCTTCAAATAAATATATTTTAAAATTATGGTTTGAATAATCATCAAAATTATTATGGGAAGAAAACCTTGATAATAATTTAATATCTTTTAAATAAACCATATAACTATAATTTCCATCATTTTTCATTATTTTATCAAAAATAACTCCTGAATATTCATTATACATAATATCAGGATTAGTAAAACAACGATTTAATACATCACAATCAGTTTGTATTTTTCTTATAGAACGCATAGAAGCATTCAAATACTCTAACTCACCCAACCAATTATTCAAAAACAATTGTGCGTCATTGCTCAAATTTATTATCAATGATAATTTATCAGATAAAATCATCAAATTCAATAAATCTACCAATCTACGAATTGGACTTGTTATTTGAGTATACGATTTTATATTCATAACATTATGCCCTAAATCACTATTTTCGTCAAACAAAACATATTGTCCAGTAACATTATTCCAAGATGTCACAATTCGCATTGTTTCATCATCTATTTCTTCTTTCAAAATAGAATTTTTATTTGGATTTATAAAATTAGCACATCGGAAAACGCCTATTTTATTATTCATCATCAATTTACCTGTATGTAAATTCATAAAAATCATCCAATGTGATACTAAGTCGTGACTATCATTAATATTTTCATCCATTTTCTGTGAAATATCAAATAGTTCTTTATAAAATGTATCTTTTTCTAACATAATATGGTCTTCGTAAATATAATTTTTAGAAACATTTATCAAAACATTTTTATATGTAATAGCATCATGTTCTAATAAATATCCATTTTCATCTACTATAATATCCATTGCTAAAGCAAATCTCAATTGCCCTTTTTGTAAACTACACAAAGTATCGGATAAAATAGTAGGCAACATTGGTCTGCGTCTATCAGGTAAATAAATAGTAGACACTCTTCTACTAAATGAATTCCATAATCCCAATGTTTCTAACCAAAAATAGACATTGGATATATAAACACTTACTTTTACTAATCCATTATTCAAATGAGAAATACTAAATCCATCATCAAAATCGGAACTATGTAGTGGGTCAATAGTAAAAATATATTGTTCTCTTCGGTCTTCAATTTGAAAATTAGTATTTTTCAATATTTGTTCAACATATTCATCACCTGTTTTTTTATTTAATATTTCGCGCGTTTTATTCGTAAAATCAGTAAGAGAAATATGTAGACTTTTACAATATAATTGATATTCATAAAATGCTTCCAATAAATCAACATCACCAATGGTTTCGTGTAATATGCCATGAGGGTGTTTATCATTCCAATTATCGTATTTGAATACAACATATTTATTTTTTAACACTTTTGAAAAATTCAATTTAATATCATATGGGATTAAAAATGAAGGTAAATGTTTATCATCAGGAATACATTTATATAATAATCGTTTTTTGTTTGTCGTTCTCCCAAAAGTTTTATTATTCTCTAATTGTAAAACGCCTGCTATCACTAAACTCGGTTTCAAATATTGATTTATTATTTCTATTTTTATTTTACCATTTTCATCACAATGATATGTAAATATATCTCTACTGAAAAGTTTACTATCAATTGGATTTAATTGTAGCAACACTGGATTTTCAGTTTCAATATTGATTTTTATATTTGTATAAGGGTCAACAAAATGCCAAGAAGTATAATTACGATTTTCAATAATTATTTTGATTTGTTTCATTATTATTATGTTATTTACTAATATAACTTATATTTTAAATTATATTTTGAATCAATTTTATAAGCATGAAGATTTATAAGTTTTCATATTTATAAAGGTATAAAAATATTTATAAACCGAACATTTGCCATATTGTTTTGTCTGATGATTTTTTGTTATTAGTTTCTGTTAATAACGGGGTTTCCAAATTATTGGTAATATCATTATCAGTATTATTCGTATTATCATCACCTATTTGCGTTATTCCCTCTGAATTTTTAGGAGATAAGTATTTGTTTCTATAAAAGTCTGTTTCAAGTTTATAATCTTCTTCAATTCTATCAAGCAATTTATTAAAATCATTATATTTATTAAAAAATACATTAAGATTATTTTGATCTTTATAATACAAATGTTCCCGATATAATTCGTTATGGTTTTGAAATGTTAACTCATCAAATGTATAAATATTTTTGTACATAAAAACCATACTAATTAATTTTGAAAATAAATTTTTAATTTCTTCATTTTTTATACCTTTATTTATATCTTTATTACTTCTTAATTTTTGAATCAATGTTCCAATATTGATTCTATGTTTGTATTCATGTTCTGCGGCAAATATTATTGGGTCGCCGCCTTTTTTTATTTTTTTATTTGTTTTGTTATTATTCCTTTTCCGAGTATTTTTTAATTTCCTACTTTGTGAATTTTTACGTATATTATTTAAACTTTTCATAATAAAATATATATAGATAAAAATCACAAACTAAATATGCTAAAATTATCTATATAATAGCGGTGTGTATTTTTGCGTTACAAAATCACGCCAAAAATTTATCAATTATAAGTAAAATATCACTTGGTAAAGGGATTTTAGATAAAGTAATTTCTTCCAGCGTTTCTATATTTTCAACCCAATCTAAGGGCATCGTCCAAAATCCTTGATTTAGAATTCCACGAATACTATACTTATTCAATATCAATGAATTATTGATAATATTTACAAATTCTGCTCTAAAAATATAAGTATTTACGATATTGTCGCTATATAAATTATTATTGTAATAAAAAAAATATCGTTGCCCTGTTTGTAATTCATTTAATAGCATTATGATTATAGTATCATATAATATTTAATATATTATATTATATATATGAATTTAAGCGAAATTGAATTTATATTCAAATTAAATTTTATATTCAAAACTTTATTATTGATAGTAGTTATAATTAGTTTTTTTATTTTTATTAATATTTTAGTATTCAAAAATCAAAATTATAAATCAATGTTCTCAACATGGCAATTTCCAATGTTATTAGCATTATATTTAGATGTAATTTACGGGTTATAATTTAATTTTTCGTTTCAATAATATCATAATATTATTGCGATAAAAATATAATACTATAATTATAACAATTAAGCAAATTAATAACAATAAAAAATTCAAATAAAATCTGAATAATGAAAAATAATATAAGAAAGAATAATTATATTGAAAACAAGATATATTTCGCATGGCTTTATAATAAAAAGTGGTTGCTTTATCATTATCATTATCTATACAAAAATTTTGGTCAAATAAAATAGGACATATAGAAGCGCCATTATTTTTAAAAATATCTTTATAATAAATATCTAAATCCAACTTTTTATTATAAACGCCATCTTCCCAATTTTGTAAAATTCGTTTCATACCTGAATGATTTAAAATATATGCGTGTGTTGTGTTCCCATTATATTGAATAATAGAATTATTTGGGTCAGATGTCAATGTATTAGATTTCAAATAAGAATATATCTCATGTGGTAATATAGAATAACCTAATTGAAAATATTCGCACCATTCATTTTTTTTCATAAAATCAATGACTGATTGAATATTATTTTCATTATAACTTGGTGTATTTATAACATCATCTTCAAATATTAGAATAAATTTTTCATTGTTGTTATAAGAATTCTTTATTACGTTAATATGACTTTCAAAACAACCAATGCGTCCAGAAGTAGCATGTTTTTCAGCAAAATAAAATTCAACATTTATTTTCAATTTATCAAATACTTTTTTTACATTAGCATATTTATCTTTTCGTTCTTTAAGATTTATACATACAATTCTATCTAAATTCTTGTTCATTTTTTATAAGATATATATAAAATATAGATAAGATTTATGATAAAATAAAATTTGAAAAAATTTTGAGAAATTAAAAATAACTTATTTTTATGTAAATTTTTATGTTGAATGCGCAGTGAAATTGTATATAATAATTGAAATAACGGAAGTAAATAATAAATGAAATATGGGAAATTATTTCGTTTCAAAACTAGATATAATGATAATGCATTTATAAATAATGAAACAGTCACTATAAAATATACAATTTCTTTAGAACCAAATAATAAATACATATCTGTTAAATCTGTACTTTCTGTTCCAGCAATGTAATTTTTATTTTTATTTTTTTTTATCAAATATGTTAATACACATTCACCATTATAAAAAGTCCAAGTAATTACTGTAAAAATTGTTAAATAAATATAGAAATAATCAAACCAATTTTTTTTGATTATTAAACCATAAAACGCCATAATTATAGCATAAAGTATATGAATTGAGCCAATCAATTTATCATTTTTTTCAAGAAATAATAATATATTTTCTAACATTCTATATATATATTATTAAATAGAATAATTAAATATAAATTTACAATTGTAAATTACATTATTGATAGATATAATAAAACAAAACTTAATAAACAATACTTTATATATAATAATAACTATCTATAAAGTTCTCAATGCCTCCTAAAAAATTCTTCAAAAAAGGTTCTTTTCCTAAAACATCAAAACCGAAAAAAGAACCTATTGTAAATCTAAATGCGAAATATCTATTAATAGTAGAATCTCCATCTAAATGTTCAAAAATAGAGGGATTCTTAGGTGACGAATATTGTTGTATATCATCAAAAGGACATATTCGCACAATTGAAGGGTTAAAGTCAATTGATACAAAAAATACATTTGAACCAAAGTTCTCCATTATAGATGAAAAAAAAGGTCATATAGAATTTATGATTTCAGTTATTTCAAGGTTCTCCAAATCCAATATAATATTAGCTTCTGATGATGACCGTGAAGGAGAAGCGATTGCTTGGCATATATGCGAAGTATTTGAATTGCCTATTCAAACTACGAAACGAATAATATTCCATGAAATTACAAAAACCGCTATTATAAACGCAGTACAAAATCCTACAACAATTAATATGAATTTGGTTCACGCACAACATGCTAGACAAGTGTTGGATATGATTGTTGGCTATAAAATTTCCCCTTATTTATGGAAATACTTATATTTCAATAAATCTAATTCATTATCAGCAGGAAGATGTCAAACACCCGCTTTACGCTTGGTATATGATAATGATGTTAATAAAAAAGCAGAATTAGAAACGAAGTATAAAACAATAGGAAATTTTACATCAAATTCTGTAATAATGAATTTGAATTATGAATTTGAAACAAAAGAACAAATACTAGGATTTTTAACACAATCTAAAACATTTGAACATATTATAAAAGTAGGTTCTACAAAGAAGACTACAAAACAGCCACCAAAACCATTGAATACATCCAAATTATTACAATTGGCAAACAATGTTCTCCATATTTCACCTAAAGAAACAATGAGTATATGTCAGACATTATATCAAAACGGGCATATTACATATATGAGAACAGATAGTACAAAATATTCCAAGGATTTTTTAAATAAAGCGCAAGACTATATAATAAAACAATGGAACACTCCAGAATATGTAGGTAAATTAGATAATATAGAACAAAAAGATATTAATAATCCACATGAGGCAATACGCGTAACACATATCAATATGCCTTATTTAAGTGATTGTGATAACTCACGCATGAGTTCTTTGTATAGATTATTATGGCGAAATTCAGTAGAAAGTTGTATGTCTGAAGCTTTATATAATTCAACTGAAATAAAAGTATCAGCACCATTAGAAAAACATTATTCATATACTATAGAAATTCCACTCTTCTTAGGTTGGAAAATAGTAAAAGATAAAAAAGATGTGGATTGTGAAAACGATGAGAATGATACAACAAATGTGAAACCAAATAATAATAACAAAAAGAATGTAAAAAATCAAACCGAAACACAAAATAATCCTAGTGCCCTTTTAATGTTTTTTCAATCATTAGAAAAGTCACGAAAGCCAATACAATATAACTATTTAGAAAGTAATGTAGTAGTAAGAAACAAACATCAGCATTATACAGAAGCAAGTTTGATTAATAAATTAGAAGAATTAGGAATAGGGCGTCCATCCACATTTGCTACGCTTATTGAAACAATACAAGAGCGAGGATATGTAAAAAGAATGGATATAGAAGGTGAAAAAGTAAAATGTACTGAATATAAGTTACGCAATAATGGTGTCAACTCAATAATAGAGACAACAGAAGAAGAAAAAATATTTGGAAATGAAAAAAATAAATTAGTGATACAGCCGTTAGGAGTAATAACAATTGATTTTTTATTAAAATACTTTCAACAACTATTTTCATACGATTACACGAAACAAATGGAAGATAATTTAGATTATGTATCATCCGGACAAGAAAATGAATGGTCAAAATTATGTAAAAATTGTTATAATGAAATAAAAGAATTATCAAAAGAATTAACAAGTTTAGCAAAGCAAATATATCCAATAGACGATACCCACGATTATATGTTTGAAAAATTCGGACCAGTTATTAGAAATAAATTAGAAGATGGAACATTTGAATACAAACAAGCAAAAAAAGATATGAAAATAGATTTTGACAAATTAAAAAATCGCGAATATACATTGGATGAATTGTATGAAATTAAAAATGATTGTTTAGGTAAATATGAAGAAAAAGATTTATTTATCAAAAATGGTAAATACGGATTATATGTACAATGGGGTGAAAAGAAAGAAAGTATTAAGAAAATAGAGAAACCAATTGATGAAATAACATTACAAGATGTTATTGACTATTTAGGAACAGATAAGACACAAAGAAATAAATCAATACTGCGAATTGTTACTTCAGAATTGAGTATTCGTAAAGGTAAATTCGGTGCTTATGCTTTTTATCAAAGAGATGATATGCATAAACCAGAATTCTATAATATAAAAAAATTTCCAGAAGGATTTATTAGTTGTGAACAATCTGTATTAATAGAGTGGTTAAACCAAACATACAAAATTACAATATAATACAGCAAATAAATATTTTTATATTATATAAAAATTATAATAGAATGGATGAAAAAAAGGCAAATAAATATATATTTTATTTGATTATATCATTCTTCATAGCAATATACATTATATGTTTAGTATATTTATTCAGAAAAGAAAGTGAAATATCCAGTTTAATATTATTAATCATATACCAAACAATGTTTATGTATTATTTATTAAACAAAGCTTCTGCTAATTCTATATATAAAGATTTTATAGGAACGATTGTTTGGAATATTACGTTAATTTCAACAATATTAAATTTCGTATCGTTAATAATGTTCACAATGACATATTATCATTTATATAATGAATACAAACTAGATGGTAATAAAACAATCCCATTATCAAAAAAAAATACAGAATATATTGAAAAATTCAAAAAATTTTTAATAGTTACAGTAACATTGACTTTATTTTTAATAATATTCAATGCTTTTGATATAATTGCGGTAGGTATATTTGGTAAATTACTTTTGTTTTTTCTATTTTGCGTTTTTGGTACTTTATTGGGGATTAGTTCATATAATGTTTTTATAACAAACGAAATAATGAAATTAAAAGATGTTAGGGTAATATCACAATAAAAATAATATTTATATTCGTAAAAATATAAATATTGTGTTCTCTATACATAATAAAATGAAATATTATGAATCTCATTACGATGAATATATAAATAGTGTTGAAAAATATAATATACATCCAGAATTAATACATACAATAAACCATTTTCCTAGTAAAAATAGTGATTTAAATAATTGTATATTTTATGGCCCAACTGGTTCTGGTAAATATTCACAAGTTCTCAAAATAATTAAAAAATACAGTCCTAGCGAATTGAAATATGATAAAAAGATTACTCTACAAAACGAGAAGCAGAATTATATATATAAGATTAGTGATGTACATTATGAAATAGATATCTCATTATTAGGCTGTAATTCTAAAATAATATGGCATGAAGTTTTTTTACAAATAATAGATATTATCTCTGTAAAACAAGATAAATTTGGTATCATTGTATGTAAAAATTTTCATTTAATTCATAGCGAGTTATTAGAGATATTTTATAGTTATATGCAACAATATAATAGTCAATCAATATTAAAAATCAAATTTTTTATTATAACTGAACATATAAGTTTTATACCAACAAACATATTAAATTCATGCCAAATAATAAATATAAAACGACCAAATAAAGAAGAATATATAAATATGATATGTTCTCAACAAGATAGTCCAACAAACAAAATAAATATAGTAAATCAAATAGAATTAGAAGGAATATTAAATTTAAAAGAAACTCGTTATTTTTCATTAATAAATAAAACAAATGAAATACCGAAAGATATATTTAATATTATTTGTGACAATATAATACAAGAAATCTCCAAGAAAGAAAAATTATCATTTACCGATTTTCGTGATACATTATACGATATATTAACTTATAATTTAGATGTAACAGAATGTTTATGGTATATATTACGTTATTTTATAGAAAACAACTATTTGAGTTCTCAAGATATAACAGATATATTAGATAAATCATATTATTTTTTAAAATATTATAATAATAATTATAGACCAATATACCATTTAGAGAGTATTATGTTTTATATAATAAATAAAATACACAAATATGATGAATTATAATATTGCTTGTGAGAACCTTGGTATAGATAAAAATAAGAAAATAACAAAAGAATACTTGAAAAAGGTATATAGAATGAATGCTTTAAAATATCATCCTGATAAAAATAGTTCTCCAAATGCTTCTATAAAATTTCAGGAAATTCACAGTTCATATGAATATTTAATGAAGTCATTGGAATATAATATTTTTAATGAGAATGATGAAAATAATGGTAATGAAGATGAAGAAACAGAACATACTGGTTATTCAGGAATATTGTTCTCATTTTTGAAAAACATAATGAAAAAAGATGGTAATACTGATGGATTATATTATATTATTATTGATAAAATTTCAAATACTTGTGAAAAGAAAGCATTGGAATTAATACAAAAAATAGACAAGAATAAGCTATTAAAAATTTATGAAATCATTAAAAAATATGGTGAATTCCTACATTTTTCCAATGATTTTATAGATAAAATACAAGAAGTCCTCAATGATAAAATAAAAAATGACGAATGTATTATATTAAATCCATCCATAGATGATTTATTTGCGAATAATTTATACAAATTAAAAGTAAATGATTTTACATACATTGTTCCTTTATGGCATGATGAATTGATATATGATAATTCGGGTAATGATATATATGTAAAATGTTTTCCGGTACTACCAAATAATGTAACTATTGATGAAAAAAATAATATTCATATAGAATGTAAATATGATATTAAAGAGATTTTACCACTGGAATTTATTGAAGTAAATGTCGGAAATAATATTTTTGATATTTTTACAAAAGAACTTATGATAAAACCTAATCAAACAGTTGTTCTAAAAAATGAGGGTATATCAAAAATAAATACGAAAGATATTTATGATATAAGTAAAAAAAGTGATGTATATTTACATATTGCTTTACAATGATATTTTATCAAACATACTTGTTCTCACAACGATAGAACGAGGGCTTTTCAATAAATCTAAAAAATATAAGTTAAATAACCATAATGAAGCTAAATTATAATAATCTATATATTTAATATTTTTAGTAAGTATTTCATTTTGATAAATAGAATTAAATTCTTTTTCATGTTGTCGTAAGTATGTTATAAATGATTGATTAACAAAGTGTTTTTGTAAAAACTTACCTAAATCAATATTATATAATGCTTTGCATCGTTTTGAATGTATTATTACCTTGATTTCATCATATAACAATTGGACTTCAAAATATTCTATATATATTTTTGTTTTCAATTCTTGTGGTAGTAGGTTCTCAATATTTAATAATAAACTTTCCATTTCAATATAATGATAGATTATTTTTTCATTATTTTTAATTTACGCATTTGAAGATTTCAATCCGCACTGAACAAGAAACTTCAATTAAGTTACCATCTACAGATTGAACCATAGCGCACCTACAGAGGTGCGGTTTCAATTCTTCACTGGTATAAATATATATATATATATATATATATATTTTATGTTTAGATCTGTAAAACCCGATTCACAAAAATTTAGTAAAATTGAACAAATTCGTATAAAAGATATAGCAAACAGTATTAGTAATACTCCTCAATATAAAAATAACATTCCTTGGTGGAAATCATTATATTTAAAATCACCAGAAATTATTGTTTCAGATGAAAATAAAATTAAACATTTTCCTTATGGCAAAGAACATCCAGAGATATATAGAAGTGGATTAACCGCAATAAATTCATTAAATAAATATAATAAAGATTACGGTGCTACACAAGACGCAAAAAATCAATATTACACATATAATAAAAACACTTTAGGAGGGAAACCGAAAAAATCTAAAAAGAAATCGAAAACGAAAAAATCTAAATTTACTCGGCGTTTGAAAAATAAAACCAAATAACTTCGAATGCTTATTAAATGATTTATAAATTAACATAAAATAATTTCTATACATTACATTATGTTAAGGATAAATATAACATTTATAATATTATTATATTCAATAATATATTTCAATATAATTGCTACTAACAAGAGAAATATAAATATACAATATTTTTTGTTAAAAAACCGCTTATCACATCTAAAATATAAACTTATGAAAAATATCAATAATATAATGGAAGTGGAATTAAAACGTTATGTTTTTTTAGGATATAATGACGCAATCAATAATTTTGATGGTAATAATACAATATCAGGTTTCATAAAAAATAATTTGAATGAAGATTTAAAAAATTTAACAACACTATTATTTCCAATAGACATACTATATAAAGAAAACAATGACCATTTCAAATATAAAATTACACCATATATTGAAAAAATCCATTATTTAGATATTCCAATACAATATAAAACCAGCATAATAAAATATTGTCATTACTCTAATATCAAAATGATAAAGAGTTTATATAAAATAAATAAAATATTCAAATATTCAAGTGAAGAATATATAAAAACAAATACAGCAAAATCATTTATAAGATGGAAATTACGAAAAATCTTTTTGTAAATAAAAATAGTAAATACAAATATAAAATATTATTTATATAGAATATAATCAAAAAAAATTCCAAATCAAATGTGTGGAATAATTGGATATCTTGGTTTAGATTCATATAAAGAATTTATAATATCAGGCTTAAAATTATTACAAAATCGTGGATATGATTCAGTGGGTATTTCTTGTATATCCAATGGAGAACTGAATACAATAAAATTCGCATCAAAAACTACTTGTGATGCTTTAGATATTTTGGAAAAAAAAGTAAAGGAAGATTCTATTATTTCATCTTGTGCAATAGGTCACACACGATGGGCTACACACGGAGGTAAAACTGATATCAACGCACATCCACATCATGATAATTCTAATAAAATAGCATTAGTTCATAATGGTATAATTGAGAACTTTGATGAATTAAAACAAAAATTATTAGAAAAAGGTTATGTATTCAAATCACAAACAGATACAGAAATTATTGCCATTCTCATTGGTTATTATATTAATAATGGAGAACCAATAGTGAATGCTATTCAAAAAACAATTGAAGAATTAGTAGGCACTTGGGCTTTAGTAATAATACACGCCGATTATCCTAATAAAATGTGGATTACACGTAATGGTTCTCCGTTATTATTAGGAATGGAAGATGAATATATTATGATAGCTTCAGAACAAATTGCTTTTGGTAACTATATTAAAAAATATATTGTTTTAGATAATCACGATTTGATAGAAATTACAAAAGAAAATAATACCATAAAATATAACAAAAATATTCATAGATATTCAATAAAGGATAAGACAATAGTAAATACAGAAACCTCACCTTTACATTATAAACATTGGCTATTAAAAGAAATTATGGAACAACCTGATTGTATTATTCGCGCCATCAATAATGGTGGTAGAATTGAGAACAATGTATGTGTAAAATTAGGTGGATTAGATTTGAATAAAACAAGATTATTAGCAATAGACCATTTAATATTATTAGGTTGTGGAACATCTTATCACGCTGGATTATGGTCATTGGAAATATTCAAAATATTGGATATTTTTGACACAGTAGTAGCATATGATGGCGCCGAATTTCAAATAAAAGACATACCAAAAAAAGGAACTACAAGTGTAATATTATTATCTCAATCAGGTGAAACAAAGGATTTACATAGATGTATTCAAATAGCGAAAGATTATGATTTAATTACAATTGGTATAGTAAATGTTCATGATTCATTAATCGCAAGAGAAACTGATTGTGGAGTATATTTAAACGCTGGTAGAGAAGTTGCGGTAGCATCCACGAAATCATTTACCAGCCAATGTGTTGTATTGGCTATGGTTGCTGTATGGTTCTCACAAAATCGTGGAACATGTATTGAACGAAGAAAACAAATTATAAATGATTTACGCAATTTACCATTTCAAATACAAAATATTTTAGATAATCATGAGAACATAATGAAATATATAGATTGTTTTAAAAAACCATCTTGTTTCATATTAGGAAAAGGTAAAGAAGAAGCAATAGCAAAAGAAGGGGCTTTGAAAATGAAAGAAATTACTTATATACATACAGAAGGTTATTCATCATCAGCATTGAAACACGGTCCATTCGCATTAATAGAAGAAGGATTACCCATTATATTATTGGATATTAATGATGATAACCGAGATAAAAATAGAAATACATATCAAGAAATAAAAGCAAGAAATGCGTTTGTATTAAGAATATCCGATTTGGAAGGAGAACTAAAAATAGAAAAAAATAAGACTTTTGGTGGATTACTAGCGAATGTAAACATTCAATTATTATCATATTATTTATCCATTGAAAAAGGATATAATCCAGATTTTCCGCGTAATTTGGCGAAGGTCGTTACAGTAGAATAACAACTTTGTAATTATAATTTATGTTTACAAAGCGTATTCAGTATTGTGACTTTATAAATTTAGTATTATTTTATATATTATTATAACATATAAAATATATAAAATGAGTATTTGTACGTGTGTTGGTATCTGTGGTTGTGGTGGCGCTATAGTCGCTGGGGTTTTATATTATCATTATTCAAATTGTAATAATAAAAATAAAGAAGAAGTTGAAGATAAAACATTCAAGTATTTCATAGCGTAAAAGTCATATGTATTCCTTTTTCTTCAAAGTGGTTTTTCAAATAAAATGATGATATTTCTTTACTACAAACCAAACTACATTTTCTACAATTTTTTTCTATACACCTATTTTTTACGTGTTCTATAAGTTTACTTCCGATTTTTAATGTTCTATAATCTTCATCAACCACTACATCTTCAATATGACCATATAACGCATAATTATTGATAAATTTTTGGTCATAAATTATTGTTATACTACCAACTATTTTATCATTTAACCTTGCTACAAATATTTCACTATTTTTGAATATAATGTCATAATATTCACAGAATTTTTCAAATGATATAATATATTCAATGGGTCTAAATTGTTTCATCAAATTCAAATAACCAATATAATCGTTTTTTTGTAAAAAAGTAATATGAATACTCATAGTAATATAATATATTCATAGCAAAAAATAAATCATTAGATAGTGGAATTACTATTGACGAATTAGAAAATGTGTAAAAAATAAAAAAATAAAAAAAGTTAATAACTCACACCAATCGCGATTTCAAATAATCGTGATTTTTTTTAGCATCATGATACCCATTGATATACAATTCAGTAAAATTATATTTATGCTTTGAGAACAAAGTAGTAAATTCATTAAAATCTCTCATAGAATTTCTTTTTGTTGGTATTGTAGAATTCCACATACTTGGTGTAATATGTAATACATTTTCACTAATATTCAAATAAGGAGTTTTGCTAAATCCTCCATCAAATGTAAACATATTATTATATTTATTAATAATTCCACCAGTTACTAAAGGAATATGAGAACTTGCTATACAACAGTTAATAGCATCTTCTAAATTATTAAAATTAGAAAAAATTTGTGTTTCAGGATAATATCCATTTAATGATGTTACGCCAATAAATAATTTTCGTAATTCAAAATCGTCTGTTGTATAATATTCTAAAATCTTTTTTTTCATTAAATATTCTAATTCAAATATTGTTTTTGAATTTTTGATACTATAATCAACAATATCCGTTTTAAAAAAATGTGCGTCTTTTTTACAACAAAGCATCAGTGAATTCCAAGCACCAGCAGAAGCGCCTGAAAAAATAAATTCATCTAAATTAAAATTATCTTTTATATAAATACAAATACCTAACATATATACACCTTTATATCCACCAGGTGATATTGATATTATTTTTTTATTTTGGATAAATTCATTTTGATTAATATATTCATCTTTGTCTAATTTAATGTTATATGATTTATTATTTGTATTTGATATTATATTATATTGTGAATGATGTAATTTTATTTTAGCATTATGCCTGAAAATTTTAGTTCCAAAATGGCGAAATCCATTATACATTGAGAAGTAAAAAAATAATATTATTTTATATAAATAAATCATTGTATTTATATAATAATAAAAAAATAATAAATGAAATTAAATTCATTTCATTTATTATAAAAGAGGATTTGCTTATAAATTACAAATTATAAAAATATAATATCTATCTAATTATTTGGTGTTTATTTTTTGAATTTTTTATGCTGATACAACCTTCTTCTTAACTACTTTCTTCTTTGGTGCTTCTGCTACTTCAGTAGATACTGGTGTTGCTACTGGTTCTGCTTTCTTTACGACTTTCTTTGCTACAACTGGTTCAGGTTCTTCTTGTTGGGCGTCATCTAATTCTTCATCACTATCTTCTACTTCAGTTGTAGTTTGTTTAGATGCTTCTACTGTTTCTTCTTCGTCATCAGCAACTACATCTTTACTAACTTTATCAATAGCGGATAGTTCATCATTAGATAATTGAATATGACATCTACCATAAACACTTACAACTTGTTGTGGTTTTACAACACATTGATTTAGTTTCCATGTAACGCCCCAACCTTTACCACCAAACCATAAACCACCACATTGAATAATACAAGCT
>Ga0214921_10005964_pt1 | contig 16928 bp, 27 predicted proteins | sample LL1505_MetaG_FD_177992 | JGI IMG/M metagenome (GOLD analysis project Ga0214921, IMG submission 177992) | Freshwater microbial communities from Lake Lanier, Atlanta, Georgia, United States - LL-1505 | ecosystem: Environmental > Aquatic > Freshwater > Lake | place: USA: Georgia | collected...
GGGTACCTCCACTTACTTGATCATCAGATGTTTCATATGTTACCGTTTATGTACGCTCTTTATAGCGCGTTCAATAACCTTATCATAAGTGGCGATGTTATCGAACTACCAAAACACGTGAAAAATAAATTTGAATCGCCCTTGTTCAAGTATTTCGTGTTGTACCTGACCGTATTCGTATTTACACGTCATGCTATTCTGACTATGTTTATTGTGATAGGTATAGCCCTCTTTGTCCAGTATTTGCGAACACCGCTTGAGCGTAAACAGCACCCTTACCTTTTATAAAAATACGTGTCGCAATAAAACTTTAGTTTTTCTAGAATATATAATAAACACAATGGATATTCGCTCAAAGGTGTGCAAAAACCTCCAAAAAATCGCTGGGTCGTCTGTACCTGAAGGACTTATACAAAACATCGAAAAGTCTATTTTCAATTGGACGATCAAACAATCCAAAAAGTACCGTGATACTCCCAGTTGGGAAAATCACACTTTTAAACAGCGGTACATCAACAAAGTTTCAAGTGTATCTTTCAACTTGAAATCAGCTGGATCCAAGCTTATTGAACGTATTGCTTCCGGTGAAATCAAGTCGAAAGATATAGCGAACATGAACCCTATTGAACTCTGGCCTACTGGACACTGGGCTAACACGGAGGTGAAACTCAAGGAGAAGCAGATGCTTATTGACAAGGCGAACGCTTTGGCCAATGAGGACTACACCGGACTGTACCAGTGCTCCAAGTGCAAATCAATGAAGACGACCTATTACCAGCTCCAGACCCGAAGTGCGGATGAACCTATGACCACATTCGTGACCTGTGTCAATTGCGGGAAACGGTGGAAATGTTAGTTAAAAAAATAAAACTTTTACAAATCAAAAAATGGACGGTACTCTCATACAAGTTCGTGTACAAGGTGATGAAACCATGACTGCTAAAATTATAAGCCAGACGAGAACCAAACTCAAAATCGTCTACCTCAACAACTCAGTCGAAAAACCGGATGTGTATAACTACGAAGATGTCCATTTTGATATTTCCAAAGATTGCGTTGAGAAGTACTACGACTCGGTTCGTGAAGAAGAAGCAGGATTTACCAAAACCCCAGAAGGTTTCATTCTAGCCGAAGATGAAGACTCCGATTATGAACCGAGTGACAGTGAAGATCCGGAGTCCGAAGATTACTCAGAAGAGGAAGAAGATTAATTTGTTGGTACATAGTACAATGCACAATACCAACCTAATTTTGATTATTTTGGCTATCATCGTATTATTTTACCTTATGTCAAGGCGACAAGTTGAAGTTGAACCTAAAAAAGAAAAATACTGTATGTCGTGCGGTGTTAAATAAAAAATAAAAACGAATAATAAACGACAATGGAAAGTTTATCAAGACAACTTAAAAATTTATCTTTAAAAAGCCCTAAAAAGGCAAATGGTATACATGGTCTTACATTGGCGTTAGGACAAACAGAACTGCGATCAACTTTGAACTTACCTAAAATTAAACAAGTTGCAAGAGAAGTGAAAAAGAAATTTTTAATACTTGGGCATGGATCATATCGTGATACGACAAACACGTTTATTGTACCTGAAGGTGTATTTGTTATATTCATAGCCGAAGCTGCAACGTACTTATCAAAAAATTCAGCTGTGGATGGTCCATTAACACGTTTTTTAACTAAAAATGAAAATATTAGACTTCTTTTAGAAGGTAAAATCAAAGATGAAAATCTACCAGAATATTTAAAAGGCTGGAAAACTCGATTTTACGGTCCAGGTGAAAGATGTAGGAATGTAAACCTTACACTGGAAGATGAAGATTTCAAAGGTACGGGTCTACATCGTTTACCTTTAAAATCAACTAGACAACTTATTGAAATTCCTGGAGAAGGTGTCGGATACAAAGGACCTCTTTCTTATATATTACAATTCCCAGGTGTTTATTTCGTAGCGTGTTGTCGAAAAACTGATCCATTGTATCAACCTCGATCACCTAGTTTATATACACCAATCAATGTTTTTCGAGGTAATGTGAAAACTATTTTAACGGACAAAAGCGCTAGTCAAACTTTATTGAAACGCCGAGCCATAAACTCTCCCATTGTTAAATCACCTAAAAAAAGACGTATACTATAATTTTATTATATTTGTTTATATAAATGAACAGTTACATACTACTTTTACTGTTTCTGTTATTATTAATTTATATAGTACATGAAAAAATTAATAACAGTATTATTATAATTCAATCCGAAGGAAAAGGATACGAATGGGGTGGTATAAAATTAAAACATATATTTAAATATGCTTTTCGTGACAAAACTGTTATATTCGATGTACAAAATAAGTACAAACCTGATCTCGTTATAAAATCACATTTCGGAGAACGAACTGATAATTACACGTGTCCATACATACTGTGGTCTGGTGAAGCAGTTAGGGTCAAACCAAATTCCTACCCACCTTTATGTGAAATAAATACAATAATTGTAGAGGATCCTAGTGTAAAATCTTTTTATATACCTTATGCTTTATGGACTGATTATAAATATGAAAATGTTCAAGGACGAGAACATGAAAATAATATACAACAAAAAAAATATGATTTTGTGTACATATCAAAAAATTGTCAAGAACATAGAGAAAACTTGTTCAAAGAACTCAAATCACTATACAATAATACGGATAAAATACACAGTTTAGGTGATTGTCAACGTACTCATGATGAAAAATCTGACAGAGACAATTATCCTAATAACAAGGATATATACAAAAATTATAAATTTGTTTTTTGTATGGAGAACACTGAGGTAGATGGATACATCACGGAAAAAATAATGTTGGGATTTTTGGGTAAGTCTATACCAATTTATTACGGAACAAATCGTATAAAAGAAATATTCAACGAAAATTCGTTTTTCTATATAAACGATTATTTGAAAGATAATAAATCGTGGGGTGATATAGCACATATACTAAAAAATTTAGCTGATGATGACTCGGAAAACGGATGGAAAAAGTATTTACGTCAACCTATATTTCGCGATAACATAGAACCAGATATATTTAAGGTGATGAACGAACATCATCTCGATAACTATACCAAAGAAATAGGCGATTATATAAGACAAAAAATGAATGTCTAGATTGTACCCAAGACCAATTGAAATATAAGATAAAACAATTAAGATGGATCAAGAGTGTGGAGTGTGCTATACTAATTACTCAAACTGTCATCTCGTCTGCGGTCATTCCTTCTGCGGTTCATGCGTGAAGAAATGGTACACCACGGGATCACAAACCTGTCCAATGTGTCGCGCTGATCTGTACTTTAAGCGCATGGCTCAAAAAGTCGAAGAGTGGGAAGATGAACGTATCGAAAAACAGTACCAGGATACGTACACTGAACTCTTCAATATGGTGGTCGATGATGATCTTATCGACGATTTCACCATGGAAGATCTCATCTGGGTCGAGAAACGGTTGGAGACGATGAAACGCCACCAGCTCGATCTTGATGTCGATGATCTGGTCGATATTGTCACCGATGACGATATCGTATTCTTTCATACCTATAAATGGTACGAAGACTGTGCGGCGACGTTCTGGAAGTACCTTACCGTCACCAAACACAAACGACTTAAAAAGTTGAAACCCTGTAAGTTCAAGTACAATGGCACCTTACAATCCCCCCAATGCTCAATGCTATTACAGCCAGTTGAATGTCTCTGAGTTCGGTGACGATGATCACATTTTCGAAAACCTTATAGGTAAGGGCGGTTATAAATTTTACAATTTAACTAAAAAACTCAAAGTGCAGTACCTGTGGTACGATACCGACCGCAAAGTCATAGAAATATGGGGGTCCTATCAAGCACTCAAAAAAGGAGCCAAGGAACGGCTCCGCCTTTTTTGCGAAAAACACAAAAAAACATGTCCGATTGAAACTTAAACAAATTATAAAAATATAATAAAAACAAAGAATGTCTCGTGTTGAAAACATTTTGCTATCTATGCGCCGAAAACCATCCCCAGTCAGCGAAACCGAAAGTTTTGTTCCGGTCTATAATCCCCAAGCGTACTTGGTCAGCAAGTCGTTGTACGATTACAATCGGATTGTGAACTTGAAGTATCCTCCTGAACAAACATATGAGTTACTTGAAAAAGCGTCTCAGAACCTTAAACGTCTGGCCGAACTCCACGCCCGACCGGAAAATGTATATCGCGAGCCAGTCTACTGCCCCGATATCAAAAAAGAACCACCTGTCATGGACGAACATATGAAGTTATTGCATGACACGTACTATTCCAAGAACAAGATGCCACCTATGGATATCTACATTGAAAAGTTGCGTCTATCTGGTCACTCTGAAAAAACCCTAAAAAAAGTCGAAGAAACATTCAAAAAACGCCAGGACGAAAAATCCGAAATTGAAAAGTTTATCGATACCGTTTTTGGAGAAGATAAAAAGCCGAAAACACGAAATCGAGATGACCAAGTCGATACTGCGTAATCATCCAAAGAGCAAAAAATAACATTTTTGATAACTTACCATAATCATTATCTGGCATAATATAAATTCCTTTCATAAGTTGTCCAGTAAACGTTTCATATTTTTCATACCCAGTCATCGACTGTTCCATTACCGTCAAAGCGCAGGTGTCATCATTCAAGGACCAATGAAGAAACAAAAATGGAACAATAATCGAAAACATTTTAAGAAGTATAGGAGATCCAAAAAAAGGGGTAAGTATAGCTGCCAGGTACAACATCAAGTGTACAAAAAAAATTATATGTTTCATTATTATATAATGAGTAACATTTTTTTCGTACTACTTATTTTATTTCTAATTTCAATTTTTATTAGTTTTACAAGTAAAAAAAAAGTGTGTGAAAACTCATCACTTGAAAAAAATGGGTACGTTTTACTTGATATCTTTAATGAAAATGATTTAAATTATATAAACGAACTTTGGAAAAACAAACAAACTGACAAAATCAAACATTATATTCACAACCATGCCAATGTACAAAAACAAATAAAAAATCAAATAAGTAACGATTACGTGTTTCAAGATTATGTCTTACTGATTGAAAAATCTCGTATACACACGTGTCATCGAGACTTCAATAGTCCTATATTGAACAAAAATCAAAAACACACGTCTTATACAATCATATTTTATATGGAACCAATGGAAAACTGTTTGGATGTCATAGATGGTAGTCACAAACACACTGGTATTTATTTAACCGATACAACATGTACGGTAAAATGCAAAGTTGGACAAGCTTTATTATTCAATGCCAGTCTTTTTCACGCGGGGTCATTTAATGAAAAACCCGATAACCGTCGTATACAAATGAAATTAAGTCACTACGATGATATAGACAATATCAAAATGTACGAACAGTACAATAAAACTTTGAACAAAGATACAAAAATACCTAAACCAGTGGTCGCATTCCAAAAACATGTGAGTTGTCAATTGCCGATCATGGCTGATTTGACAACAAATGCAAAAAATGCAGAAATGGAGTCGACGTTTAGTAGGATGTTCTCCCAAGTGTTTTATGGCGATTCCAATTTTTATACTCTCGATAACGTGTAAAAAGCTAAAGCTAATATGAGACATTGTACCAAAGGGTTTTTTGATTTGGAGTAAAGATGACCGTACATTAAACCCAATAATGTACCAGCTATAACTTGCAGCAATGTGTGTCTGTTGTACACAATTCTTTGTAGTCCCACCAAAGTTATAATAGATGCACATACCCATCCGTTTATTATGCCTTTTTTGTACAACAAAAATGCCAGTACCGTGAATGTTTCCGCGTGCCCTGATGGCATACCGTATGGTACACCAGTCGGTCTCTTCGCCCACTGGGCATCGCCTGATAAAGTCCTGACGATTTGTTTTTCACTGGGGTTTATGATAGCAGCATGTATCAAAGGATTTATAATAATATGTGCCATATATAATATAAATGAAAATTATAACATATGCTACTCATAGTTTTGGAACTTTTGATAAATTGATCAAAACTGTACCAGATATAATAGTTCTAGGTTGGGGTACGAAATGGAATGGTTTCATGGACAAATTCAATGCACTTATAGAATATCTTGAAACTTTACCAGATGATGAAATAGTGATGTTTGTTGACGGGTTTGACTCTATTATTAAGAAAGATTTGTCCGATGTCGAAAAAGTATTCAAAAGTATGAACTGTAAAATATTATTATCAAAACACACTAGTATTCATCCATACATAGACAAAAAAGTATTTACCGAGTGTAACAATGTTACAGCTAATTCTGGATTGTACATGGGTTACAATAAATATGTAAAAGAAATATTGAAAGAAGCACTTAAAACCGGTGAGGATGATGATCAAAGAGCTCTAAATATAGCGTGTAGTAGAACAAACTTTATAAAGATTGATACTGATCATATCATTTTTGAAAATTGTTTTAATAGTAAAGAATGTGTACAAAAGTCGAAAGCGTTTGTAGTACAAACACCTGGTCAGATGTCAGTATCAAGGTACTCAAGAGCTATAAAAGAATATGGTAAATATTTTACACTTGAGATACTGTTAATTGTTTTGATTATTTCATACATACTAATGGAAGAATAAAGACATCTTTTTTTGGAGTTTTCTAATTCGTGTATATCCACATCGTCAATAATAATATTGAGTACTTATAATAAATGAAAGTCATAACATATGCTACTCATAGTTTTGGTAGGTTTGATACTTTGGTCCAAAGTATGCCAGATATAGTAGTACTAGGATGGGGTACGAAATGGAATGGGTTTATGGGTAGATGTAAAGGTGTCCTGGAGTACCTCGAAAGTGTACCAGATGATGAAATAGTTATGGTTGTAGATGGGTTTGATACTATTATTAATAAAGACTTGTCTGATGTCGAAAAAGTGTTCAAAAGTATGAATTGCAAGATACTAGTTTCAAAAGATCCAGTGGATAATTATTTCTCTAAAAAAGTCTACACTACATGTAACGGTACTACATTTAACGCCGGTTTGTACATGGGGTACTGCAAAAACATAAAAAAACTGTTGACAGAAGTACTTCAATCAGGTGAAGAAGATGATCAGAGAGCTATGAATATTATATGTAACAGAATAAACGACCAAAGTTTTATAAAAATCGATACTGAATATATTATTTTTGAAAATTGTTACAATAACAGCAATTGTGTAAAAAAGTCACGAGCTTATATAGTAGGAACACCTGGTGAAATATCTATATCAAGGTACGTTAGGGGTATAAAGGAATATTATAAATTTTTCGTACCGGAAATTTTAGTTTTAGTTTTAGTTTTATTCATGTATTTAAACAGAAAAAGCATGTACAAAATAATATCAAGTTTTAGAAAGATATAGAATAAACAAAGAATGCACCAAGTTATTGATATGACTGTTTACTTGTGCCGCCCCGAAGAAGAATGGACTATAAACATGCCTACGAATGACGCAATAATCTATACAATTATAGATAAGGTTCGTTCTTTTCTTAAATGTACGGGTTACTCGTCAATAAAATATATATTCTCAAAATGAGACTTTGGCATTTTTTAAAAAAACAAAAGAGCATTAAAAATTCTCATGACAATTCTACAAACGTTTGATAAAAAATGATCAAAAAAATACGCGAATATATACCCAATCATCCCATACAGTTCAAGAGAAATAGAGAAAACGGTGAAATGGAAATACATTTCATCAACCAAAAACGAAAAATGTCTATACGCACTTTCGAAGACATAAAACAGTACACTGATATGAAACTCGACGAGTGTTCGATTTGTCACGAAAAAGAGCCTTGTAACATTCGTCGAGTTGTATGCAAAAAATGTACAACTGAATTATGTATCAATTGTCACGTGCAAGTCGGTGCACAATGTCCTTTTTGTTTGTTCACGCACGGAGAAAAGTTCGGTATTCATATGATCGATGACGATATTCGGGGGATACTTTAAAATAATAATCGTGTAACAGGTAATGGAACGCTTAGCACTATGCTCTAAGGTACTTTACGACAAAGACATTCTCGAAAAACACAAAGAGCTTGAATATATACGTGATCCCGTGTTGTACTATGAAAATTATGAAGATTGGGAAAATCACTTGGATGTACTATACATGGACATACATGAAGGGGTCAAGGATGCCATCATGTCCGTGGGAAGTTTTGAAAGCATGAAACGCAACTATATTATTCCAATGAAGCAATCGAAACATATACGCTTGACACTTACAAAGGCACTCATGAAACTCACTAGAAAAGAGAAATGGAGTGAGGATACGGCGCATGATGTCATGGACGGGATCGAATCGTGTTTGCGTGTTACTGAATATCAATGGGTAGGAACCCGACAAGATGTTATTAATATGATATATAAACTTATACGTGATAGGCTAGGAGGCACGATATGGGAAGAGGGCAATCATAAACCTTTTCCGATATCCGGTAAAATATGCGGAATAGCCCGATTTGAGTGTCAAGTATGTGGAGAATTTATACCTTTGACACAACATGGAGAACTTATGTGCGAGTTGTGCGGATGGGGAGTAGATCACTATCACCACCGTAAATAATATAGATATTAAGTAATGAAGTTTATAATTGGTATATTCGCATTAGTAGTACTATTATTGATATACAGGTACCTATGTATGAGTAAATACACAACAACAGGTGTTATAAATTTTATTTCGTTTTATACAGAGGGACCACCAAACGATGAAGGTGGTGATTACACATCTTCTTTACCAATTATACAAAACAACGTACAGGGGCATTTTAACGAAATTATATTACATACACCTACTACATTGAGAAATTTAGGATACGGTAAATATCTTGGTGAATACAATGATACTCCTATGATCAGATGGAAGTCACTTTTAAAAGTTGGATTGTTTTCTTATAGACCGATTATGTTTTTACATGAACTTAATAAAATGAACGACGGAGATATATTGTTTCACAGAGATGTTGATTATAAAAAATATCCAGCTTATGAAAATTTTGATGGTATAGAAGAATTCATTAAAAAATGTCTCGACATTTGTCAATTTGATTTTTTTGTACCTAATCACCATATAAAAGGAGAATGTGATTCGACATGTCGTTTAACATTTACAACAAAAACGAATATAATACGAGAGTTGGGTGAAGATCATCCTTTTACATACAATTTTCCAATGTTAAACGCTTACATGTTCATAATGAGAAAAAGTCCTGTTACTATCGAACTACTTACCGAATGGAAAGAAGCTATGGAACATCGAGAATGGATGGATGGAGAAACGTATGGCGATATGCATCCTGAGTTCGAATATACAACATTGGATCAATCTGTTTTATCGGTAATTATAGCCAACTGGGTACGTAAAGGTAAACATAATATTCCTAAAGAATATCCTTTTATTGCTTTAAAAGATAGAGATCATCATCACATTATTTATTATAAAGATTTTCACAATTACAATTATTTGAACTATTTATAAATCTTTCACTTTATTTTTTAAAATTTCATAATCTTTTTTGTACTCAGGTAAGAGAAGGTTCTTATTGTAGAACCAGTTGGCTATTCCGAATACAATCAACATTGCCGTCAAAACAGTCATTGATTTCATTTCCATCGACAATTTGTTGAACACTGGTACACTCTCTAAAATAAAAGGCGTCAACAACAAGAATATACCTCCACCTAAACCATAAAATTTATAGTACGTGGTTTGATCCTCACGTTTTGGGATTTTGGTCTTGGTGAATAGTACCAGACTGTAAAAAATAGTTGATAAAAGACCTAGTGTGATGAATACAGTATACTCGGTCCATTTATATTCAAAAAATTTGATAAGTGTTTTAGGTAATAAACGAATTAATGACATACCGTTAAAAAACGTAAATAATCCAAATATTATAAATATATATTCATACATTTTACCAGATATAGTATCATCTTCTTCCGGACTAGTAAAATTTTTAATAATCGGGAATTTTTTTAGTAATACGTCTTTGGGTACATTGAACAAGGCTATACCTACTAAAACTTTGATTAGACCGTATATGATATACACGATACCAAGTAAAATTTTAAAATCAAAATTCATGTCTTTATAAACCTTAGGATTTTTTTACCGTACATGTAAACAAGAAATGTACCCACCGGAAGGCATGTTTATGACGAACCCTCTCCTGAATGATCATATGAAAAAAGTTGTCGAGTTTGATTACTGGTCCATCAAGCAAGGCGGTGAGCCGGTGAAAGATTGGGTCCTTAACTGCAACTATTTTGATATGACAGTCCCCGTCGAACTATCAAAGTACCACACCGGTGTATCCACCGTCCTCCAAAGTCTGGTGACGATCCGGAGGATTTTTGAGATTGGATGGGAAGGATACTGTGATGAAATTAATTTCGCGAATACTAATAAATAAAAATGACGGAAGTAAATTGGAAAACTCCCAAAGGAACAATAATCGATGGATATGATGCAACACCACCCAGTGTCAACACCAAGTGTATAGTATTTACATTCCTTGTAAGTGTGTTGTACTGGTTTGTTGATCGAAAAGAACTATTAATACCCTTGTGTATTCTTATTAATTACCTGTACGATCGGTATTATGAGTGTAAAAAAAGTATACCTCGAAATATACTCCTAGGTACTATTTTTGGTTTATTATTACTTATGGCTCCGCAAAGAAATAAATGGGTCCTGGCATTGTGTTTGTATCTTCCATATATCATACTGGCAATATACGATTATCACTTTGATTGCACCCGAAACAAATTCGGTCCAACCTTTTTAGCAAACTTCTATGCCTGGGCTAAACCATTGCATTCAGACCAAATTGAAGTTTATAAAAACTGGCACCCGAAATGGAAATCATTAATAAATAAAGTCGACGCAGCTGTTTTACTTGTTTTGTTAATTGTAACTCCATTTTTTCTACAATGGAAAGTAAAATAAAAAAAGATGCACTAAAATCGGTCCAGTTTCACGTGTACATCTAATAAAGAAATGTCTGAAATATACAAACATTTACCCCTTGACTTGCAATTGTACATTGAAAACTTGTATTACCGCGAACATTTCAAGACGATGGTCCTTCCGCACATAAAACCAATGTCCATGTGTGATATGTGTGAAGTGCATACACCTCCCTGTATATTCTGTGCGATTGATATACACTGGGGTAAGTACGGTCCTGGTAATTTTCAAGGTAAACCGACGATTATCGAGGCTGATAACTACTATGATCTGGATGTACACCTCAACATTCTTCACTGGCAAGAATGCACCGGTCGGGAAATTCAGAGGGTATAACTCTGATACTGTACCAGTCTGGCCAGTCGTTTTGAATATCGATTATATCATTCTCTATTTTATCATCTTCGTTTACATACCTGAAAATTAACTCGAGTGGATACGTTATTTTTTTGAATTGGTTATCTTCAAAGTAATACTTGTTACATCGAATACCTTTCTGTACTGTGGTCCTTGGATACTTACACTGAGGAACGGAGTTTTTAATTTTTACGGAAACTAAATAACGATAACCAATTTTCATTGATACTCTTATTACATATTTTTAATTTTGTAAATACGTCTAAAAACCCCAATTGAAGGCATGTTTACACCGTACCCTTCAACTTTATACGTTTGACCAATTTGCACGCGCGAATAATCACTCGCTTTATCGAATTCTCCACGTGTTACCGCATTATCAATCGTGTACACATTGAAATCTTTATCGACGATGGTGTACCTAGTTTTGTTTTTGTATCCAGGAACTATATACTTGTCCTGGATCGTTATAGTTTTAGTGAACTGTGTGGTTAATTGAAGTATTAGATCGTACGATAGCAAAAAAACAATAATGATTATCATTACCAATTGAACCTTATTGATTTTTGGTAATTTCATGGAAGTCTTAGTTATTACATAGATTTATTTACGCATGACCGAACTCATTTTTTTAAATTTTTTTCGCGTAGTGGATTGATTTCGAAACAAAACTCCTCTGCCTAAAATCATTGTATTAGGTCTGTACGCTTCTCTGACGGTGTATGGAAATATAGCGGGTGTACGTCCAGGTCTTATATTAGCTCTAGGATAACTTAAAGGATCTTCCATATTTTGTTTCTCGGCGTTTGATAAATTGTTCATAAAATTTGCATCAATCATTTTAAATATATCACTTATAGTTTTACATTTGGCAAGTGCGTTTGAGTTTTTGAATTTAACGTGAGCCCCATAATCGATTATTTTTATACTTTTTACATTGTCAATATATGGTAATTTATATACCACATATATGTTTCCACCATGCAAATCTCCATGGTATCCCTTTGTTAATTTATAAAAGTCAAACAAAGTTTTGAAAAGTTTTTTGTATAATGGGTGTCCAGTAGAAGGACATGCGTTCAACAGTTTCATGTACTCGTTCAAAGAAACACTTGTCAAGTTTGATTTATTATATGTCACATCAGTCATCAGATGATACCCTATATTGTTTGAAAAGCCGTAGGCAAGTGTTCTGGTACCTAATTCCTCTATACCCTTTATTTGACCTATACGTATCTCATTAAAAAACCCACTGAGTTCCTCTGTGTCTGTTAAGTGATTTATCACTTTCAATATAACTGGACGACCGTTATACATACATTTATAAGCTGTGCCATGTACGCTTTTTACACCTATTCTACTTATGATACGAAGACTGCGAAAGGTTCGGCCGGGTATAGTCGAATACAATGTGTCGGCTACATATTTACCAGCTTTCGCTTGTTCAAATGAAGTCCATACCGGCAATTGTATATTTTTATTGGACGATGTCCATATACTTCCACTTGGTGAAAGAGGAAGACTATTGAATTTATTTCTAGTTCCAATTACGAATTTTTTAAGTTGTTTGTACATATAATGATGACAATATAAAAATACATATCCCACCCCAAAACATAAAAAACGCAGTTCTTAGATGTACTTGAGCCTGTCTGTCGGAATTTCTCCATGTGCGTCGAGTCTCGGTGATATTCTTCCGAAACCTTTGGCTTCGTAGGCTGGACCGAAACCCCAGGGATAGGTTTTGACCTCTACCTTGTTGGGCCAGTGTGATGTTGTAGAGCCGTTTTTATAGGCGTCTTTGCGTTGTTCCAGTTGTGCTTCTGATGTTCGGCGCGACCGTGGGACGTAGGTAATGTAGACCGTCAACCTATTCAGAACCCCGGTATCTGTTTTATCGCGACTATTCAACGGTGTAATCCCGATGTTAGCGTGGATAGTCTTGGAGTTCCAGAGAACAAAGCAATTTTCTGGTAAAATCAGCTTGACCCCGCCTGCGACTGCTGCCGTTGCTTCTTCAGGTGTCTTGTTGGAGTGAATTTGGACCCAATCTTTGGTGACCGGTGTTGGTGATGGGACAAATGTGCGATGAGACCGTGGTACCAGCGTCAATCCAGCAGACTCCTCCGTGACTGGTAAGAAGTTGTAGGCGCCTTGGACCGTGTAGGTGGGATTGTTGGGATGTTGGTCGATATGCCACCAGTCTTTGGGACTTTTCTGCTTCTTGGAGAAGAAGACGCTGAACCCGTCGAAGCTGGTGATCAGATCCTGCGTACCGTGAATATTCGCGAAGATGTCGATGATAGGCTGTTGAGTTCTTAGGTACCAGGCAAAGTCGCTTTGTCCGAACCCGTTGAAAGTCGCCATCCCCTTGGCAAACATCATCGGGGATGTCTGTATGCTCCAGGTCGCTGGATCAGTGCGAACAAAGCCTGGTGATACCGTGTTCCAGTCTTTCCAGAATTGCTCGATCCCGGTATCAACCGCCGGCTTTTCCAGGACGTCGCGAATGACCGCGTAGCCTTCTGTGTCAAGGTATTGTTTCCAGCTGTCGACATCAGCGCGATCGAATGTAGGAGGAGTGAGAGTGTTGACCATTCTTTATTAGGTGTTTTGGGAATACTTGGGGTCAGGTCGGACACGAATTTCCAAAATAATTAAAAAAAATCCATGTCCCAAGCCTCCGCAAGACACTTCAAAACACGTAATAAAGACCATGGAGGTTGTTAAATATTACATAGATTATAAAACGTACCGTAATGTTATACTCGTTTCCAAAGATATGTACGTGACCGTAAAGGATATGGAAGGTCCGTTGATGCTTGCAGGTTTACTTGAAAAAGGCGGGTGGTCATACCAATTTAAAAAAACGATCAGCCGTTTAAAACCTATGGAGATGTTGGAGTGTCTCATAGATACACTTGAACATTGTCCATACTTGATGAAACGAGATTACACAATAAGAAACGACGGTTTATTACAACGCCTATTTATAAAACGCGAACGTCGTGACTTGTACGCTTTGAACTTAATGGTTTAAAAACCCCCAACAAAAAAATCCATGCCCCACCCCAAAACATAAAAAACGCAGTTCTTAGATGTACTCGAGAGTGTTGGCAAGGTTTGAAGATTTAAACTTTTTTCCGTTCGTGTTGTAAACAGAAAGTGTTCCATCAACGACATTTCCTGAAAAAACCATAGAAAGTGGAAGATTTTTTATCATGTCCCAAAACATTTGTTTACGAGAGTTTACATTTTTATTGTTCCAATTTATTGGTCTATTACCAGAGTTTCTCCAAGTTTTTATAGCGGTATTCACCAGACCTTTTTTCATGACCCCGTTTATCATTAAATTTGGGCCGTACCCAAGGTACCTCGCATTATTGCGGAGCAGTGGGTTGTTTTGATAATTTTGTGATTTACCGAGCCACACAAACTCTTGTTTCAGAAGTGCTTTTGTCAGAGAGTCGAGAAGATTTTCGAGACAGGGTCGACCCGACAACTCCGAACTTAATCGGTCACGGTACTCTTTTTTGTTTTTGGCATCCATCTTGGCGTACTCTTTGGCTACATACGAAAATTGTTTTCTGAATGTCTGAAGATACTCACGAGGAGTTTTTTTCTTTAACAGTGGAAGGTTTTTTCGAACATTATCAACATTTTCAACAATTACATGAGGTTCGGGTGTGTAGTGACACACGCCTATTATATCAGTTATAACTGAACGCGGATCCATACCTTGACGAACCTCTTTTAGAACAGTATCAACTCTATGTTCAAGTTTATACAGAACTTTAACATAATATTCAAACCTCCCATCCTTTTCGAGACTTATTAAAAATTGTTTTCTAGGTTCAATGACCCGTGCAGTGTAACCCCTGAACACACTTTGAATTTTTGTTACGGCTGGAACAGCTTTTGCGTTTTTAGATCTATCTGATATTAGAGAATTGTAGTTTTTACCTGTACGATTAACAAAACTTTGCATTTTTTTTAATTGAGTATTTGTCAATCCAGTACGATTACGTTTATTACTTAATTTTATGTATTCTTCATTTGAGAGCCTCGACTTTCTGAAAGCAGTTTGAATTTTTCGAGCCGCATTATGGTTAACGGCAGTTAATTTGTTTATAAAGTTTTTACCAAACGATTTTGTTAAAAGTGATGCATTTGATCGATATATTTGTCCTGTTTGAGGGGTTTTTATGTTTAAGTTTTGGGATACTGATTTTTTATTATTGCTATTATTAAACTCTTTGTTTATTAATTTAAATATATCCCCCAGACACGATGGTACTTTACCCTCGAATAATCGATGAGCACCATAATCAATTATTCTCACTTTAGGGTTTTTTAGAGTTTTGTCAAGCAGTACCATTATATTATACACATTTAAATTACCATGGTAACCTTTAGTGAGAGTATAAAATCTAACAAGGGTTTTTGATAATTCTTTGTAGATAGGATGATTAGGCGCAGGGCATGTTTTTTTAAGTACTTTGTTATAATATTCGTTTAATGTGAGTAAAGATATTTGTTTTATTCGTGAATTCTCAAGAGTCACTAATCTGTCCATAATATAAATCAGTTGATTATGAGTTTTTTTATATGCATAAATGCGAGGACCAACAGCTTCTATACCGGGTATGCTTCCTATCTTCACCTCATTATCAAATATGTACTCACTATCTGGTGTAGTACTGCGGTTGATAACTTTGAGTGAGCACTTACTGCTCTCTATATTGTATAGAGATCCATATGCACCTGGGGTAGTTATTTTATATAGATCGTAGCGATTGTATAAAGGAGATATAAGATTTTTAAGCAGTTCTTTTCCATTTTCAGAAGTAAACCTCCAACCGACGGGGTTATCACGGTCGTATATAAGACCATTTTCTATATGTTCTTTTCTAGTATTTATATTTTTATTCATCTTATAAAACCCCCAACAAAAAAATCCATGTCCCACCCCACCCCAAGACACTTCAAAACATCTAGTAAAGATGGATGCGTTATTTTATTATAGCAAGTCGGCAGATAAATTAGCTGGAAAAGGTGCAAATGAAGAAGTTTTGAATTACAAAATGTACGATGAATTAAATACAATCAAAGATTGGAGAAAAATATTAAGTAATTTTTATGTTCATGAGTTCGTATATGAAAATAAAACGTATAATTCAGTTGAACATGTATTTCAAGCAAAAAAAATAGAAATTGTTGATAAAGAGAAAGCGTATTGGTTTTGTAAAAATTCTGGTCATGATATTGGAATGGGGGATGGTTTAGTTGCTAGAAAAAATAGAAAATTGATTATTTTAAAACCGGAAGAATTAAGTATATGGAATAACATGAAATGTCAAGTTATGTATGAAATATTATTGGCAAAGTTTACACAGGTATCAATTGCTAAAAAAGTATTATTATTAACACATAATGCAATATTATTACATGGAACAAGAGGAATTCCAATATCTAGACAATTTGAATTGGAACAAGTTAGAAATGAATTAAAAAAGGTGTAAATGT
>Ga0214921_10005965_pt1 | contig 16926 bp, 22 predicted proteins | sample LL1505_MetaG_FD_177992 | JGI IMG/M metagenome (GOLD analysis project Ga0214921, IMG submission 177992) | Freshwater microbial communities from Lake Lanier, Atlanta, Georgia, United States - LL-1505 | ecosystem: Environmental > Aquatic > Freshwater > Lake | place: USA: Georgia | collected...
GCAAGCAACTGCTTAAATCCGGCTTCATTATATTCTTTACCATCAAGTGTGATTACACAAGCCATAGTACAAAGGTACGAAAAAAAGCTTTATTTTCCTAATATCCGCACCCTGAAGTTTGCACCCTATTCTTGAGCTTTAAGTCAGCCATTATCTGTGTGTAATTGGCTTCAACAAACTCGTCAATAGGTTCAACTTCGGCAGGCTTAGTAGGAGTTACAGCAGGCGTTGCTTCTGTAGCTAGGTCAGCCTTAATTTGGTTTTCTATGTTGTCCAAATCCTCTCTTGACTCCAAGTTATCTAAAGCTCTGCTTTTAGCCATGTCTTTCAACACTTTGCTAGCAGGAATACCTTCAGCTTTTGCTGAGGCTATTATGTCTTTATAATACTGGCCATCAATAATACCTTCTACGGTGTCTTCTCCAAATCCTTGTTCAAGGTCTCTTGATGATACGGAATCTGCATAGCTTTTGACAGCTTGAGGTTCAGCACTAACTTCTTGAGCTGGTGTGGGTTCATTTGTTTGTTCGACTGTGCTAGTCTTTGGTTCAATTTCTGTATTAAAGTCTTTTCCATTTTTAACATTCTCAAGCCTTGTGATCTTTTCTTCTAACTCAGACATCAATCCTCCTATCTGCTCTGTAGTCATGAGTCTAGAAGTTGAGTTCAACATGTTCTCATATTGCTTGTATTTGCTTGAGAGCACATTAGAAGCTGCGTCGACAGCGGCAGTGTCTACTGGTTTTCCAGCTTTTAAGTCTGCCAAAGTAGCCTCTGTCTGTCCGTCAAACTTTAATTGTTCAGGTTTGTATCCAGACTTTTGTTGGGACGCAATGACTCTCTTGTCGATCTCAGCTTGTTCTTTTTGTTTTTCTGGAGAATCAGACAAGTCCTTGGATTCAAATGGCTTCAATGTGCTCGTGTCGGCATTACCTTCGATTACATTGTTAATAGCCTCTCCATGAGTTCTCGCCTCATCTTCTAGTTTTGCTTTCTTATCATCAGGAAGATTGCTTCCTTTTATCACATCAACAGCAGCATCAGTATCAGCAGCGTTTTGCTCCTGTCTCATTTCTGAGATAACATTATCAGCTATAGCTTTATCTTTTGGTGATAGATTTTTATACGTATCTGCAGACTTCTTGTTACTCCATTTACCTAAATAAGTTCCAGAGCTCAATCCAAAACCCATCATGTATGTAGATAAGAAGAATTTAAGTGCATTACTAGGATCTCCGTATTGTTCTTTAATTTTAGACAAGAACTCTTCTCCAGTATCTGACTGTTGCCACAACTGGGCGATAGACTCTCCAGTCTCTTCTGCCACCTCACCTAAAGCTCTACTGTTTACCTTCTTCGTTTTATCGTAAGCTGTTTTAGCTAGGTTTAACATTTTAGATGTAACCTCAGGAGCTTTGTTTCCAAATAAAGCTGTTATAGATTTTGACAAAGAAACACCTCCAGATCTAAGGGCAGACTCTGCCGACTTACCAAGAGCTCCACCTAAAAATCCTGTTAAAAAGTTTACTTCATCCTTATCAGAAGCAAATATCATTGATTCAATCTGGCTTTGTATTCCAGACTCAACACCTCCGAATCCAGCTTTTAACAAGCCTCTTCCATATTTGTTTGCTTGTATAACCCTAAGCAAAGGAGATGCAGCTTCAGCCCCAAGGGTTCCTTCTTCTGCAAGAAGTCCTATAGCTCTAAAGTATGGAGATATAACAGCTAACGAACCTAGGCCCTCTGTTGCTGCTGTCGCTATGGCAAACTTAGGAAGGAAACCTGCAGTAGATCCAGCCATTTGAGCTATATCTTCTGCACTCCAACTTTCGTATGGTTTAGCCGTTCTCTCGAGAGTAGACAAGGCACTTTTAGTTATACTTTTATTATCTACACCAGCCAAGCCAAGCCCATTCATAACCTCAGAGGCAACTGACTGGTTGCTTGGTAGTATTGATTCGTATGCAGGAGCTATTGATTGAAGAGCAGCTTTTCCAAACACTTTTAACGCACCCTCTTTTTCTGTTATTGGGTTTTCATTTAAAAGCACAATTGGGGCTATAGCTCTCAACTTGGTCTCTACTGTTTGTAACCTCTTAAACACAGGACTATCACTAGAGATAGTATTGTATCTAAGTGCATCCATTACACCGATATTTCCTTTTATACCAAGAGACTCTCTTAAATCACTTCTTTCTCTTAAAAGTGCGTGAGAGTAATCTCTTATCTTTTCTTCGTTACTCTGACCACCTTCTAGGCCTTCCTGGGCCACAATGTCTGCTGCAGCCTTCTTTGTGTTTATAAAGAAAGGTTTTTTGCTAGCTTCAAGAGTTTTAATTTCCTCAAATATAGCATGCTTCTGATTTGGATCAGCTTCATCAAGTGCCAATCTTAGCTCTTTTATCTTAGAGTCAGCATCGACTATTAACTTAGCTTTCGCTTGAGAAAACTCTTTTACTTTTTCATCATAACTCTTAATCAGATCTTCTACAGGCTGTCCATCAGCTTTTGCTTTAGCAATCTGCTTGACTAAATCTAACCTACCCCTAATTCCTGAAAACTCTTGTCTTTGTCTGTCATCAAGAAACATGGCTAAATATTCGTCTTGGTCTGACCTAAACTCGTTCATGGTCTGACCTCTTTGAGCTGCAATGGCTTTGTTTTTTTCTAAGTTAGCATTAGTTCTTTTTACCTCCGCCTTCTCTCCTTGACCTTCTGCACTAGTTAATATAGTAAAGTTAGGGTCATTAAGAAGCCTTTCTTGAAGCTCTGCGTTCTTAGCCATCCTATCTACAAACTCTGGCTTTTCAGATGCAAGTGTTTTAATCTCAAACATCCCCTTCGGTGCCTTTGGTGGCATTCCTCCTGGAGGCGTTGATGTTGTAGATACTGAAGGAGTAACTATGTCTCCTTTTTGTTCTGCCCTTCTAGATACATTATCTGCGACGTTTTGGCTTTCCGAAGGAAGGCTTTCTGTCTCGAACATTCCCTTTTGAGGCTTTGGAGCTGGCTGCTTTGTAAATCCTGATTGAGTAGAAACCCTCATAGCTTCTGAAGGTGATGTAGGGAAGCCAGCGTTTGATTGCTCTGAAGATTGAGACAATGGTTTTAGCAGGTTGGGAACTCCAGAACTTGCCGGTTCTTTTTTTTTTAAGTATTTGTCATAGAACTGAGCCTCATCAAGTTTAGTGAGATCATTCTTAACCATGAAAGAATGTATTTCCTTGGCCTTTTCAGGGCTAGAATATTTCTCTGTAAAAGACTTTTCATCAAGCGATGTTAAATTGTTTTCGCTTAGAAATTTAAATATAGGATTCTGTTCTGCCATTTCTTTTTAATTAAAACCATTTTTAGGTACGCCATCAAATGTTGTTTTAGCCCCAGCTTTAGATGATGCTCTAGGTGCAGGAGCATTTGCGTAAGCACCAATGCCGTATCTCTTGTTTTCATTTTCAGAATGAGAAGCCAATCCATTCATAATGTCAGCCTGTTGTCCAGACTTAACTTCTGAATCACTAAATATATTCGTGTCACCTAAGCTTACATCTGAATAGTAGGACTTAGTAACTTTTCCAACTCCTGGAACATTTACATCTGCCATATACAATGCCACTGGCTTGAAGCTAATCTTATCTCTGTTTTCTTTAATAAGGTTTAAATATCTAGGCTCAACGACCTCTCCTGGATTAATAGTTGCAAAGTCCTTACCTTTATGTCTTATAATAATTGGGGTATCAGAATTGTTTATAGGCAACGCTGTTACATATCCAGACTTGTATTCTCTGGCTCCAACGTCGTTTGTTTTACCTTTGCCACTTGTAGGGGTTAAATCAGCTGGAGGCATTCCAACTTTCTGTGGATTTAAAGCAAACACCTTACCTTTTATTGCAAACTCTTTTTGTTTTTGGTATGAACCCGACCCATAAGTGTTTTTCAAGTGGATATCCCTATCTGTTAAACGCCCAATTACCCTTTCGTTTCCACCTCCATAGTTGTTGTTTATAGTGAAACCTTTTTTAGGTTCGTCAAACTCATCACCAGTAGGTAACAATTTGTTTTTGTCGTCTCTAATCACGTTGTAGAAAGCTTTGCCTCTAATCATACTAGGGTCAGCTCCAGGGTTCTGAAGAGCAACCTTAGCTAATTCAGTTTTAAACTGACCAGAGTAGTCCTTCATGATTGTAGCTTGAACATCTGTATTTCCTGCTAGCTCCAATGCAGCTGCGTTTGCTGCTTGGTCATTTAATTTCATAATAACCCTTTTCTTTCCAAAAGGTCCTATGTTCTGAGACTCTCCAGCTACATAAAGTCCTGGATTTGTATTGTAACCATACTTTTCGTCTGCTGCCTTTTGAATGTTGATTCTTTGAGGCAAGAACAATGCAGTAGTAGGGTTGATCATTTTCTTTAATTCTGGATCGTAACCCTTCTGATCCATCAAGGCTTCAGCTTCTTTGGTCTTACCCTGAGAGAACAAACTCATAACATCCTGGTCCATAACATATTTGTTAGGGTCAGACTTTTCCAAGTCAAATCTTCTTTTAGACTCTGACTGGATTTGATTTATCTTTTGTTGTCCAAGGTTCTTGTATGACATAGGATCTTCTCCAGCATCAGCAGCCATTTTCATCTGAGCTGTAGTTTCGTATGCCAACTTCTCGGCTTCACCCCTTAGTGTTGGGTGAATGCCAGATGTATCCAAAGATAAGATCTTATTCTTCTTTAAGCTAGCAGCTAATGCTTTTGCCTGGGCTGCCTTTTCTTGCATACCAAGGTGAACACCTTTCATTACTGGTGTAGCCAGATCGAAGTTCATCGATGGGCTTAATGCTGCTGCTTCTCCTATGTTTAAATTAGCCATTGTTATTATTTATAGTTGAAACTAGGACCTGTCATAAAGCTAGTGCTAGCGTCTGTAGTGTAAGGAACAGTCATTGGACCATATACTGGAGAAGGCATTCCAAATGAATTAAGTCTAAATCCAGATGCAGGCGTAAGTTGACTGTTCATATAATTCATGAACTGAGGAGTAGTTGGTGCTTGATATCCGCCTATAGGCTGAGCAGCCATCATTCCATTGTATGCATTTTGAGGGAATGAAAACGCAGGATTAACTACTGGCTGTTGAGCTTGAAAAGGGTTTGAGGCAAATAAAGATGAGTATGGTCTAACTGGCTCTGAATAAGAAAACTGATTAGCACCACGTGTAGTTAATGCAGGATTAAATGCCGCATCACTAGTAACAGCAGCTCTTGTCTCCTCTGTTGGAGACATTTGATACATACTAGGTTTAACCGTGCTTTGTGGCATTTGTTTGTCTGGGCTGTAATCCCATAACCAGTTATTACCAGGAGTAGTAGCACCTTTAACAGCAGTTTCTACGGATGGAGCTGTAGTATCAGGAGTTGTTACAGCTGCAGCTTTTGGACTCCCCATTCCCATCATTCCATAACCAGCAGCCATACCACCCATGTCAGCTAAAGACTTCCATGCGTTTGAAATGTTTTGTCTTTGTTGTTGAATCGCTCTACCGTAAGCTTCTTGAGCTTGCATATTGGCGTTAGCATTCATGTTTGCAAGACTCTGATATGTTCCAGATAATCCTTGCAATCTTCCTAAGTCAGCTTGTCTGTTTTGTTGAGCCATCATAGCAGATTTAGATGCCATGTCTGCACTCATGCCAGAAAGGCCAGCGTTAAGGATTGATAGATTGCCTCTACCTCCGTAACCCATCTTTCCTGCGTTGGCTAGAGCGGTATTTTCGTTTCTAGCCTGGTTAATCATAAATCTATTCACATCCTCCATGGACATGCCTTTAGGAGCCGCAGCACCAGCTCGGGCACCAGCGTAAGCTGTCCTGAGCTGATTGCTAGCCTTATACGGCTCGATAGGGTTATTTTCTAGATCACGAAGTTGCCTCTGGGCATCCTTCATGAAGTCATTTGCTCTATATGCGTTTATGCCAGTTCCTATTGCTTGAGCTGCAAAACCGGCTGCCATTAATGCTGGAATCATGTCACAAAGATAGGCAAAATTTGTGACAATTCCTAATACTTTCTTCAGGCATAAAGTGTTAGGATCCTAATACTTCCTTCCGTTGATTATCAGCTTGTTATTGATATAATTCAGCGGTTGGTTGTGGTAGTATCCGTCGCTGTCAATATCCACAAGGTACATATTGTTCATCCAGCTCTTCTTCATAGCCCTGGTTGCGTAGCTAAATATCTCAGAATCAATGTCTGCCGAGAATCCACCGTTGTACGAACCCATAGATCCCTCCACATAACTTTGAAAACGATGAGTGTGAAAATACATTACAGAGTTTCTGTAAACGTCCAAATGCTTTTTGGCTGTGTGTACGTTGCAAAATTCACCGTGCATTACGTCTAAAAAGTGTCCCAATCTCACGTAGTCTTGTTTCCAGTCGTTGTGCACAGACCAAGAGTTGTCAAGATCCAATCCTTGCTCTGGTGATGGGATAACATCGCTTACCTTGTGACTTTCTAGCTCCTTCATTCTCTTGAAGTACCTAGCTTCGTGGTTTCCGTAGATGTAGTCCTTGGTGGCCTTCTTTGTAAATGGCAGAGATTCCAATTCTGCGATTACCTTCTTACCTTCCCTGTACTCCCATCCAAGCTTGACACCCTCTAAAGGCATCTGTCCTTTGTCGTGACTTGACAGACTGTTGATGTCCATAAAGTCTCCGGCCAGAATTAATCCCTGCAGAACTATACCCTCCTTCTCGATAAACTTGTAGGTTGAGTTAAACTGCTTCTTGTTGTGCCACGGAGCGTGAGCACATCCGATAATAAGATAGGTCCCAGGAGTCCTTCTATTAACGGCATAGGTTTCTATTTTTGCCATGTTATTCGGTTTCTTTCCTCATTAATTCTAAGTTGATAATAGATTCAAGCTGTGGTGGTAATGGAAGATTGTAGTTGATCTTCATCTTCTCGTAGTAAGACCATCCAAACATTTCGATCATTGATAGATACAATAATAGCTCGGTAGTAACTCCGCTAGCTTGTAACTCAATATTGGCACCGTTAAATCTAAGTAAGAACGTATCACCTTGAGATTGCTGTTGCTCCAATTCGAACATAACTTGAGTTCTTTCGTCGGTCTTCTGTCCAGTTCTGTGATCGTAAGGCTCGTCCTCAATTAAGTACTTTGAATATTTCTTATCAAAGGTCGTGAATGAATCTTTTTTAACCGCCATGTCAAGGTCTTTATAAAAAGTTGGCTCAATTGTCTTAGGTACAAAGTACCAGTTGTAGTCGCAATCCTGTACGTAAATCATGATGCAAAGGTACAACAAAAAAATGTAAATACAAAATTGCTTGCATATAATAAAAAAATGTTGTACCTTTGTACTCGAATTATGTGAATTTGACAATAAGCATGGTTCAATACGCATCCAATTAAAAAGAAATTACTAAGCCTAACACAGGGAGTAGAGTGCTTACGGGTGCAAGCACATGTCAACTACGAACTGTGTTAGGCTTTTTTATTAAAATGGAATCTTCAAATTACTCAAAGATATCAAGTCAAGATATCAAAATCGCAGAAAACTTCTTCGAAAATGACAAGCATTTAGATGAATTTTTAGCCAATGTTTCTCGATATTATTGCGGAATGTCGTTAACAATTAAAACAAAAATTGTAAAAAAGTATTTCACAGCTTACATGAAGACGATGGACTTCGTTATACAAGCCAGAACAAAAGGAAAGATTGGTGGTAATAAAAGAGTTGAAAATCAATCAGTTGCAAATGAAACCCTTGAAGGGGCCTTGGAAAATACTTCAAGGGTGGTTGAAGAAACCCTCCAACCTAATATAAATAGTAAAGTAATAAGTAATAATACTTCTTATAAAAAGGGTGACAATAAGTTGGTTGAAAACCAAGGATTGGAACTTAGAGATAAATTCAACAAAGAGCATGGGACAGCATTCAGAATATTGTCACCTAAAACACTAAAGCAACTGGCGGCACTTATTGAGTCTGGATATTCTATGGACAATGTGATTGAAGCTTCAACAGAACTTAAAAAGGAAAAATGGCTGGAAGAGCGAAACTTCAAAGAACTGAATCTTGAGTACATCACTCGGCCAGACAAGATGGAAAAGTACTACAACCAGTACATAGGTGGTCAGAAGAAACCACAAGGAGCGAATGAATTTGTAGATAATTATTTAAAATTAATGGGAACAACACATGAATAAGAACGTAGCGAGAGAATTTGTAAAGAGGGGTTTATCGGTAGTACCAGTTGACTCAAAGAAATTACCATTAGGTCCATGGAAGCAATACCAATCAAGATTACCAGAAGACCACGAGTTAGACTTGTTTGACGATAAAAGATGCTCAGGCATCGCCATCGTATCAGGTCCTTCATCTGGCAATATCGAGATAATTGACATCGATAGCAAATATGACTTAACTGGAACTCTATTCGAAAGATTCATGGAGGAGCTTCCACCATACATGGTAGACAAACTTGTAATTGCTACAACAGCAAACAATGGGTACCACATAATCTACAGAGCTCCAAACATCGAAGGCAACCAAAAGCTAGCACAAAGAAGAGCAACTGAAGAAGAGTTAGCAGCAAAGCCAGGCGATAAGGTTAGGGTGTTAATTGAAACAAGAGGCATCGGTGGTTACTTTCTAGTTAACCCATCTCCAGGGTACACCATCATGCATGGTAAGCTATCTGAAATTCCTGAGTTCGATGAAATGGAAAGAAACTTCTTAATCGAAGTTGGTAGATACCTAACCGAGATTGTACCAGAGCAGGTTACACCAAGAGAGGTTACAAGCTTGAGTTCGGGGTACCACATCTCTCCGTTTGATGATTACAACTCTAAGTGCGACGTTGTGGCCTTGCTTGAGTCTCATGGATGGGAAGTTGGAAGACAGATGGGTCGTAAGTTCTTGATGAGAAGGCCAGGTACCGAGAACAAATGGTCGGCCGAGTATGACCAAGACAAGAACTGGTTCACCGTGTTTAGTTCTTCTACCATGTTCGAACCACTTAAAGCCTACAAGCCATACGCTGTGTACGCTGTGCTTAACGATATAACGGACTGGAAACAATTATCGGCCAGGCTTCTTGAAATGGGATACGGTGTGGTTGACAATAACCGCAACAGACTGTCTACCAAGAACATCTTCGCCCAGGATTTATCAGAAGTTGAAGGCATTAGCGATGATTACTTGGCGGATTGGGATTCTGAAAGCCAGAACTTGGAAGATTTGGTAGCTGGTAACATCCAAATTGGTTTGGACACTGGCTATAAGAAGTTAGACGAGCACTTTAGATACAAGCGTGGGAATCTTGTGATTGTGAACGGATTTGATAACGTAGGTAAAACCACAATGATTCTGTGGCTTGCCATGATTGCATCAGTGAGACACAAATGGAAGTGGATGATATACACGGCAGAAAACTCAAATCTGTCTGTTATACGTGAGCTAACGATGTTCTACTGCTGCAAGCCACTTAACGAGACAACTCCAGAAGAAAGAGCCGAGGCGTTGGTGTTTATCAAAGCACACTTCAAGTTATTATCTCCAAACGACATGATGGACTACGACTTGCTCAAGAAAAGAATCGTTAAGTCTTTTTCTCAGTGGAAGTTTGATGGTATGATTATTGACCCATACAACTCTCTTGACGATAGTAAGGCATCTAACTCACACCAATTCAACTACTCGGTCTTGACTGATATCAAAATATGGGGCAGGGTTAATGATGTGTCGGTTTGGATTAACATGCACGCTGTAACTTCTGCAGCAAGAATGCTAGATGCGGATGGTTACGTTCAGATGCCAAACAGATACGCAACTGAAGGTGGTGTTAAGTCTGCCAACAAGGCTGATGAGTTCTTGACCATTCACCGTATCACAAACCACGAAGATCCTGAAAGAAGAAAGATAACAATGATAAGCGTTGAGAAAATCAAGGAGACAATCACTGGTGGTAAGCCTACCATCAAGAACCAACCAATCCTACTTCAGTGGGGAAATGGAGGCTCAATGTTCCGCTCGCTAGATGGACCAAACAAACATCCATTCAAAGAAAACATTAAAGGCATTGATTTTGAGGACATTATAAATTCACCATTCTAATATGAAAACAATTAAATTTAAAGACTGGGTAAAGCAGGCCAAGGTTAAAGAAATTCAAAAACTGTGGCACGACATTTACAAGCAGGAAAGAATTTTTTACGCTAAATTACTTTACGAATCACTAAGAAGAAAACATGAAAACAATAAAATTTAAACACTGGGTGTTACACACCAAAAGAAAAAAGATGATCGAAAACTATCACCAAACAGCCATGTATCTTGACAAACTTATCTGGGAGGTAATTCAAAAAAGAGCAGATGAAAACAGGAAAGCCGCAGAGTCAATCTAAGTATCGTGTCGGACAAACAGTTCGACACAAGGAGTATGGTACCACGTACGTCATCAAATCAATAGTTGATGGCGTACACACTCTCAAGTACACCTCAGAAGTAAAGGAAGACACCACCATGCTGGAGAAGCACATCGACCAGATGATCAGTATGGATAGGTGGGTCGTTTTGTAATTACCAGAAAAAGTATTACCTTTGCAGAATGAAAAACAAGAAAATCAGGATGTTCTGCGTTCGTGTTGACGATGATCTTACTTCCAGGTTTAAAAATGCCTGCAAGAAAGCAAACAAAAAAGCTTCCGAGCTCGTTCGGGAGTACATGGAGTTAGTCGCACTTAAATACGGATTGTAATGAACAGAAAACAAAAAAGATTAGCACTTAAACAAAATCTTTCAGACATTAAGGTTAAACAAAAGGGTGTAGCACGTGTACAGCTAAAAGCGTTCGCAGACTTGTCTTACTACATCACAGCAAACTACTCAGAGGAAGAAGGGGTTCCAGATGAGGAGGTTAAACAGTTAATGGAAGATCAGCATCCGAACCCGGAGCTGCAAGGATTGTTTAACAGCTACAGAGAGGCTAAGAAGGCGGCAATTTTTCTATCAGCACTGAAGAAGAATTTGCAAGAGAACGGAATCGGGGAATTACCAAAAACAAAACAGGAGGTATTGGGTCTAGATGTTTCAGAAGCAATATCCAACTGATAGTTACATTTATGTAGAGATCGCCAGGCGGATTGACTTCATATACAGAAAGTACGTGGGTCAATCCCCGCAGGCGTATCTAAGGGCGTACAAAAAACAACACCCAGAGTGCAGATTGCCAGAAAAGCTGATCTACTTCCTAGTCACCAGGCGTTGGAACATGGTAAAGGCATACCCACGCTTTCAGACTTTCAATGAGATCTGTAAGCTGGTGGGGTTTGAACTTTGGGATCTGTTTATGTTCATCGATCCAGATGAGGTACCTAAACACAAAGAGATCCTGCCACCTAAGTGGAAGGTTAAGATAAAAGGGAAATTATTTGACAAAGATCAGAAATTTGGAATTTAGGTCTGTTAATCATATATTTGTATTATGTTTAATATTGGAGATAAAGTAATCATAGTATCTGCTGGTTCAATCTACACAAGAGAAGAGCGAGTAGGATGGTCTGGTGAGATCATTGAGATCTTTCCAGAGTTTTCTGTTTCAATCTCTAGTGAAAATGGAAAGATACACGCAGCATTATCTGATATTGAACATTTAAAAGAAACAAACCACTTAGACTTAGACTAATATGCCATTAAAAAAAGGATCGAGTAGCAAGACTATCTCTTCAAACATCAAAACAGAAATGAAAGCTGGCAAACCACAGAAGCAGGCTGTAGCGATCGCATTAAAAAAAGCTGGCAAATCAAAGTACAAAAAGTGAAAAAGAAGCTAAACAAGCTAGGAGTAGAGAACTCCTTATGGAACAACATTAGAGCCAAAGCTGGTTCAGGTAAAAAGCCTACAGCCGAAATGTTAAAACAAGAAAAAAAGATCAAAGCTAAAACAAAGAAGAAGTAAGTGATTTGTGAACTAAAAAACATCCTATGGTTTGATACTCCTCACGGTATTGGTGTTGCAATGTTAGTTATTGATTACGGAATGCACCAGAATACAGTTTGGGTTATCGCAAATCAAAAAGATGGACGTATTAGACACTACAATTCAAATGACATATCTTTGTGTATCAATGAAACAATAAATTTTAACAATGGCAAATAAAAACGTAAAGTTAAGCGTAGGCAGAGGAGAGAAACTCCCAGCATCAAAAGGTGCAGGCCTTACTGCTAAGGGTAGAGCTAAATACAACCGAGAAACTGGTTCCAATCTTAAACCACCAGCACCAAATCCTAAAACAGATAAGGATAAAGCAAGAAAGAAATCTTTCTGTGCGAGATCAGAAGGTTGGAAAGGAGAGAGAGGCCTTGCGGCTCGTAAAAGATGGAACTGCAAGTAACACTTAAAGAAGCTAGGGAATTAGGCTTAAAAAGATATTACACTGGTAAGCCATGTAAAAATGGACATACATGTGAAAGGCAAACTTCTGATAGGCAGTGCGTTGATTGTAAATCTGAAAAACATAAAAAACATAAGAAGACAGATTCTTATAAAACATGGAAAAAAGAGTATACCAAGACTGAGGCCTATAAAAAATCAAAAATAAAATGCGATAAAACATATCGCCAAAAAAATAAAGAAAAGACTAATCTCTATAAATCAAAATACAAGAAGACAGAAAAAGGTAAGCTTTCTACGTATAGATATATAAATGGAGAGACCTATAATAGTCATGATTCTGTAGAAAAAAGAAGAGCATCAAAAAGAGCCTCACAAGCAAAAAGAAGAGCTTGCATTAATTCCAATCTTAGTGGTTATTACCATGAAGAGATACTAAAGATATATATTCAAGCACAGAAAATGGGAAAGGATTATCATGTAGATCATATTATACCTATAAATGGAGAAAATGTAACTGGACTTCACGTTCCTTGGAATCTTCAAATTATAAAGGCAGAAGAAAACATGAAGAAGTCAAACAAGACAAATATTTAATTGCAACTAAATCAGACCAGTAAGAAATTACTGGTTTTTTTATGCAACAGGATTTGGTAATTACATTTTATTGTTGTACCTTTGTATTGCAGTTGGGATAACATCCCTTTAAACGCACAAAGTATAGTGCAATTGTTCTTTGAATGACAAGTCATAATGTTCAATATATTAGCCAAAAGCGGTATTTTTGTTCAAAATAGTTAACATATTAGCCCTCTGCCTGTGCACGGGCACGGATCGAAGACCCGATAAGCCTCTTGACAATGCAATCGGCTAAATCGTAGGTTAGCACAGTTAGCAACTCTGGGGGTATTATAAAAGTTGCAATGTGTTGTTCCCTTGAGAAAGGAAGGCTGAACAGACGCTATGTATGAAACTGATTACACTAAAAGTAATGGCCTAGCAATAGGTGGGTAAAACAGTTCAGACAACACGGAGGACTTCTCATCCTCAAATGGTAAGCCGACTAGTTTAACTGGTAGAATCGTCCATAGGGATGGGATGTGGGTTCGAGTCCCACGTCGGCTTCAATTTATACCCGAGCGGGTACAAAAACATACGAAATTAAAACAATTATACCCGAGCGGGTACAAAACATGAAAGAACCAAATAGACAACGTAAAACAGAGATCAAAGCCATCAGTGCTGTGCAACTTAACGACGAGCAAAAGGAAGCTAAACGCTTAATCGTTGAAAACCAGATAGTTGTAGTTACTGGTAGAGCTGGATCGGGTAAAAGTCTTGTATGTGCTCAAGCAGCACTAGACTTTCTAAAGAAAAAACAGATTCAATGTATCTATAACACCAGGGCTGCTGTCGAGGTGGGTAAGTCCTTGGGATACCTGCCAGGCGAATTGTCACAGAAGTTTGACCCGTACATGGAGGCCTTAGTTGAGAATCTTAACAAGTGCTGCACCAATAAAGCCGAGGTCCAGGGACTAATCGCCAGGGAACAAGTAAAGGCCATGCCAGTACAGTTCATCCGTGGTAAGACAGTTGAGGATATACTTATAGTAGAAGAAGCACAGAACCTTACCAAAGGTGAAATGCTAGCCATCCTAACACGTCTTGGTAAAACTGGAAAGATTGTAATCAATGGTGACAATGAACAGTCAGATATCAAGACAGTAGATGGGCAAATTAACGGCTTGACCTACGCCATCGAGTTGTCTAAAAAGATAACTGAGATCAAATGGATCAAGCTTAAAGAAAACCACAGGTCAGATTTAGTTGGTAAAATTTTAGATTACGAATACGGAAACTAATGAGATGCCACACCTGTAAAACGAACTGGCCACTGTTTATGTTCGCCACCAACAGAATGAAGTACAAGATCCCGGCATGGAAAGGTAAGATGTGTCGATGCCGGATCTGTATCTTTAAGACTTCCAAAGGACCAGTCGTAAGACACCGAGACGGGAAGCCTAAAGTTGTAACCTTAACATTTATAGAACGATTAAAAGAATTTTTTAGAAGATGACATCAAAAGAAAAAGCAGAGGAGTTAGTTTTAAAGCATCTTCGTATCAAAACTGATAATGTTTGGTGGAATAAGGTTCCTGCCAAACAGTGTGCCCTAATTGCAGCCAAGGAAATCTACAAATTGGACCTAATTCCAGGCCAGTATTCAGATGACTGTAAAAACAAAACAAGTTATTTCTCATATTGGGAAGAAGTAATGGAGGAACTAGAAAAATTATAACACAAAAATATCGGTCAAATCAAATCCTGAAATGACCGATATAATAAATAAGCTATGCAAGCAGTAATAGACATGTACAAAACAAATGGCGGTAAACTTACCAATGAACTCCTATACGAGTACTATTGTGCCAAGTTTGATCTGCTATACGGCTCAACTACAGAAGAGCAGTACAGAATGAAAAATGAATTTGGTACCAATATATTTAACAGGCACAACAAAGTGTCGTTCCCAGAGTTCTGTTACTCCAGATTAAGGTACATCGAAATGGGATTGCCATTTAACCATGAACGGATAATGGCTGAGATTGAAACCTACATGAACTCAACTGAGAAAACGGCTTCGCCATTATACCAGGAATAGAGTCCTAGTATTGTATTGCATCATCTACAAAGATACAATAATTGCCTCAATAACACTTCCCTACCAGACCCATTTCTTATGTATTCTGACTTTCGTCAAGGGCTTTTTGGTTCAGTTTGGTGTCAGTTTAATTCCTGGTGCGGGTTGACAGGCTAAGTCATGGCCCGGCTTGTTATCCAAACCGTTTATTGAGACACCTGTTTTTGTTCCTGGCGTTAGTATGTAGAAGCCAGACTCTGTTCAGGATCATACAACAGAGTACAAAACAAATATAAACAATTTAATTCAAAAAAACAAATACCTACGACTTTAGGTATTTGTGTAATGTCATTCGACTCAATGGCTTACCAAACAACTGTGCAGATACTTCCTGGATCTTGTTCCAGCTCTGTCCGCTGTTTCTCAACAACTTCAAAGTCTCAACTTTAGCAGGGTCAGGTTTCTGATAAACCCTCTTCTCCCTATTCTTTAAAATAGAAGCCTTGGCATTTGGATTACCCAGCTTAACACCCTGGTCCTTTCTAACCTGTAATGCAGCTTTTGTCCTCTGGCTGATCAATTCCCTCTCCCTCTGAGCTACCGCTCCCAAGATGTGAATAGTAAAGTTGTCTACGCTAGGCATGTCTGCACACTTGAAATTGACACCTGAGTCCATCAACTGTGTAATGAAACTTAGCTTACGTGACAATCGGTCCAACTTAGCAATAACCAACACGCCTCCTGTCTGCTTGGCCCTTGCAATAGCTCTTGCCAACTCAGGTCTGTCGTCGTTCTTACCAGACTCAATCTCTGTGTACTCCTCGATTGGATCACCAAACGTCCTTAACACTGCCTGCTTTTGTGCTTCCAATCCTAATCCAGACTCGCCCTGCTTTGTCGTGGATACCCTATAGTATGCTATCATCTTCATATCGGGTACAAAGATACTACCGTTTCACATATTTTACAAATACTATTATTTAAGTTGCGGAATAATTATTTGGGTGGCAGGGTGATACGGTATGATCAAGTCATAGGTATCATACTGATACGCTATGATACGTATTGAGCTGGTATTGATACGTAGATACAGTGTCATTTACAGTGTCATAGAAAAATTGTACGTGGTCAGAGGGCTTGGGTTATACGTAGAGATCGTGGACGATTGGCTGCCTAAAAAAGCATCGGGGGGCATCGAGGGGGTCGGGGGTCTCGACAAAAATAATATCAGCCTCAGCCCTTGTGCCGCAAGGTTTTAAATAGGAACCATGCATATAAACCCATATATCCCATGGTCGGCAGCCCTTGGTGTATCAGGGTTTCCGCCCTCCGTGTCAACGATGAGAAACGAGCGTTTCACATTGTATACATTCAACATCTATGCAGCACAGCACCACGTTGAAACATTGCATCAAATAATCTCCGCACAATATGCGGCAAATTGCGGCTCTATTCACCGCATAAAAAAGATGGATTATCTCCACCTCCTTCATTCCCACTTACTCCCACTTTACCCCATTTTTGGGGTCACTGAATATACTTTAAATAAACACACAAAACATATTCATTCTCAGTCACTTATGCACCTTCACCTAAAGTAATACTTCATATACTGCTATCAACCCGAAGGTTCCAACGCCTAGAGCCTCAACGATTACAGCCCTATTTGTCTAGTATTTAGGTCGTGTTCCTGTTCGCAATATTTTTGCTTCAATATTGCCACATTGCGCCCTACATTCAAACCCTCAATTTTCACATGCCTCAAACCCTTGGTGCTCTAAGGCTCAGGTCAAATTCGTTTAGTGTTTATTGGGTTTGCTCGGCTTACGTACGCTACGCCCACGGGTACTTAATCGCCTACGCAGACTCGCAC
>Ga0214921_10005966_pt1 | contig 16921 bp, 13 predicted proteins | sample LL1505_MetaG_FD_177992 | JGI IMG/M metagenome (GOLD analysis project Ga0214921, IMG submission 177992) | Freshwater microbial communities from Lake Lanier, Atlanta, Georgia, United States - LL-1505 | ecosystem: Environmental > Aquatic > Freshwater > Lake | place: USA: Georgia | collected...
TTGAGGCACAACTTTTACGACACTTAAGCCTGTGGGCAAAATTCTTATTGTTGCTATTCCAACGCCTGCAACCTCATATGAAGTGTCTTGACCAGCGCTAGAGAGAGCAGACGATGGCAACCTTGCAGATACATCCTTAATAACAGTTGAATTAATCGACTGCGCTGCACTAGCTACTGAAGTGCTGTTATCTAAGACGTTTGAGTTTATTGAGAATGCGAGTCCACCTGCGAGAAGAACACCTGCGAAAGAAAGTGAAGTGGCGATTGCTGGTTTCATATCTTTTAAGTTAATGGTCGTTATTAAACGAAAGGTAATGAGTTATCCAAGATTCATCCAATTTTGTGATGAAACCAGAAACTCACTTCAAGTTATGCATATTTGCACTCTTGAGCCACAACACTGTAGATGTGCATGTATTAATTGTTGAAGATGATCAACCAATTGCGACTTCATTGGTTCTCGGGCTCACTGCGGCGGGAATGTCTGTGACTCACGTCGCTACTGGCAAGCAAGCAGTCGAAGCAACTGCGTACGACATCATGCTGTTGGATATTGGATTACCTGACTTTGATGGTTTTGAAGTGTGCCGACAAGTACGACTCGTTTCACAAGTGCCAACAATCATGCTTACGGCAAGAGCTGACGAAATTGACCGTGTTTTCGGACTTGAGTCTGGTGCCGACGATTATGTTGCTAAACCTTTTGGGCTGCGCGAATTGATTGCTCGGATTAGAGCTGTCACTCGACGTTTGACGGTACAAGAAACAAAACCACAGGTCAATCTGATTTTGGGTCAACTGAATATTGATGCACAGAACAGAAAAGTAACACTCAACGATGACGAAATTTTTCTGACTGCAAAGGAATTTGATCTACTTGAATTTCTCGCTACATCACCTGGTGTCGTACATCGTCGTAATGACATACTTGAAAGAGTTTGGGATACACAGTGGTATGGTCCAACGAAAACTTTAGATGCTCATATAGCTGCACTCCGCAAAAAACTTGGCAACCCAGGATGGATAACTGCAATTCGTTCTGTTGGATTTCGATTTGAGGAGCCTAAATGAAACTCAGGTTCTTGTTCGTTGTAGTTGGAGTCGTAATTTTGGTTCTCATCGCGCATGATGTGCCGCTTGCATCGCACTTGTCTCGAATTGAGCGCGATCAAATCATCATTACTCTTGAACGCGACGCATATTCTCTAAGTGGGCAAGCCTCTCAAATTTTGCTAACAAAAGACAGCGCTATCGCCATAACCGCCACGAAACTGTTAAACGAATTTGCAGAATTTAGTGACTCGACTGCGATTATTGTTGACGAAAATGGATACTTATTAGCTTCGAGTTCGGCAACTGACATCGCTGGCGAAGATTACAAATCGCGACCAGAAATCGCTGCTGCGCTTGCCGGATCATTCAGATCGGGTGAGCGACTATCAAATACTCTTGGTGAACAATTAATTTTTGTCGCGATTCCAATAGTTTTCGGTGAAAATGTTCTGGGTGTAGTCAGACTTACGTATCCGAAAAGCACAATTGACGATCTGGTCAATCATCAAATTCGCGGGATTCTGATAGCTGCGGCAGTCGCTGTCGCTATGGCGATCATCGCAGCATTTTTGCTTTCATCGGTCGTCTCTCGACCATTGACCCATTTAAGAACTGCGACCGATCGTTTCGCCCATGGTGATGTTTCGGCGATTGTTGACGAACATGGACCAATTGAAACTCGCGAATTAGCAAAGTCTTTTAACGCCATGGCAATCCGAGTAAAAAATATGCTCGAGCGTCAAAGGTCTTTTTCTGGTGATGCTGCTCATCAAATGCGCACCCCACTTACCGCATTGCGTCTGCGTTTAGAACAGGCTGGAGATTCGGTCGAAGGCTCACCGACGATCGCGAACGAACATATTGAGGCGGCCCTTAACGAAACTGACCGACTAACGAATTTGACTGAGCAACTTTTGCGGCTTGCTCGTACAGAAGGCGCCGTTCTTGAAATAGAAAATGTTGATGTGAACAGTGTGCTAAATGAACTATGCGACGAATGGTCTTTTCTTGCTGCAGAAAACGAAATTGAACTTGTCGTTGAAACTACAGATCAAATAAATTGTCTGACCAACGAACTTGCACTTCGTGAAATAGTTAGCAACTACATAGATAATGCTATTGAGCACTCACCGCCGAGTGCGAAAATAATTGTGATTGCACAACTGATGTCAAATCAAGTCGTAGTCACTATCCGCGATCAAGGGCCTGGACTTACTGCCGATCAGCGAGCACACGCATTCGATCGATTTTGGCGAGGGACGACCCATCGAGATTCAGCAACTGGAGTGCAAGGCAGCGGGCTCGGATTAGCGATTGCTGCGCAATTAGCCCTCACAAGCAATATGAATTTAGAACTTGCGCCATCGCCTAGCGGCGTTGGTCTTGACGCAATAGTAAAAATTAAAATTAGCTAGTTATTGAATGCGACTGCGCCCAGGCGCGGGCAAGTTGTGCGTAGTGGCCGTTGCGTGCAAGCAAATCATTGTGACTGCCATACTCAGCGATTTTTGCATCGACAACGACAGCTATGTGATCGGCACGCTGCACAGTCGAAAGTCTGTGAGCCACGACAATAACAGTGCGGCCAGTCATCAATCGCTCGAGTGCGTATTCAACTTCGGCTTCAGTGCCGGGGTCAAGATTTGAAGTTGCTTCGTCAAGCACCAGCACTGCAGGATCAACAAGTGCGGCACGAGCAAGTGCAACTAATTGCCGCTCGCCTGCCGACAATCGACTTCCGCGTTCACGAACTTGTGTGTCGAGCCCATCAGAAAATTGAGCGAAATGTTCGGTTGCGCCAATTGCGGCGATCGCTGATTCAATTTCGGTGTCAGTTGCTTCGACGCGGGCAATGCGCAAGTTATCGCGGATTGTGCCGTTGAATAAAAAACCTTCTTGCGGCACAACGACGATTCGATTGCGTAGAGAACCCATGGTTGCCATCTTTAAATTGACACCACCAAACTCAACCGTGCCTTCAGCCGGATCATAAAGTCGGGCCATTAATTTGGCCAATGTTGATTTACCTGCACCCGTCGGCCCAACCAGCGCAAGTTTTTCGCCAACTCCAACTGTTATTGAAACATCATTAAGTGCCGGAATCTCTGAAGCTGCATACGTAAACGAGATATTTTTGACCTTGAGGTCTCCGGTCTCTGGCAACTCAATTGCAGCCGGGTGTTCGTCAACTTCTGGTTTTGAATCAAGAATTGAGAAAAGCTTATTGAGAGCCGCGCCAGCTGATTGCACCGTGTTGTATAACTGTGAGAGTTGCTGAACCGGATCAAACAGACTTGAGAGTAGTAATACGAAAGCAACAACAGTGCCAAGTGTGACTGTGCCGCGGTGAACAAACCATCCACCGATACCAATCATTAAACCGCCTGCCAGAACACCGGAGAACTCGATTAATGCGAAATACCATGTTGAAACACGAACGCTCTTTTCGTGACTTGCGAAAAGCGCGCGGTTTGAAATCTTGAATTTACGAATCGCCTCTTCTTCTTGAGCGTAAGCCTGGATCACTCGCACGGTAGTTATACCTTCTTGCAGCGCCGAAAGATTGGTGCCAACACGTTCGCGCACAACTAGATAAGCCTTGTTTGAGTCACGCTGAAACTTAATTGAAGCCAAAACCAAAATTGGCATCACGATTAACGCAACAATTGTCAATTGCCAACTCAGCAAGAGCAACACAACAATTGCAAAAATTAGCATCAGTGCCGCTGACAAAAACTGCAACAGACCAAATTGCACGAGTTCTGACATTGACTCGATGTCGGCAGTCATTCGAGCGACAAGCACACCAGCTTTGTTGCGATCAAAGAAAGCCATTGACTGCCGTTGCATTTGCCTAAACACGGCGAGGCGCAACAGACGCAAAAATGACTCTCCGGTACGGTTTACAAACACAAACAAAAGTCGACCAAATGTATATGTGAGTGAAACAACAATTAGGTATAGAACTACTGATTTATTTAGTTCGCCAGAATTTTTGGCTCTAATTCCTGCATCAATGCCGTGGCGAACAATTATCGGTGCAGACAGTGTTGTCGCTGTTGTGACCATCACACACGCAAAAGATAAATAAATTGTCTTTCTAAATGGCGCCGCCATTTTGAACACACGACCAATAATTGTGCGGGCTTGCGCGCGGCTAAGACGATCTTCGTCGCTTACTCCACCGGCGTGCCACATATTATTTTGCACTCTCTGTGGAACGCAGTGTCTTTGATTGCTCCATGCTTGCAAGTACTTCGCGATAACGAGTATTACTTGCAACGAGTTCTTCATGTTTACCGATCGCAGCAATTGTTGAGTCGTCAATAAAAACAACTCGTTCGGCCAGCGCAATCGTGCCGGGTCTGTGGGCAATGACAATAGTTGTTCGACCGCTCATCACTGTGCGCATCGCATCGCGAATTTCACCTTCTTTGCTCGGGTCAACCGCACTAGTTGCATCGTCAAGCACAAGAACACGTGGATCAGAAATAATTGCACGGGCAATCGCAATGCGCTGGCGCTGCCCACCAGAAAGTGAAAAGCCCCGTTCACCGATTATTGTTTCGTATTTGTTTGGTAATTGCAAAATGAAGTCATGCGCACCAGCGAGTTTTGCGGCACGCTCAAGATCAGCCTGAGCAGCATTGGGCTTGGCGAAAGAAATATTGTTCGTGACCGTGTCGTTGAAAAGCACAGTGTCTTCAAAAACGACGCCAATTTCTTGCCGCAAATCGCGGAGTTTGAGTTTGCGAATATCGATACCGTCAAGAAAAATGTGGCCGTTATTTGTGTCGTAAAAGCGCAACAACAGCCTTGCAACTGTTGATTTGCCCGACGCAGTTGCGCCAACTATTGCGATCGACTCGCCTGCCATGATCTCTAAATTGAAATTCGTCAAAACAGGTTGCACTGGGTCGTAGCCAAACTGCACATGGTCAAACTTGATCGCGCCAAGTTGCGAATTAGTTGCGCGTGGCAAAGACTTAGCAACTTGTGGGTCGGTGATTTCTGAGTTCGTTGAGAGTACTTCTTGAATTCGCACCAGTGCTGCCGCTGCACGTTGACCAAGTGCAACGATCATGCCTATATTTCGCAACGGCCAAACCAATAATGTTAAATAAACATTGAATGCAACGAGATCGCCGATTGAGAGTTGTCCCGAAAGAACTCGGTGACCGCCGACCCCGAGCACACCAACGGCGCCGAGTGCTGGTAGTACATCAATTGCTGGCAGAAAATTACTGCGAATCTTCGCGGCTTTCATCGCTTCGCCGAATATATCGTCTGCTTCTTTCTCAAGTTTTTCGAATTGCACTTGTTCAGCACCGAAACCCTTAATCACCCGAACACCAGAAACTGATTCTTCGACGACGTTCGCGAGTTGTGCCTGCTCGGCCTGTACAGCAATTGAAATCGGATGAATTCGATTGCTGAATCGGCGCGCAGAGATATTTACAAAAGGCAATGGCAACATTGCGACGATTGCCAAAACTGGGTCTGTGATAAATAAAATTGTCGCGACAGCGAAAATCTGAATGACGTTTGACAAAGTGATCGGAATCATCACAATGAACGCCTGAATCTGCATCAAGTCACTCGACGCACGACTCATCAATTGCCCAGTTTGCGTTTTGTCGTGGTAGCCGATATTCAATCCGAGAACATGTGAGAACAATTTTTCACGCAACAGCGTTTCGGCCCAGCGACTTTCTCGAAACGCGACATATCGGCGAAGCCCAGAGAGAACGCCGGTGACAACACCCAAACACGCAATAGTTATAGCCCATCCAAGAAGTGGTCCATCTTTTTCGATGCCATTATTGATTGCAAACTTTGTAACTTGCGGGATCGCAACTTTGAACGACGCCCAGGTGATTCCAATAACTCCACCGATGACGAGATTTCTACGTTGATCGCGCAGTAACCCGCGAAGAAGTTTCCAACCTTCGCTGCGCTGTGTTTGCTCAAGTTCGAGACGTGCAGAGACCTCTGAGTCTGTTTCGCTTACCGACATAGATTAAACCGCGGTTGGTGCAAGTGCTTCGGCACAATCCCAGAAATTTACTTCTGGATCAAACGCAACAATTGCAAGCGACGAAGTCGTGACACCGTTGTCGAAATATCTTTTGATTGTTTCACGACATTTTGCTGCACTGCCATGAACGAATAGTTGGTCAACAACTTCATTTGGTATTGCCGCAACTGCACCTTTACGGTCGCCCGCCTTCCAAAGATCCCACATTGGCTGAAGCTTTTCTGCGCGACCAAGCCAACGATGAAACTCGGCGTAAACCGGAACCGTGAGATAGGCGGCAATCAACCGTTTTGCAGACTCGCGAATTAGGTCTGCGTTTTCACTTGGGCAAACAAAAATTCGCGCAACAATTTCGCGCTCGCCTGGGTTTTGCGATTTTTTCGCTGCGTCATTGACCACACCGACAACTTTTGTAACATCATCTGCCGATAACCAGTTGATTATCGCCCCGTCTGCTTCGCGACCCGCAAGTTTCAACATGCCTTCACGCAATGCCGCAACTAAAATTTGAGGTTTTTCTTCTGGACGAATGCCGAGACGAAAACCATCGACTTTAAATGTGTCGTACTGCTTTGTGATTTTTTCACCAGTCAATGCATCGTGCAAAAACCGTACTATGTCTCGAACTTTTTTATAAGGCTCATCAAACGGAATCGCATTCCAGCGTTCAACAATGACATTGCTTGACGAACCAATACCGATTGCAAATCTTCCAGGTGCAGCATCAGCAAGAGTCGCAACACTTTGTGCCATCAATGCCGGAGAACGCGTATAAGCCGGAACGATCGCAGTGCCAAGTCGCAAGCGCGGCTCCCATGCTGCCGCCATAGCAAGCGGCGTGAATGCATCTGCACCATCTGATTCTGCAGACCAAATATCTGTGTAACCGAGATCAGCAAGTTTTTTATAATTATCACGCTGTGCGTGCAAGTGGCCGGGCAGCGGCACTGTCATTCCGGGTCGTTGTTGCATCTACTTAGTATTCCACTTTCGTGCTTTGCAACTTTGACTGGCGGTTGCCATGAGTGTGCCGTCTTGCGCGAACATGTTGACTCGGCCGTGCCCGAATCCACGTTCTATCGCGTCTATATATATGTCGAGTAATACCCATTTTGTCGGTACAAGTTTGACAATGCGGATTGTGTTATCGAGGCTGTTGCCACCCGCTGCGAGACCAAGTGCTTGACCGATTGCCATTGGCACGAAGTCGCCGAGAATGCCAAGCGCAGTTGCATCGACATCTTCAATCAGTGCGGGAATGTGCGCCCACATCACGACATTGCCATCGCTGAGTGAGCCATCAAGTTGCGACATGTCGCGGCCCTTGACCACGCGTTGTTGCAATGAATCATGAATTGTGCCAGGTGAATCATGTAGATGTTGTCGCGGCGGAACGTCCTCAGGAGTGGGCACCTCAGGCATTTTTGTGAACTGACCAGACGCTTCAAAATTGCGATCGCCAAAAGCGGCGTTAACAGTAAGAATTTCGCGATCACCTACGCGAGCCACGGCGCGACCTTGCGTGATCTGCGGACCATTGACAACGAGAGTTACATCAATCTTGACGAGTTCGTTTGTTTTAGCGAAAGACAAATATTGCGCAGTTGCCCAAACTAAGTTGCGTTTCGAAACTGTTTCAAGTGCGCTAATGCAAGCACCGAGACCTGCACCGCCAAAAAGAAAAGAGCCACCCGTTGAAATGCGAAGGTCGACTGGCATTTCGAAACTTAAAGTCTCGCCGACACGATTTAATCCAAGAAAACTGCGACTATCCACCACTTCACTCTAATAACTCAGGGCGCATCACAGACTAGTTTTGATGCGTGACAGATACTCCATGGCTAGGCGACGCAGTTTCGCTAGTTGAGGCATTTCGAAATGGTGAGCGCTCGCCACTTGAAGAGTTGCGGGCAACTTTCGCGGCAATTTCGCAAAGCAAACTCAACGCATTTTGTTTTTTAGATCAAGAAGCTGCCGAGCGTGATGCAAAAAACGCAGATATTTCTTTGCCGTTTGGTGGCGTACCGTTTGGAGTTAAAGAACTTGACGGTGTTGCGGGTTGGCCCGACACTGAAGCGTGCGTGGTTTTTGCAGACAGAATTTCAAAAACAACTGATACACAAGTGAATCGAATTTGTCGTGTCGGTGGTGCAGTGAAAGTTGGTCAGACAAACGCCAGCGAATTCGGTGGCGTGAATTTAACGCGGACAATATTGCACGGCGCAACTCATAACCCGTGGAAACATGGTCGTACACCAGGTGGATCTTCTGGCGGCACTGCATCTGCCGTTGCTGGCGGATTAGTAAGCATCGCAACTGGCGGCGACGGTGGTGGATCAATTCGGATTCCTGCGGGGTTCACTGGTTTGCTTGGATTAAAAGCTACTTTTGGTCGAATCCCACGCGGGCCTGGTGCATCAAATGGAAACTTAACAACTGTGACTGGTTGTCTTTCGCGAAGCGTGCGTGACACGGCGCGATGGTTTGATGTTGCAAATGGACACGAAGCGCACGACCCGTTAAGTTTGCCGCGCGTTTTCGGATGGGAAGCCGGACTCGGAAGCGTGGCGACAAGAGGTTTGCGTGTTGCTGTTGTGCCAAATTTTGGTGGTGGAGTTGTTTCGCCTGCAATGTGGGAAGTGATCGAGCGTGCCGCAGAGAATTTAATAGCGTCTGCTGGGTTGCAACGACGCGAGTCAGTTGATGTTTCGTTGCCACGACTTGGTGCTGCGTGGTCGATAACTGGTTCGGTTGCGATAAGAACTGCTCTGAAAGATTATTGGCCAGCCTGCGCTGATCAATTGACGCCCGAGATTCGGTATGGCCAGAAAATGACTGAAAATCTTTACGGCGCCGAGGCACGCGGAAAATTTGAACAGCGACGGATTGAACTCAATAATCGAATGGCACAAATTTTTAGTGAAGTTGATTTAATAATCACTGCTACAAACCCTGACATCGCGTTTGATGCTGAGGGTCCGTTGCCAGATACTTTTGGCGGGCTCGTTGCGGGTGCGCGCAACAACGGCGTGTTGACTTTTCCTGCAAATATTTATGGCAACCCTGGCATCTCGGTGCCAGTTGGTTTTGTTGACGGCTTACCAATTGGCATGCAAATCATGGCGCGACATTTCGAAGAGCCACTACTTCTAGAACTCGCCCTTGCTGTCGAGCGCACCCAACCCTGGCCACTCACAGCCCCTTAACTTCTCAGATGAATCAGCTGAGTAGTTTGCAAAATTCGGAGACGACTCGTTTTCGCCATGACATTCAGTTACTGCGCGCAATCGCAATTCTTTTCGTAGTTCTCAACCACATTGACTTTGCATTTCTTTCTGTTCCCGCCGGATACCGAGGAGTAGACGTATTTTTTGTCGTGTCTGGGTTTGTAATTATGTCATCAATTTTGAGACACGAATCTGTCCGTAAAGGATTCTCGTTGTTGACTTTCTTCAAACGACGCGCGCAAAGACTTTACCCTGCATTTCTCGTGGTGATCATTTGCGTTTTCGTTGTTTCGTTTATAACTCAGTCTTTTATTCACGTTCAGCAAGAGACGGCCCGCACGGGCGTTGGAGCATCGTTATTTTTTGCAAATTATGTTCTACTCGCACGAAAAATTGACTACTTTAATCCGCTGTATCCAAACCCACTCACGCACACGTGGTCGCTTTCAGTTGAAGAGCAGTTTTACATCACACTTGGAATTTTATTCATCCTGATGAAAAAATTTAGAATGAGCCTCTCAGGCTTGTTCGCGATGGTCATAGTCGCAGTACTTGCTGCATTGAGTCTCTACAGCTGTTTCAATTTTAGAAATCTCCCTGATGCTCAGCGCTTCTTTCCAAATCCAGACTTGTTTCCCTTTTATTCTTTTCATTCTCGAGCATGGCAGTTATTGGCTGGGGTTTTCGTTGCACAAATCATTCAAAGATTGCCGAATAAGCGCTTAAAATTTCAAGTCAACATTGCAAAGGTCGTCGCAACTGTCTCTTTTTTAGGAATTTTACGAGGGCTCATCGCCGGCGCACAAGAACACCAACTTGGTATTGATGCACTGATAATCACACTTTCAACAGCGCTATTTATTTTTTCAATGCCACTCGCATTGAGAAACTCAAAACTCTTGGGTCTTCCTAAAATTATTAGTTGGCTGGGTAGTCGCTCTTATTCGCTGTACCTGGTTCATTGGCCGATAATTCTTTTTGGCCGTCAAATTTTTGGCACTTCGACAACTCTAAAAATTTTGTGTTTGGTTCTATCAATAATTAGCTCAGAGTTTTTATTTAGCAAAGTCGAATATCGATATCATGACCGAGATGGTGGCCAAAACAGAAATATTCTGAAACTATTCGCCATTGGACAGATAAGTACTCTCTGCCTGATGGCGGCATTAATGGGTTTTGGTAATCTCCGCTACAACCAAACACAGGCATACCCAGCATGGGAGAAAATACCTGCGGGTTGTACGGGCCCAGTTATGAACTGCGATATTGACTTTCCGAATTCAAATGGATTGGTTCTCCTTGAAGGCAATTCACATGCCGGATCGATTGTCCACACATTTATCAAAATCACCCAAGAACTGAAGATTAGTAGTCGAGTTACGGCTAACGGATCAAAAGTTTTGTCTGATGGCACAGAATTATTCAACAGCGAGCATTTTTCAATATTTTCCTATTTCCGAGATCCGTATAGCGACAAAATCGAAAAGTCGTATGCAGAACATTGGGAGAGATACCTTCAAAATCCAAAAGTAAAAAACCTAATTGTTTTTCTAGATAATCCTTATATGCAAGGTTCGAGATTCCCATCTTTAATCAGTGGGCCAGCGGATCAGTCGCGCTCTCGATCAGAACAATTGCGTAACAATTTGCGCCTTACATACCTTCGAGAACTTCAGAAAAAGTACATCAACCTCATAATTGTTGATCCGTTTGATTCGTTGTGTGATCAAGAAACTTGTTTTGGTGGCAAGAACGGAAAGGTTTGGTATCTAGACGAGGATCATTTGACAGTTTCGGGTGGAGCCCAGCTTGAATCCGTCCTTCGTAAAACTCTTATTACGACACAAAATTAAAAAACCGAACTGAAATCTGGTTAGAGGCGGCGTAGGTATTCCGCGGCGGCCTCTGTACCAAGTTCAGCAAGTTGTTCTGCTTTGAATGATTCGCGCATTTTTGATTTCGGATGAATGTAACCGGCACCAATTACAACTTCATCTTTGCCACACATTACGTATCTAGAAATTCGCTGACCGTGCGGCGACAACGACTTCCATTGGTCGTAAGGCATCGAACGAACAACTGCTTCACTGCGAAACCACGGCGCGAAATATTCAATGTTTGGCATCGCTCGAACATCTCGCGACAAATTAGGTGTCCCACCATGCCAACATCGCAAATCACGAATAATTGCTGACCCGGCGGGTGCTGGGCAAAGTGTGCTGAGTTTCATCCACTGTGGTTCGTTGTGCAAACTCGGGATTGGCTCTCGTGAATTTTGTGTGCCAGGAATTTGTCGTATTGGACCATTCTCAGGAGTTAAATCAATCATCGGAAAATTAATTGTCACTGCGGGCACCGGCATCTCGCGCATAGTTATTCGCCCACTCGGGTCATGCGGCTCTGCCCAAGTGTTGTCTGAGTGTAAACCTTGATATTCGATAGAACCTGGCATCGCGATGTCGCCGCCACCACCAATCACAATGTAATTTGGCGAACCGAAAATTGCCGTGATTATTGGCGTCGTCGTCGGCATGTCAATTAACTCAACCCATTCATTTGTGTGCAACATGTGACGCGATGCCGAACTACTGCCGAACGAATAACGATGCGGCAATCCACCGGCACCACCGCCCACTGAACAGTCTGGATCAACTGCCAGCATCTCATCAATCGCACGGTTAGCAGCACTTCGCATTCGTACGAGTTGTTCAGGTTTAATTGCATCAGCGACTACGACAAAACCGTCACGATGAAATAATTCAGCAGCACGTTCAACCTCTGATGGCAAGACAATTTCTAGACCGCGGATTCCGTTGTGGTTCTTCAGTCTCTCACGCAGTTTTACAACATTTGGATCGCTGAATTCACGCGTCCAGCCTGCACACGAAGGGTCTCCTGCAACTAAGTTTCTGTGCTCCGGGGTTGTCTCAATTTCATTTTCGGGAGTATCTAGACCTAGCGGATTGTCGTTGTACTTTAAGTTTTCTGCGGATGCCCGATTGGTATGACCGTTCGGTGGCACCGATGAATGCCAACCCTGTCGACCGACTTTAATCGACTGTTTAGTTACGGCATCCCACTTGTCATCAACTTTGTAATCACCACTCACATAGGCGATAGTAGACGAAATCTAATTTGCGGACAATTTGAAATTAAAGTGCGAGAATTGCGCGCGCGACGAGATCTGTGCCAAAAGCTGTGAGGATCGCCAAATAACTTAAGCCAGTCGCCGCCATTACTGCTGAGTAACTTCGCTCTTTCAATGCCGCGCGAGTGAACCACGCGAGAATGCCAGTTAGCAATGCACACCCAACCCAAAAATATCCGAGAATGCCGTTCCAGCCATCATCAATCGTGCCGTTGAGCACGCTGATCATTCCGGTTGGTAAAAGCATTACCGCAATTTCGAGTGGCCAAAAAACGAGCACTGCGTTAGTTAGTTCGTTCAGCAACTTGCGCGTCATTCCTGGTTGAACTAAATACCAATGACCAAGCAACATCAAATCTGTGACCGCACCAAGAAATGCCGCACCGACAAGCACGCGCAATAGATCAACTAAAATCGCGTTGTTACTTGAGACCACCGAAGCAACTAATCCGACTGCGCCGATTGCCACTGCAACCAAATCAAATTTTGCAGATTTTTTGGCCAACGTGGCAAAAGCAATTAACGCAACTGCGATACCGGCGAGTTCACGGATTAGAACTTTGTCAAAATAAAAACCTGCGGCAACTGAAAAAACTGCAAGCGAGCCAAAAACCCCGCGCAATAATTTTGAATAGCCAATTGAAATCTCTTGACTACGAAGCGTGAACCACAGAAATGCAATGCCACCAGTTGCCCACTGCAGTAAAAATGTCGCGGCGTCTAGGCGCATTAATTCAAAATCACTAACGAATGATCAACATTGTTCATTGACACTGGGCCAGCATCGGTGGCGACAACAATGTCTTCAAGACGCATTCCCCATTTACCTGGCAAGTAAATTCCGGGTTCGACACTAAACGCATGACCTGCAGCAATCGTTAACTTGTTGCCACTGACCATGTACGGGTCTTCGTGCGCTTCCATTCCAATGCCATGACCCGTGCGATGGATGAAAAAGTCGCCGAATCCAGCATCATCAATAATCCTGCGTGCTGCTGCATCGACTGACTCACATGTTGCACCGACCACGCCAGCTTTAACGCCAGCCGCTTGTGCCGCGTGCAACACAGAATATGCACTGGTAATTTTTCGAGATGGTTCACCGACAAATACGCATCGGGTGATATCGCTGCAATAGCCGTTCATCGTGCCACCGAAATCACACAACACGATTTCATTCTGTTGAATAACTCGTGGGCCGGCATGATGATGCGGGCTTGCAGCATTTTCGCCTGCGGCGACAATTGCGAAGTTGACGACATCGTGGCCTTGCTCAAGTAAGCGCGCCGAAATGTCTGCCGAAACTTGCGCTTCGGTGCGACCAACGAGATCAATCTCTCCAGCCTGAAGTTGCATTGCTACCCGATCGGCTGCTGCGCCAGCCAAACAAAGTGCTTCAATCTCATTTGCGTCTTTGGCCATTCGCATTGGGCCGACAACATCAACAGCGCGAACGAATTTCGCGCTAGTCACGAAACCCATCAACTCAACCAAAAACCTTGCCCACATTTGATCGCCAACTGCAATAGTTTTTGCACCGCCTAAAAGTTTTGCGACAATCGAAACTGGGTTTTCAGTTTCACCCCAGGGCACAATCCGAAATACGTCATCAAATGGTGTCACTCGCGGGGCTTCAAGTCTTGGCACAACTAACGCCGCCACCGATTCGTGAGTGACAACAAGCATTGTTAATCGCTCGAGTGGCATTGCGTAATAACCAGTCAGATACGGCAAATCATGACCGACACTAAGTATCGCGGCATCTATTGAGCGTCGTTGCATCTCTTGGCGCACACGCGAGATTCGCGACGCATAAAGTGCACTTGAACTTAAAGTTTTACTAATAGTCATTTAACGATGATCATTTAACTAGACGGCCTGCTTGATAATCAGTTACTGCGTCAACGATTTGCTGTCGCGTGTTCATAACAAATGGACCATAACGCACAATCGGCTCATTCAGCGGCGCACCACCAATGATTAATAACTGAGCAGTTTCATCTGATTCGACATCTGCTTCTATTCTTATTTCACCAGCACTTCGCTCGAACACAACCATTTGTCCACTTTCAAATTTTGTGCCGTTAACTGACACCGCACCAGCAAAGACATGCACGAGTGCCGTGTGCGTTGCATCCGGTGACCAGTTGATTGAGTCGTTTGGTTGCATCACTGCGTGGGCATATGTCATCGGGCTTGTTGTCTCTACTGGTCCAGTTACACCGTGAACTTCACCAGCAACTATTTTGATAAGCCCGCCGTTGGCAAGTTTGACTTGTGTAAGTTCGTCGGCTTCATAGCCCTGATAACGCGGCGGAATCATTTTGCGATCAGCCGGTAGGTTTACCCAAAGTTGAAAGCCGTGCATTCGTCCCCCGAGTGCGAGCATGTCATCGGTTGGCAGTTCGCTATGGATCACACCTGAACCCGCTGTCATCCACTGAACACCACCATTTTTGATGACTGCACGCGTGCCAATTGAATCTTCGTGAACCATTGCGCCGTCCATTAGATATGTAACTGTTTCGAAACCACGATGCGGATGCGACGGAGCGCCAAGTGCTTTATGCGGCGCATAATCTGACGGACCCATTTCATCCAATAACAAAAACGGATCAATGTCTTCAACTTCGGAAGTTGGAAACGGACGGCGAACTTTGAATCCGCCACCTTCGGTTGTACGTTGCGAATTAATTACGCGATTTATTTTGCGCATCGTGATGTTCATGATCGAATACTCACGAGTTGAACAGAAACAGTTTGCTCGGCTGCATGCTTGGCATGATAACTAGATCTTGTCAACGGACTCGCTTCAACATGTTTAATGCCAAGTTTTTCGCCAAACTCCGCGTAAGCCGAAAACTCTGAAGGGTCTGCCCAGCGCACAACAGGCAGATGATCTTGCGTTGGCCTCAAATATTGACCGATTGTGACAATCTGCACACCGACAGATGCCAGGTCAACCAGCGTTGCTTCAACTTCGTCTTGTGTTTCACCAAGACCCAACATAAAACCAGATTTCGTGACTAGACCGGCGGCACGAGCACGAGCCAAGACAGACAAACTTCGCGCATAACCCGCCGATGGGCGAACTTGGCGTTGTAATCGCGCAACTGTCTCAATGTTGTGGTTCAGAACATCGGGTCGCTCAAGAAAAATAGCGTCGAGTGCATCTGTGCCCTTGGCATCTGAAATTAAAGTTTCAACACGTGTCTTCGGCGAGATGCGTCGAATTTCACGAACGCATTGTGCGACATGCGCCATTCCGCCGTCGGCTAAATCATCGCGCGCGACCATTGTCAAAACCGCATGTTCAAGATTCATTTTGAGAACGGCTTGAGCAACACGAAGTGGCTCGCTCGAATCGGGTGCAAGTGGTTTGCGTGTGTCAATTAAACAAAAGCCACATGCGCGCGTGCATCGCTCACCGAGCACCATCATCGTTGCAGTGCCGTCAGCCCAACATTCTGACAAATTCGGGCAACCAGCTTCTTCACAAACAGTTACAAGATTCAAATCACGCAAAGTTTTTTTCGTTGCCAAGACTTCGGCACCATGACTCACATGAGGACGCAACCACTCTGGCTTACGCGCAGTGATCTGGATATTTGACTCACCATTAAAATCTTCATTTACCGCTGCCAACGTCACATCATGGCGATCGAAGAAGCCGTTTGTCCAACGATTGGCTGCCAATTTTGCAACCACATCGGCAACTTGCTGAACTGAAAAGTTGAAGCCAAGTTCGGCGAGCGATGTAACTGGGTGCTCGGCGATGCCACAAGGCACGATGTGCTCACGCATGTAACTGAGATCTGTCGAAACATTTAATGCAAACCCATGCATCGTGCGCCCACGTGAAACCCGAACACCGATTGCACAAATCTTTTTCGGAGTTGCCGACTGATGATCTATCCAAACACCTGGGTAGCCGGCGAGTCGTCCAGAATTCATAACACCAAGATGAGCAAGTGTGTCAATCACAAGTTGCTCAACACCGCAAACATATGCCTGCATATCGGCCGGCCCGCCAACACCATGTTTTGCTTCAAGCGAAAGTATCGGGTAGACAACTAGTTGGCCTGGGCCGTGGTAAGTAATGTCGCCGCCACGGTTGACTTTTACAAGTTCGGCTCCAACTTGTTTTGGGTCGCACTTGAGATTAGTTTTCAGATCAGCACTTGGCCCATACGTGAATACATGTGGATGCTCGAGCATCAGCAAATGCTGATTTAATGACTGCGAAAACATCGCAGTTTGTACTGCTAGTGCTTCGCGATAAGGCACCTTGCCAAGCCAACGAATATTAAGTTTCGTTGTACCTTTTGCATCTACTCGCGACACGAATTAGATCTCCGCTGACCAATCCTGTGTTTCAAGAACTCGCTTTACTTTTGCGAGAAATCCCGCTGCGTATGCTCCGTCGAATGCACGGTGATCCCAACTCATTGCA
>Ga0214921_10005968_pt1 | contig 16918 bp, 19 predicted proteins | sample LL1505_MetaG_FD_177992 | JGI IMG/M metagenome (GOLD analysis project Ga0214921, IMG submission 177992) | Freshwater microbial communities from Lake Lanier, Atlanta, Georgia, United States - LL-1505 | ecosystem: Environmental > Aquatic > Freshwater > Lake | place: USA: Georgia | collected...
ATTTAAAATAGAGATATTTTCTTTTATTTTTTTAACCATTTTTTGAGCATTTGGGTTAACTGCCAAAGTGAAATAATAACCGATAAGGTAAACGAAAGAAACTGAACTACTGGCAGCCAATGAGTCATAAAACCTATAAAAGCCAATGCCCAGCTAACAATATTTAATTCTAAAATTTTGTGATTCATTATAGGTTATTAAAATAGGTATTGATTGTTCCGTAAAAACTTGATGCTAATGCTGCTAAATCTCCTCCGATAAATGCCATTTTGATTTGAGAATTACCAAAATTTGAAGCTTGTGCATTTCTTAATAAATAAAAGTTTAAAGTATCAACTGTAAATGTCCCATAATATCCATTATTTGCTTGATTACCATTCAAAAATAAACGAGCATTTGTCCCATTTCTATTTATATGAACAAATGAATTATTCCCAATAACTGCTCCATCTGTTCCATTACTTACTATATGGCAAGGCTGTAAATTACCAGCTGATGTACTTATTCTTATTTTATTATAATCCGTATGAGCCGCCATAACCATACTGCCTGATGTTGTTGATGCTGTTCCAATAAACGAACCAAATGATGCGTTTGGACTTGCAAAATTTGTTCCTGAATTAGCTGGGAAATTTAAATTAATAGCTTGGTTACTTGCATTTCCTGTAAACCCTCCATTAGTAGTAAATGTTGGAAGTATATTTGCAGCAGTTCCATAATTCGCTGAAGGGTTTTTCCAATTTATTAAAGCAAATGCGCTATTCCCATCACAAGCCAACATATAAAAAGCATCTAACTTATCCCAAATTCCAGCAGTTTTTAAGTCAACAATTAACTGATTTTGTTTAGCCTGCTGTGAACCGCTTGGCAAAGTTGCGCCTCTGCTTGTGCCGTTAGCTAAAATAGCAGCATACTCAGCAGAAAAGCCTCCTGCACTTTCTCCAATAGTTAAACCTAATCCGATGCTAATCATTAACCCATTAAGTTATAGCCATAACCAATAACTGAACCACTTGAAGGTGTAACTGATGCAATCGGATCACCATTAAAAGCAGGAATTAATACTCCTTGTTTAATTGTTTTTCCGCTTAATCCGTATTGAGTTAACAAGTTCTGACCACCTACTGTTGTAAGAGAAGTTAAAACGCAATCAGCATTCACTACTAAACAGTAAAAAGTATTTCCAGTTGAGGCAGCATCAATAAACTTGCAACCATTACCGCCTAACATTCTTTGTTCTAATATCATAACTTTATATATATTTTTATTTTAAAATTTTAATTTGTTGGAACTAAGCACGAATCATAAGGGTTAGCAATGTTTAAAGTAAAATTACAAACCCATCCAGCCACTTCATCTCCATAACTATCTTTTATCGGTGTACAAGAAATGTTTTCCTGCATCTCAAAATAACTTCCGTAGTAAGTTGACTGCTTAATTTTAGCAATCACATCCGATATAATTTGCAGCGTATCTGATAGTACGTCTCTTTCATTGCTCAAGTCCTTTAAAACGATGTCTATTGCAGTTAATTGAAGGTTTAAACTAAATACTTTATTCCCGAAATTAGAAGGTCTTACATCGCCCCACAAAAGAGGGTAAGATAAAGGCGCACTCGCCCCCAAATCTGCAACATCGCAAAAAGTAAAGTTACCATTTAGTAAAGCGTTACTTGTTGCTATCTCTTGTAATAGGTTGACTACTTTGTTTAGGCTGGTTTGCATTTAAATAGATTCTTAGTTTTTCTAAATTGGCTTTGTTTTTACTTCCTTTTTTTCTCATAGTTTATGTTTTTCGTCTAAAGTTTCCTTGATACTTCACGCTTGGCGGTACTAAATCCCAATTAATGTCAGGACCTAAATACATTCCGTTTTGGTAGTTATTATCATTCGGGTAAATAGTATCAATATTGGCGTTTTGTTGTGTCAAATATAATGGATAAGTGCTTGTGTGCGCTAATAAAAAGTTGCTTAATCTTTCAGCGTACCATTCAGCTCTGTTTTTAGTGTAGTCAAGTAGGTATCTAATATCTTCCATTGAAGCCTGATTGCTAAATTCTGAGTTCTTAGTAGCTATATTTTTGTTTTGAAACTTGAAACTTAAAGGCAAAATTGATTCATAAACGCAATATTTAACCAAAGTTGGTGTTATATAAGTATCCAATAATGTAATATTTGCTGCGCTTACTGTGTTACTTGATACCTGAGTAACCAACTGGTTGTATAAACTTGTCCCTAATATCGGAAGTAAGTAAATATTTTGCGCTTCTTTGATAGTTGGCACTAACAATTTAGGGTCAACATTTTCGCTGATTATAGTTTCTTGTTTGAGGGTTTCCTCACTTATAAATAATACTGTTGCCATTACTTTTTCTTAACTAAAATTGATGCCCATTGATGTCTGCAGTAAGGAAGGTGAATATCAGTACCGGGTTTTGTGTACCAACCGCCACGTTTAATCCATACGTTTCTCCCTACACGTTGAGAGATTTTACTGATTTCATCTCTTGTATATAGTTTGTTTAAGTTCAATAAAGCCTTGCAGAACGCTCTATTTTTACTGTCGTTTGGTCCTTGATATTTATAGCGCACTTCGTACTTTTTTAATTCGTCTGCAATCTTTCCAATTGCTGATTGAGTAGGTAATACGTTTATGACGTTCCAAGCTCCTTCAGTAAGTGCTAAAACCTTTTTATCTTTTAAAGATTTGATTAACTCGTCTAATTTACTCTCGCTAATTTCTAAATTGGTAGCTAAATCTTTCTTTGAAATTAAAGGGTTTTTTTTAACTTGACTTAAAAGCCTCTTTTCTTCTTCAGTTAGTGACTCAATTGCAAAAGCTAATTCTTGTAGTTCCTGCTCGTTGAATTCTAAATGAGATTCAAATGTATAGTGGTCCTCAAATACTTCTAAACGTCTACTTTCAAACTCTAAATAGTCCTCGGCATTTACTCCGTATTCTGCGAAAACTTGTATTTCTGATTCATCTGAAAAAGCTTGTTGAGTTATGGGTTTTGGCTCTTCTAGTTTTGGTAAACCTGCCATCTCTCTCAACTCGTCTTTAGTTGCAATCTGAATTAAAGTTTGTTCAGTAAATTCAGGACTAAAAGGTTCTAAAGGCTGAACCTCGTATGGTTGGTTAATCCCGTTTAAACCTATAATGTAATTAAATAACTCCTCAAAGTGTTGTTGATCAGGTTTGATTTCATTCTGTTCAAATAATTTGAACGCATCTACCATCTCATTACGTCCGCCTAATTGTCCTTCAACACGAATACCCATAAAAATAGGGGAGGTTACACGATGCGCAACGAATATTTCTTGCTGTATAGTGTCGTTTAGTATATCAAACTGCTTGTCTAATTCGCTTGGCTGAAGACTAATTACATTAGGTGCTTTATCTGAACCATCCGAAAAGTTAATTATCCACCTACCAGCGTTATCGGTGCTGCCATGTTTGTTATTAATTCTGCGAACTAATGCACGTTGCTCTTCGTCAGTTGGGATTCCGTTATTAAAGTTTAAAATTCCACCAAAGAAAAAGTTATTTTGAAGATTAGCTCTGTGAAAATTTGCTACTTCAACATCACTTTCAATATAAGGAATTGCCCCGATATAGTCAGGTAATGGATATGTACTTAAATTCGGGCGGTATTCTCTGTAATAAAGTATCTGAACCCCCTCTCTCTTTTCAGGATTGAATGCTTCAAACTCAGTTACTTTTGGTCTGTAATCTGCCCAATTATCCGAATAGTAAAATGAAGTATTGTCTACATTAGAACGAATCTTAGCAAAGTCCATGTGATAAACTTGTGCTACCTTGCCCGATAGTTTAGACCAAACTATTTGAAGTGCATAGCCTCCATATAATCTCTTATCTAAAACAGTCTTATTGAATATATCGCTTAAAGTTTCAAAGCTATTAGGACGAACTAAAAATGCCTGAGCTTTTATTGCTTGGTCAGTAACTAATCCTTCTTTGATTTTTAACCCACGTCCGTAAGTGTATTTCTGTTTAGCCGTTAAAATAGCGTTATGTTTAGCTGAGCGGTTGAATAAATCAACTAAATATTGAGGATAAGCGTTGTCTTGTCCATAGTTTACATAGTCTTTATTCTTGTCCTTTTCAAAAACTGGTACTGTATAAGTACTAATTGGGTCGTTATAAAAAACAAATTTACTTTTACTGTCTGTCATAAGTTATTATTTCAATGTCAGGATTATAGGTAGTTACTGTAAGTTCATTGAATCCGTATATTATTTTACCTCGTTCCAATAATTGTTCATTAGTATTTGGTTGATCAACATTTTCAAAACGAGTATAAATTGAATATTCATAATTTCCAGTATCTTTCAAATAAACCTTGCCATGTTGTAAGTCTTCATCTCCAAAAGTTGGTACTAATTCAATAGTAAAATTATCTATTCTTGGGTAGTAAGTATCTAAATTTGTAATATAAACCCATTTAGTCTGTTTTGTAACTTGCGAATAAATACCGAAATACCCTTCAAATAATTTATCCCAATTTTGTAAATTCGGAATAGTTAGGTTTTCGCTCGCTGTTGCAAATATATTATTAACTCCTAATTCAAGATGAATCATATATCTATATATTAAAATTGCAAAAAGTTATAAAATAGAAAAGGCGACCATTGCTGACCGCCCATTTCTACCTATGAAAAAACTCTACTTGAAACTTTTAAAGTTTAGTGAAAGCTGAAGTTGAAGTCAAGATTTGAGCTGGTTGAGCTTCCATTCCAGTTAAAGTGATTTGAGTTCCGTTGAAATCTCCCATCGCCGCACCTGAAGTGTGTGAGCCTGCACTGACTTCCAATCCGTTTACTTGACCTAACAACCAAAATGTACCATCTTTTTTCTCAATGATAGTCAAAACTCTTGCTTGCGCTAAAGTGTACCATCTATTTCTATCTGCTTGGCTCATTTTAGCAAAGTTAGCTACTACTGTTTGAGTGTAGAAAACATTTCCATTTGCTGGTGTTGAAGTGATTTCTTCAGTAAATGAGTCAGCTGCTTGTGGCATTAACTCATATTTGTAGAAACTTACTCCACTCACGTTTGAAATACCACTCGCAGTTGTACTTGTGATAGTAGCTGCTGACGGTAATCCGTTTGCGAAATAGATATTTTTTAAACCACCTACTGCATCTTTACAGTCTAAAGTGTATCCTGATGTTACTGCACATGCCATATTATTTTTCTCCTTATATTTTTATAAAAAAGGGGATAAGGCTTGAACTTTCAAACCCCATCCCCTCTTAGTTAATTAATTAAGCACCTACGTAATAAACGATTTCAGCAGGGAATGCGATTTGTACACCAGCTTTGAACTCAGCTACATATCTAACTTCCATTGCTTCTTGCGCCCAGAACATTTCAAACTTAGACTCTTCGCCTAATACATCACAACCGAAGAACATATTTGAAGTTCTTAAAGCATAGATTTTACCAGTTCCGTTCAAACCATTAACACCTACTACCTTAATGTTAGTACCCGGAATAACGATTTCAAAGTTGCTGTTTGAAGCATCTGTGTTATAGTGGAATAAATTAGCATTAGTTAAAGCTAATTGGTAAGTTCTAAACGTATCAATACCGCAAAAAATCATTGTATCATTTTTATCAAGCAAAGCAGCTGGGATAGCTCTGAAAATACCTTGCATGATAGCGTTTACGTTTGAAACTGTGATACCTCCTGAAGCTGAGTAAGGCGCACCAGTCATATAAGCTGATGAGTTAGCAGCAATAGCAGAACCTGAAACAGCAGTAACGATTTTGATTAAACCATCAAATTGAGCTAAAGCATTGTTTCCTGAAGTTGTATCACCTTGCCAGAAAGCAGTTTCTAAATTTTGAGCAATCAAACCAGCTTTTAAGTCTGTGAATTGTTGTTCAAAAGGAATACTCTTAGGATTTGAACCATTAGGCAATACTAATTGAAGATACTTAGTTTCTAAAGTTTTAGGACACAAAGCCTCATGAACTCTGATAGGTGAAACTGTCATTGTTCTGTTTGAGAAAGTTGTAGTACCCGAAGCACTAAATCCGCATGAAGTACCTGATTGAAACACTGCATCAGTATCCATTACGTTTACTTGTGATGCTGATTTTACGTTCGGCATCTTAGTCGCCAAACTGATTGATTTTGCAGAGAATAAAGACTTAGTCAATAACTCTCTTTCATTAGCTTTGGTGTAGGAAGCTAAACCTGTAACATTAAATGCCATTTCTTATTTATTTAATATGTTTAAAATTTCTTCTAATCTGTTGTATTGATTTTCTTTTTCTTGTGCAAAGTTTACGTTGAATGCTTTTGCCTCTACTTTTTCACTTGGTGCATCTGCTAACTTCTCAACGATTTCAACTAATTTAGAAAAAGCTTCTTTTTGTGAACTCATTTTCTGTTCAGCTGAACTCATCATCTCGCTCATCTTGGTTTGAAGTTCTGAAATCATCTCTTCGCATTTCACAACTTTAGCCATGCACTCCTCAACCATAGGCTTCAAATCTTCAGCAGGCATTGCAGCCGCTTCTACTTCTACTTCTACCGGAGCTTCTTCAGGCATTTCTGCTGGAGCTTCAGGTAAAACTAATGCAGTAACTTTACCATTCTCAACTGTGATTTTTCTACCATCTTGTAACTCATGCTCCCCGTCTGGTGCAGGAACTTCTCCTGATTCGCTTACTACGACAACACTTGTTCCTTCAGCTAATGGTCCTTCCCACTTTATAATGGTAATTCCATCTGCTAATTTTGCCTCTTCAAAAGACATTGTATCTTCAGAAAAGATTTCTTTTAATTTGCTTAATAGCTCTTTTACGTCGCTCATATTATTTGTATATATATTTTGTTTATTCAATTTTAATTTATCAACAAGGGCAATTGCTTGTTCTACATTGCTTACTAATTCAACTTTTCTATCTGTGAAAAGTCCCTCAACTGAAAAGCCTTTGAACTTGCCTGACTTAATATAGTCGTTCCAAATAGCCTCGTTGTCTACCTTGCATGAAATAAACCAGCTGCCATCGGGCAAGTCTTCAAATCCTTCAGGGGCTTTTATTCCTCGCATTGAATCAATTATAAAAGACTCAATTAGGTAAACTCCTTCAGCTAACATATTCTTTTTGTGCTGAAGATTAAAGTTGCTATTGTATTGGTTTTTGAAATATCTCTCTACTATTTTTTGAATTGTACTCTTAGTAAAAACTACGTTGTATTCCTCGCCATCTTTTCCCCTTCTGTAAATTGGCTGGTCAGGAATCATAGCTGGTCCTGAGATTATTTGCTTATCCGTAGTTTTAAAACTAAATCCTTTCTTTTCCCACTTAGCATAACAAACCGCTGCTGCTTGTTCTTGACTCATTCCGCCATTAACCTCAACCCCGATGCACCTACTTACAAACTCGTCCTGAGATTCTCCTGCCTTTGGTTCTACTATAAACTTTTCTCCGATTGTTCCAAGTGCTTTAACTACTTCTGCGTTGTTGTCGTAATGTTTAGAGATTCCTAATTCTTGAACCTTCTCTACCTTCGCTTTGTTTGAACCAGTCGCAAAAACTTTAGATTCTGGAATACCTAACTTATTAGTAAGTTCTAACATTCCTTGTTTGTCGTTACGGGCTGAGATAACATATAAATCAACCCCTTGTGCTAATAATCTACTCGCTAACTCTTGTCCTCGTGAAGTACTTAAAGTATCGTCATAATCAATAGAGATTTTCTCAGCTGCTAAATCAATCTGTTGCAATTTCCTACTTGCCCATTCTATCCCTTCATCACCTCCCCAAGCTAACCACATTAATGCTCCACAATCTTCTTTTGGATCACCTTTTGAGTTCTCTCTGTGCCTTTCAAAACCTGAAATTCTTGCTATGGTTTCTCTGCTGATATTCTCTCCGTTTGCTAATTGGTTGGCTCTTGTCCATCCAACTTGAGTACCGCAGTCTAACTTGTATTTGTCTCTAAGTTCTAATGCTCTCTTTGCGTTTTCACTTGCTGCTTTAGGATAGTCGCTATAAGTTTCAAATTCACTTTTAAAAGCTACCCAGTCATACTCTATTGCAGGCGCATCTACCAAAGCAATAAAGTCTACTCCAGTTTCTTCGTCTTCATTTATAAGTAGTTCGTATAAAGGTAATTTAGCCATATATTTAGATAGTTTATTTTAATTAAGTTTTAACCTATAACCGCCTTAGCTTTAATAGCATCAACTTTCTTTTGAGTGTTTGTTATATCGGTTTCAGTTACATAAACTTTTGTTTTTCCAGTATTGTTTACGTCTAATGGTGTTGAGTTGTCAATACGAGTAAACGAACTTGAAGGACGTGTCATTGGTGGTGCTGAAGGAACTGAACCTCCCGAACCTCCGCCACCCGGTACCTGAACACTTAGAATCTTATTTACTGTTGCCAATCCTGAGGCTATTGCTGCTGCTGCTGCTGCTGCTCCTAAAGCTGGACCAACTACTGGAACTCCTGCTAAACTTGCATAAGCACTCTGAGCAGCTTTATAAGTGTCAATCGTAGTAGCTGCAATTGCTAAAGCTTTACCTTCTGCGGTTGTTTCTCCTAATAAACTTGCAAATGTTTTTAAAGTATTGGATGCTGAGTCTAAGGCCTTAACTCTATTGGCTGCTACTTCTTCATCAATTTTCTTTTGAGCATCTGCGGCATTCTTTGAAATATCAACTTTCTTTTTAGCTAAATCTAATTCAATTGACTCAGTATCCTTTGAGTATTTTTGAGCGTTCTGAAGTTTGTCGTTTAGCTCTTGTAACTCTAAATCCTGCTGTTGCTTTTTTAATTCCGCATCCGATAAGTTTTTTTCAAGTAGTAATGCCTGCTGTTTTTTGTAAAAGTTTTCAGTAGCTTTATTTTTGTCTTCAAACTCTTTGTCTAATCTTTCCTGCTCAAGTTTCTTTGCGTCCTCAATCTCTTTTGCTGCTGCCTTTTCTGCTGCTACTTTTTGATTGTTTAGACTTTCAATAGACTTAACTACCTTTCGCCTACGCATTACTGACTCAGCCTCAAGTTCATTTACTCTTGCGATTGCGTCTGCCTCTTGTGCTAATGCTTCATCACTTGCTGAACTTAATTTATTTCTTTGCCCTAATGCATCTGCTCTTTGCTTTGCAATTTTTAATTCCTTAGCTGCTAAAGCCTCCTCACTTGCTGCAACTTTTTCAAGTGCTTTTATCCTATCCTCAAAACTGGCAGTATCATCCTCCATTAATAGACGAGCTGCCGCTAATTGTTTCTGCTGTTTGCTACGTTCTACTCTTAAGCTTCTTTCAGCATCCTCAACATTCTGTAAAATTGTCTCAATTCGTGCTGATTCTTTTGCCGCTGCCGTAGCTTCTGCTGCTACTTTCTTAATTTCATCAATTGCGCCTGCTACCTTATCAGTAATATTCTCTACACCAAGTCCGACTTTAGCAACTGCATCAGTAGCGACCTTCCCTGCTGCTTTGAATTCGCCTTTAAATAGTAAACTTATCGCATTACCTAAAGCAGGAACTAACTCAATTAACCCCTCAAACCTATTACTAATATTTTCTTTAATTAAGTTTCCAAAATCTTCAAGGGCTTTTTGAGGATTTTCAAACATGCCAATTAAAATGTCAGCAACCTTAGCAATAGCATTCAAAACTACATCAAGTCCAGTCTTTAAACCAGCCATTGCAGAATCAAACCTATCTGCTCCCTCATTTGTAGAAGTAAAAGCCTTATATAAAGTGAAAAGAGTTGCAGCAATAGCGGCCAAAACTGCCCCAATAGGATTAGCTACTAAAGCATACATAGCCTTGCCAGTATCTTTTAGAGCTGATATTACCCCACCAATCGGACCGGGTAGGTCGCCAAAAGTATCTTTAGTTTTCTTTACAGCCTTTGAGGTTTTCTCTGTGGTCTTTTCGGTTTCTTTTAGGTTTTCATTTAACCCCTCAGCGGATTTACTGACTTCGTCAATCTGTTCTGCACTGTCTCCCGTTTCAACTTTGGTTATTATCTTAACTTCATTTCTTGCCATTCAGTACCTCGTTTTCTGTTTTGATGATTATACTTAATATAGTTGAATCAGCCGAATCAATTAATTTAACTAAATCGGTTAACTCGCATTTCTCAATAAGCTCTTTGAATTTATCCAGCATTTGTATCGTTGTTTAATATTACAGACCAATTTCCATTATAAGGAGCTACCCAAATAGTATGCTTAGCTTTTATTTTAAAGCTTGATGCACCCTCAATAGTTTGTCCAGCTATTGGATAAGCATATACATCTGAACCTTGATTGTGAATAATAATTATAGGATAACCAGTTTTCGGTTTACTTATAGTTGCATCAGGTAGGTTTACTCTTGTTGCTCCATTTACTAACCAAATCTTTTGACTGTAATCAGTAAAAACGAATGAGTCATTAGAATAAACTATATCAGTATAAGTCTTGTCTCTGTCAATTAAAAATCCAGTATTACTTGATTTGTCAAGATTTGGCAAGTCCTGAATAGGCAAGTTTGGCATCTCAGTTGTAAAAGTCCCGCTGCCCCCGTTTGTCGTAGTTGTTTGTGGTATAAAGTTAGGAGCTGATTTAATCTTTAAAAACTCAATCTTTACTGGTTCGTTTGAATTTAAATCGTATTCAACCTGATGAAGTCTATAAAACTGCTTGTCAATTTGGTAATATTTCCTAAAAGATAAGTTAGCCAATTGATTTGGGCTTAAATGAAAGTACCCACTTACTAACTTTGAATCCTTGTCAGTTATTTCAGTTATGGTTTTAAGCCAATAAGAATTATAAAGATTTGCCGTTGTGATATCAGGTTTACTTCCATAAAAATAAGCCTTTGCAAGTGTGCATTCTAAACTGAAAGTAGGTGCAACAATCTTATCCAACATTCCTGCATAAGGATAAACTAAATAATTTTGTTTTAATGTTTGCTCATAGTACAAGTTCCATCCCTGACTTGTATTAACTAAACCGCCATATTGAAGGATTCTAATATTGTAAACGGGTAAATTATCGGTGCCAGTTGAAGGATCAAGCGGTCTTATCTTTGGGATTATCCTATCGTTAGTTTTTGCATCAGCTGAAGGAGTCGCACTAAAACCAATTTCAATTGTTTTCGTATCTCTTACAAAGTCATTGTTAATAGTAAACTTAATTTTACTAAATGGCTCACGATAAACATTTTCATACCTTTGATTAAATTCGTCAGTGTCAGATTTATAAGACATCTCAAAAACTCTAAAATCAAGTAAACCCATAGGTTTAATTTCAAGTTCCTGAGATACGTCTAAATAGTCAGTCAAGTCTTCATACTCATCTAAGTAAAATTCATCTCTTGGCTCAATGATTAATTTTTTGTGGTCTATCTTGTCAACCTCAACATAAAGATTGAACATCTTAATTAAAAACTGAATAAACTCTGTTTGCTTAATCTTTTCAGGTAAAGCCGATACTATCCCAATCGTTTGGCCTTCTTGATAGTTAGCTTGAGGGTTTGAGTAAAAATCAAAACCAGTTCCAAAGTTTAATGTGAATAATCTTGCATCAGCTCCTGAATAACTTTCATAATAAGCTACTGCATATACTTTGTCACCTGATTGAATATCAACTAATCCTGATTCAAGTTTGATAGTTCCTGAATTACCTACTGCTGCTGTTCTGTAATCTGATACTATTGAAGTAACAACACCTCCCCTATTTCTTCTAATTGCAAAAGTAAATTTACAATAACCCGTACCAGTTCCAGTTATGTTTATATTCCCATCTAAAGCAAAACGATAATTACCCTGCAATCCACTTGGGCAAGTCCATTCATGATTGGTTGTACTTACACCAGTTGGGTTAGTATCGTTCCCGTTGGTGTTAAATGCTATCTTATAAACACTTGAAGTATACTGGTCTGAACTTGTGAAGCTTAATCCCGTTGAGTTAGTCAATAAGAATGTTCTATCTTCTACCTCTCCTTCTGTCATCCTGAATTCACCACCGCAATAAGGAATTATTAAATTCTTGAATCTTTGAGAATTAAAAAATTCAGATTCATACCTATAACCAGCTTGAGAAAAAATAGAGTCAACTATTTGTTTTGCGTAGACTGCTGGATACATAGTCCCAAAGTTGTAGTCATTCTCAGTATTCCCGTTTGAATTTCCTCTATCAATTAAAGGGTAAACATAACCACTCCCATCAGGTTGGCCGCTTGCATTAAAGTTAACGTAGGTAGTTCCGTTCTTAATTATTGACGTATCCCATGAATTCTCCATGTTGGTTTTATTCCATACATGGTCAAACTCTGATAAGTCCAATTGCGACAAGTTAAGCTCTCCTAAGTCTTGGAATAGGTTTGCAAACTTTCCAATGATTACACATTCATATTCAACTGCATGATCAACATTCTTAATACTGACTAACTGAATGTAACCGATTAGCTGCGGTATTCCTTTTCTGTAAAGTATCGCATCAGCTTTTAAGTTGGGGTTAAAGTCAGGGTTAAAATTTAGTTCAGTATCATTTATTGTTGAGCGGTCAAGTTTAAAAATAGCCGAAAAGATTGCATGATTGTTAGCGGTACCGGGTATAACTAAGCTTTTAGAATAGTCGCTTTGCCTTTTGTCGGGTTCTCTAATATCAACAATAGATTTATTAATCGGCATTGGGACTGAATCGTAAAGGTCCACATTCCAAGTTTGACTAACAATACCTGAGGCATTATAACTAATTATTTTTAATTCGGTTTGGTTCATAGTGATTGGCGGTAATTGTCAAAGGTGTATTCAATGGTAAGTTGTAAGCTGCTCAATTGTCTGTCGTTTACATACTGCTTTTCCTCATAGTTGGTTTCCTTTATGTTTACGGGAATATAAGTTGCCCCATACTCCATCATTACTACTGGACTTAAAACTAATTCTTTTAAGCCAATCCATTCAGCATCGGTCAACCCATCTGAGTTGATTTGGATGGTATCTGTAAATTTAGTGTAGTAATCTGTTTTGGCTCTGAACGTTTTAGCATAGTTGAGCGGTTGGAACTTCTTAAACATCTTTCGTTCAATGTCCGTAAAGTTTCGGCTGACCTTAGTAAAAGTAAACGCATCAAAGCCACCCAAGTTGTTCAACCAATGTAAACGAATAGGATTGTACTTTTGACAAGTTTTGTCAATTATGAAAGTTTTGCTAAAATAAGTTATTGCTCCACTACCGCTCGTGTTCTGTCCATTCACTCGGTAGTAAACAGCAGCAGCATCGGTAAATGCATAATCATAGACAGTCTTATAAAACCCAGTTGAGTTGCCTGAGTTAGCCACGTTGATTGAAACAATAGAACCGAATGAAGTGTAAGCCGCATTTGATTGAATAAGTACCGAGCTATTCTTGTCAAGTACCTGAACATTGATATTACTAAAAACCCCATCCTTATCAAATACAGTTAAAAACCTTTCCTCCCCTTGTCGCAATCTTTCTTGGTAAGTATTTTGATTCAAAGTCCTTAGTGAACTTTCAGGAGCGTTTATGTTTAAGTCAGTAAAAGCAGTTTTGCTCCAGTCTAAAAAGTCAAAGATTGCATTAGTTGAATGAGCGTTACTACCACTTGAGTAGAAGTTAGCTAAGTTCGGATAAATTGTCGGGATACCTGAAGCGTTATTCCTTACCTCTCCAAAGTCTACCCAATAATCCACCTTTGAACTGGTGCAGTGTTTAATACCTGAACTGTTATAACTTTGAAAGTCATAGCTTACATAGTTCCTTAGTACTTCACTTACATCTACATCCACCGTATTAACACCCGGCTGTTTAGGAAAAGTTAGGCGAGCTACTGGGTTAGTCTGTCCGCTTACATTTACATCTACCAAGAATTGAAATCCTTGAGCTGATGCGTTTGTACTTTCTATATTAAAAGCTAACTCATTATACACGTTTTGCCAATTATTTGGCTGGCTATTTATTATCATTTGAATTTATTTATTATTGTTACTTCAATAGATCTTCCTAAGGCATCGGCTAAACTTTGGGCAAAGGTTTGAATGCTTTTTTCACTCAGGGCATCATCAATAAAATGAGTTGGCTCTATACCTTCCCTTTTAATTCCCATCCCAATTGCGTATGCCATCTTAGTCTTTTCGTCTATTTGCTTTTTTGCCCTTGCAGATTTAGTTAAGTTCCGAGTTTGGGAATATCTACTCTGAATCGGGATGCCTCGTTTGGTGATCCATTTGCGCAGGGATTTATTAAACGCTGGACTAACTGATTCTTTTTTGAATGAGTATGGAGAATTAAACTTGTTTCTTGTACCGCTTACCCCTTTGTTCAGGAAGTCACCATAATAGTTCATATCAATAGCCATTGAAAAAGTAGTACCATTTGATTCTATCGGTAAAGTGATAATTGACTGAACCAAATCAGAGTCAGCATAGTACCCATCCTTTTCAGTTAGGTTGGATTTCATCGCATCAGACAAGCTATTGACAAACTTTATTACAGCTTGTTCAATTAATGAGTTGAAATCGGCTGGCTCTGATAAGTCAGTTCCTAAGTCGCTCAGTAAATTAGTGTAGTCTTGTTCTTGCATTCTGTCTCTTAATCTCGTCTGTGTGGTCTATGTGATAACTTACTATGTTTAAAAATTCCTTTAGGCCTAAATTAAAAAAGTAATCCCATTTGGTCTTGTCATGTCCTGCAAGGTTGTCTATTGTTGCAACCCATCCCCATTTTGTGTTAAAGTTCTCAACTGGTTCTCTATCGTCTCCGCTTGACTCAGGAAATAGTTTAGGATATTGTCCGATAATTTGCTTGATAGAGTGCAAAAAAAAACCATGATTGGGTAAGCATCTTTGATTTTCATTTGGTTCAGTAGTAGTTCACTTATCTCTTCATGTTCCTCTCCGTTGTACTTTCCTGCTTTCCCGAATCTCCAACTTATCGGCCTGATGCAACTTGCTACAATTCGGTGGATATTGTCCAATGGATTAGACTTTGCGAAATGGGTAATGTCAATGAATTGGGCTGAACTAATTTGACTTAATCTGTAATCAATAAAAAACCACTTATCGCCTATCTTTACTTTACTTTTGTAAACTGTCTTGATAGGTTGAGCTTCTAACTTCTCAAAGTCAGAATATAGCTCAATCACTTGGGCTGAAGTCATACCATCAAAGAACTCCTTTTCCACCTTAAACAGAATTGAAAGCTTTTGTCTTTTCGCTTCCAAGTCGCTTCCCTTCACTGAGTTTAACTCAATAAAGTCCTTTAAGGTTAAATTGTAGTAAATGCTTTTCATTCTATCTAATATATTTTTTTAAGCCCTGATTGTAACATATTGACCCCTTCTGTGCTCTTGCAACTTCATCAATGCTAAATAGCGTGTAGCGTCAATTAAGTGGTTATTAAAGTCTACTGGTTCATTCACTATCTTGCCTGCCTTGTCAGTTTTCCACTTGTACGTTCGGAACTCCTTTTGAAGGTTGTTGCCTATTAGGTTCAATCGGTAGCGTCTAAGAATGTCAATTGAGTTTATTATGCTGTCCTTACCCTTTTGAGTTGGTTTGATATTGAAACCAAGTCGGTACACCTCCTCAATACTTTTCGGTTCGGCACTATCAGCGTATATCTCTTTCCGAGCAATACCCATATCCTTCAATCGCTCTGCTATGTCCTGATTGGTTAGCCCTCTTTCGTATAGCTCCTCTCTAATGTACAGTTCCTGCTCATACTTCCAAACTGAAACTAATGCAGTAGGGTCGGCACTAAAACCCCAGTCTAACCCGTAACCGATAAAATTGGCGTTATCTGGTATAGTTAGTTGATTGGTCCAATTGTTAAAGACTAACCCCATCAACTGACCTCTTTCTCCTAAACCAAAGATTTTCCAGTACTCAGGATCAGCCTGCTCTAAACTTTCAATCTCTTTTTTAAGTGCATCAGGAAGGTGGGGATTGTCCTTGTAGGTCGTAATGATTAAACCGCAATCTTCCCTCGTTAATACTTGGTCATAAATCCAATGCTCAAAGTCTGAAGGGTTATAGTCAATAATAACTTTTCCAGTTGTCCTTAAAAGCAACTGCCTCCAGTCCTCAAGGTCTATCTCATTAGCTTCATTCACGAATAGGATGTCTCTTTTTCTACCTCTAATTTTTTGTGCATCATCAACGCTAAAGAATTCAATAAGGTTCTTGTTTAGTAGGTATGTGTTCTCTGACTTGTTATGGTCTGATTCGTTATAATACCCGATTGAGTTAAGTATCTCTATAAAGTCACGCATTGCAGACGACTTCAAAGCAGGAAGTGTTTTCCTTACTATTGAAATGGTCATGCCTTGATGCTTAAGGCAAAGTCTAATTAACCATTGTAAAGCTGAGTAGGTCTTGCCTGAACGTGTGCCACCCTGAAGCGCAATTATTCTTTTATCCTTTATGGACTTTTCAAGAAAGACAAAATTAGGGTTAAACATTACTTAATAGGCTTAGTCAACCATTCAGGTAATTTATTGACGTTTATATTTTGCTCAGTCTGAACCTTCTCAGTTAGGCCGTTAAGTCGTTGAGTTATGCTCGGATTATACACCCCAGCCAAGCCGCCTTGTATCTGATCATCACGCACAATTCGTTTAATATAAGAGCAGATAGTGGAGAACTCGGTGTATTTCTCATTCTTATTAGAGAAGTAATCCCCTAAGTCGTTTATTATACCTTCCTTGAAACAATAGACTTCAAACCCATCTATCGTTAATGCTCTCTCCCTTTTCTCATAAACTGATTTCCCATCTTTACCCACAAAGGTATGTTTCAAAATGGGATTAGCTTTTGTCTCCTCCCTATACTTTTCAAAAAGCTCTAACATCATTTCAGGGCTTTCTATTGCTTTTGGTCTACCTCCTGACATATTCAAATAACTCCTTTCTTAA
>Ga0214921_10005969_pt1 | contig 16916 bp, 14 predicted proteins | sample LL1505_MetaG_FD_177992 | JGI IMG/M metagenome (GOLD analysis project Ga0214921, IMG submission 177992) | Freshwater microbial communities from Lake Lanier, Atlanta, Georgia, United States - LL-1505 | ecosystem: Environmental > Aquatic > Freshwater > Lake | place: USA: Georgia | collected...
AAGGTTTCGGAATCTGACGCATCGACGATGATCGCACTCATCTATCCTGATCCTGAGATCTATAAGATGATTTGCCAAGTGTATATCTACGATAAGTGGATTAGTTGGGCAAAGCATCTAGCTTTATTCCTGGATGATCAGTGGAACAAGGGAGTCTGGAAGTCTGCAAGACGACAGATGCGTGTTCTTCCTCGTGGCTCTCCCGTTAACAGTTCAGGATACAATGCTGCAGCAGATGCATGGTCAAACATGTGCAGGTTTGTCAGAGTTGCTGTGTCAGCAGGCAGGATCAAGGATGCTCCTCTACTTCTGAAGACTCTTCAGTTGATAGCCAATGACCAGTTTGAGTGGGGTCAAGCTGCTGAAAAGGGAGTTCACTCAGATGCTGCGGTATTTGATTCATTGACTCGTAGAACCAGATCAAATGTATCTGAGGTATCTGTTGTATCTGAAGTAGTTGATGGGGTTCTTCCTTGGAATGCTATACTTAATCCATCTAAGTTTGACACAATGACTGTTCTCACGCGCTTATCTAAGGCATGTGAGATCAATGGTGTTAGCTTGGATGCATGGTTAGGACTTCCAAAGGTTCGAACTGAGTTAACTAGGACTCATGTAGATATGATATGTGGATGCAAGGTTCCGCAAATGTCATCAGAGACTGCACATTGGCTCAAGAGTCTTGGTCTGTTTGGTGCAGGGACGTGGAAATAATATACATATGTATTTGTATGATTTGTTTATATCAATTAATATCAATTAATTAATATCAATTAATATCAATTAATTGATATATCTAAAAAAGTTGAAATCTATATTTATTAATCTAACTGATATCTTTTATTAATCATAATATAACAATGAATCATATTATGAATAATTTAGACAAGAATATAAACGATTTAGATGATGAAATTTGCTATGAAAAACAAGAAAGTGTGATTGATCAATTATCAATTCCACAAATTCATACAATAAAAGAAGATATAATTAAACCATCAACTAAGGCAACAACTAAATCAATTAAACCAACAATTAAACCAACAATTAAACCAACAATTAAACCAACAATTAAGACAAATAATGTATTTTATCCTGATTTAAATTGTATTAAAGGAAGATTCAATGATGAAATATCAAAAGATAATTTATACAAAGAATTTGGCAATCCATATATTGTATGTTTAAAAGATTCTGCTAAATACGAATCTTTTTTCTATGATCAGATTATAAGTACTGATCAGTTAAAAATAATGTTTGATTCTATTGAAATAATTCCTACTACGTATAAAGCGATAAATGGAACGGCATTTAAATATTTAACATCATTTGGTATAGATATGTTTAAAAATTTTAACGTATTAGATAAATATGGTATGAAAGTTGAGCCAGCCAAAGATGTTTTAATTTGTTCTTTGTTAAGATTTAATAAAACAAATATAATTAGATATCTCAAACAGTTTGATGGTATTAGTAATTTTATAGATTTGTATAATTCATTACTAATTAATGAATATTTAGGTCAAACTAATAAAACATCAACAACTAAACAAAATCATATTCATATTATTAATTCTATGCATGAATCAAATTATTATACTAATCATAATAATTGTCAACTTAATATCACTCTAAAATTTAAATCTAGAGGATTCAATTTGGCATTATCTGATCGTTTAACTGATCAAACTGTTCAGAAAATTTTACAACATTTAGCCGAATCAAAAGAAGAAGATAATAATTATTTAGCATTCTTATTCAGAAAATCAGCTTATTTAGATGCATCTTCTGCAGTGAATACATCTGGATATAAATTATATAGAATTGCTAATAATCCAATTATAGATACAATGAAAATAGACAATTTTAATGCTCTATATAATAAATTATCACATACTGAAAAATATTATTTAATAATGAATTCAATGATCTCAAAGGATCTATGTCATTTTATTGTTAATAATAAATATATTTTAGACAATATAATGTCAGACACCAAAGATCCAAATGGTCATACATTTATGAATAAATATGGACAATTGATAAGATATACATTAGGTTATGCTTGGTTAACATTATATATGGAGGAATCGATTAAACGTGGTTATATTAATACATCTGATCGTTTTATTTTTGATATTGAAACAGCATCAAAACTCCCATATTATCCATATTCAATTAATAATCTTCATATTTGTCCTTATCTTCCAATTTTGGTAGATACTGAAACGATTAATGCGGAAAAGAATGTTTTAGGAGTACAACAATATAGATTTGATCCAGATCCAATTGGTAATCTTAATAAGTTGACTCGTTATGGTGTAACAGATAAAAAAACATTTATAGATCGTGTAAATATGTTTATATCTGGGAAAACCAATACAAATATGTTGAAAGATATTAATTGGTCAAATATTGCGATGAGCGGTAGTATGATGGCATGTTGTTTACCAAATTTCAATACTCTAATGTCAAATTTTTTCACACAAAATAAAGAAATTGATTTTCTAGCTTATATAAATGAATATTATAAAGAAGCAGATATTGATATTATGTGTAATATTCCAGACATTTATGAATTTGTTGATAAAATTTATGAACTTAAAAATACTATCGAAAATAATATCAAAGAGATTCATAATCTAACAACTGATTCTCCAAATATTACATCTGTATTCTCCAATAAATCTGCTGCTATTATGATTAATAAATATTTTATCAAAGTACATCTACAAAAAGAAACTGGTTTAGATTATGTTGAAATATTATCAAATGTTAATGCACCAGCCGTTAAACAAGCAGTTTATAAACATTATATTAGTTGGTATAAAACAAATCTTGCTGAATCAATAAGAACCAATCCTAAAAATTTTATCAATGATAAATATCATGAATTATATTTACCTGTACCAATTGAAAATTGTAATGTTATCTTCATTAAAACACAAATTGATAAAAAAGAAGATGAAGCCGATGAAAAGAAAAAAATTATAAATGATCAATGTGTTGATGAGAATTTTCAATTTGATGAAGATGATTGTGAGTATGAAGAAGAAAAGAAATACGAAGAAGAACCTAATACAATTGAAGAATATTCTGCTGATAATATTGTATTTGTTCCAAAAGTCAATTTTAAATTCAGAATTAGTTCATCTTATCTACCACATAATCTTGAACTATTTCAAATTAAACATCCTGAATTCTTCTCAACTGTTGCTAGATTTCATCTTCCAATTGTTAGATCATATTATGATGGATCTAATATTTTTATTACACCATCTTGTATATCTGCATGTATGACAATGTTAAATATTGATTATAAATATTTTGCGGGTTCCAAGGATCCAATTGAAATTATCAATAAATACCGCATGAGAGGTTTCGGAACAATTCTAAATGATAGAGAAATTGTTCGTCTATTAGAATATTCAAATTTAGTGCCAAAATGGAAACAACTATATTCTCTAAATATTCAATCAAATGGTTCTGTTATGAAAATTCTTGGTCAACTCGATATTAATAACAGTCTATTTAATCCATCTAAAATTCTTGATCATAAAGAGCAATCAACCGAATATAAAAATATCAGAACTTTCAATTATACCATCATTCCACATAATATATCTGAAATTATGAGTATCATTAAACGAATATATAAAACATCTTCAGTTTCTGAACAATTTAATCTAAGCAATATTACTACCATTAATAAATATGGTTATGTTGAACCTGTTAAGAAATGGTTAATAGATGCTTTTTATGATTTTAACTTTAATCGTATGGATCATAATATATAATCAAATTTATAGTAATTATCAAAGCGAATCGAAGAATTCCATTAAAAAAATGAAAAAAATCTTTATTTATCATTGACGTTTAATCATTTGATAGATAATGAATAAATGACAATTAAAAAAATATCATTTAATATTATAAAATCGGATCATTCTGAACCATATTTAAATTATTTATTAAAATATAGGTCTAATAATTATTGTCCAACAAAAATATGTGAATTATCTGATCAGAAATTATTAAATATAATGTTTAATAATATTTTAAATTATCCTGCTTTATCAACACTTGCCTTTCGAATTTTAGTTGAGAGAAAATATATTAAACTAATCATAAAAATTGACCAGAAAATAATTGATCCTGATGTTTTTATTCTTTTTAATTCTGAGCATAAAATTAATATTGATATTATGATAAATAATGATATATATCCAATTATAAAAAATATTATTATAAAAAATAATATTAAATCAATTTATGATTATTTTGATGATTATTTTGATGATTATTTTGATGATTATTTTGATGATAAAAATGTTAAAGATCAGAAATATTATATTGTTAATAATAATATTGATTATCTACGAATTGAAGATAATAAAATAAAAATACATAGTTATCGACGAATAATATATGATTTGAAAGAAATATATTATGCGTCGATAACTAATACTAATACTAATACTAATACTAATTATTCTTTATACAGTATATATAAATATACTATATCATCATATATTGTCTATTATTTATTAAAATCATTTATACCACTTATTGATATAAATTACTTTTTCAAACAAAAATTAAAAATCTAATTTTTTTATTATATTTCTATTAATAGTTTAATTATTAATCAAACTATTAATTAATACGCTTCCAACCGGGTTTGAACCGATGACCTTGCGGTTAACAGCCGCATGCTCTACCAACTGAGCTATAGAAGCATTATAAATTAAGTTTATAGTTTTTTAAAAATATTAACTTAATTCATATTATAAATATATATAATTTATTTTACTAAAATATATATTTTTCGTTCGTCCGCGAGGGGGCTCGAACCCCTGACATTATGGTTAAAAGCCATACGCTCTACCGACTGAGCTACGCGGACATGATGAATAAACTTATATTTTTAACATATTGCTTATTCATAATATAGTGTATATAATAATTTTTTATATATATTTTATTTTAAAGAAAAATAATAATTAATATATTATTTTTGTTAGATGCAAAATAATATATTAATAAATTCCAAATATTTATATTTTTATTAATGTATTCACAATAATATAAATATTTGGAATTAAAAATTAATTCGTGATAAATTTGATAATTTTAGTAAAAAAAATGAAATAAATCATACTTAAATAAATTAATAGTATAATATACTAAATTATATATAATAAATATATGGCTAATATTCCCTTTGAAATCCCCGCAAATCATGATATTGGTAATTTAATGACTGCTAATCAAAAAAAAGCTTTATGTAGAGCTATAGATAAATTTGCTGATCATTATTCTTCTGATAACAGATTACCACAAAGAATTAAAGATTCTATTAAATTAGAAAAATATTTAGACATTAAATTTAATTTGAGCCAATCTCAAGCATTAATTAAAAAATTAATTGAAGAAACTGAATTGGAAAATGATGCCAAGCTAACTAAAACTGAATTAGAAAATGATAGATATAAATTTACACAAAGTCTACCATGGTTAGAACCATATGAATTAGACGATACATTATGGAAATCACATATTGATAAAAGACAACGTAATGAAGAAACACGTCAAAATATGGCAACTGTTGATATATTTAAATGTCGTAAATGTAATGAAACTAAGTGTACATATTATCAATTACAAACAGCAAGTATAGATGAACCCATGACAACATTTATTGCGTGTAAAGTATGTGGTTATCAATGGAAATTTTAATTATATATTATTGTTTTATTAATTGATATAAATAGTTAAAAAAATTGAATTTAAATTTATATATTTGCTCCATTTGTGAATATTGATTAAAGAAAAGATGAAGCATCATTCTCATCCCAAGCCTTGTGGCCATTGCCTCGGTCGCCCCTTCTGGATCGCGCAGAAACCATCTGCTACTTTTCATACAGGTTCTGAGTGTAGGGCTCGTCATTATGGGCATCGTCGCCATCATACCTACTGCTTGTACCTTAATGCTAAGGCCCAGGCTAAGGCCCAGGCTAAGGCCCAGGCTCAAGGCCGCCCACTCATCAGCCGAGGTGGTGTAGCCACTAGCCAAGTGCTACATTTTCCACCAGGTGGAGGTTTCGTAGCTGGAGGAGGTTTCGTACCTGGCGGAGGTTTCGTGCCTGGTGGAGGTTTCGTGCCTGGTGGAGGTTTCGTACCTGGCGGAGGTTTCGTGCCTGGTGGAGGTTTCGTGCCTGGTGGAGGTTTCGTGCCTGGTGGAGGTTTCGTACTGGGCAAGCTAGTGTTTTCCAGGAATTAGGGGATTTTTGATTTTTCTTTTTTTCTGAGTGTGTATTATAGGTTGGATATAATAAAAACTTTTATTAGATCCAACATACAATCAATTTATAATAAATCATTCAGTTTAAAAAATTGAATAATAATTTATTAATTAAATTAGATACCTTCTTAAACATGTATATCGATAAATGGCAAAAAATATGAACATATTAACTTTATCTGATGCTATTTTTAATAGTATCAGTACAATGGAAGGCATACCCGCATCCATCCTTTCAGAATACAGTCACTGGGTTGAATATGAATCATCACTCGGTATGAACATCATGCACATTATTGGCAATGGATTATGTTGGATAAACTCAATCCTTGCTTCTATTTTTGGAGAATTTAGGACTCATCCTCCAACTCTAAAAAAATGGCTTTCTGATCTTTTGACAACAATGGCTTCAGCTGATAAAACATTTACACCATGTCTAGATCTTTTTGCAATGGAAATTAAATTTGTTGATGGATCTTTAGTTAACTTTCTTGATGCAAATAATGATATTATGTTTGTATTGGCTCATAATATAATAGCATTTTGTGTTAAGAATTATTCAAATCCTGCAATAAATATTGGCTGTGAACGTAAGGTTGCTTTGGAAGTTTGTATAGGATTTGATAAGAAAAATGGTGGGTTTAAAGCAATTGATTGTAATATGAGAAATTTTATCATGAATATTATAGGAATCCAAACTGTTATAGTATATCAAAAAAGAACTGAACCAAAATATAGACGCTGTGCTGATCCACGTAATAACGTTAGTCAAATACTACGTAATGGATCTTATGCTGGTTTTCAAATAGACAGTTTTGGTACAATTAATATTGGTGGTTATATTGGCTCAATTATGTTATATTCGTATAATGCTAACCATTATGATGCAATTGTTGTTAATCACGAGGGAATAGACAAGTTAGGAATGTTCCAAAGTGTTGAAAATCCAGTAGAACAATTAACAGTTTTTAATTCATTACCTGATGCTGTCTCATATTCATCAGTAGTATCAAAATCAGTACCAGAATCATTACCAGAATCAGTACCAGATACATCATTAGATGCATTAATTGCTAAAGCATTAGCAGATGAATATTAAACACTAAACCAGAATGGTCGAAATGAATTATTATTTGTATCAGTTTGTTTATTAGTATAATTATCTTTGATTTCATCTAATAATTCATCAAATTCTATTAAAAATTTTTTTTTATAGGCTTTTTGATTATTTTTAATATCATTTATATTTGTCCAATATAAATCTGATTTATCCAAAAATCCTAAAGGACATGAATCAATTACCCAATTATTCATAGAATTAGGAGTTGTACATAATGTTAAGTATCTAAAAATTCTTCCATAATAATCAGGAATATACTGGTATTTATTATAATCAAGATGATAAATAAAAGTAATAGTTTTTTTATTAATGACATATTTAATTTTATTATTACTAATTAATTTTTCAAAATCATATGGTTCCATAATCATATTCATAGTTTTCTCAAATAATATTCTACCAGTACATTGTGGAATACTTTCATCATTCATTAATTTACCCCTAAAATTAGAAATTATATTAGTATCTGTTTTATTAGGATAACCATTATTTGACTCTTTTCCTAATAAAATCACTATCTGATCTATATAATAAGAATATAATATAATTGATATTTCCTTTATATTGTTTTTTAATTTAATATTAGACCAATTTAATTGAGATTCTAATGTATTTTTATCATTAGAATTAGTATCTTTATTATATTGATCTATATTGCTATCAATGGTATTATTTACTATATTATTCATAATGTTATTCATATTTATTAAATATATTTATATTATAAAAAAATTGATTGTTTTAAAGATTATATAATGTATATATAAATATTGATATTATAATAATGAGTAAAATGAGTACAAATCCTAAAGCTTCCAAAAAATCTAACCTATCAGGCTTAAATGCTGATGGTTGCAAAAACAAAAAGAATCCGTCTATAGTGAAAAATGTAGTAAATACAAATTTACTTTCAGATGATCTTGAATCCGCATTTGCGGATTCATGGAACGAAAATTCAATAATTAGTTCCAAAAATGATGAAAAAACAACATATGAAAATACAACATATGAAAATGTATCAGAATCTTCTGAGGAAATGATGAGTTCTGAAAATATACCAAGTGTTGAAATTTCAGAATCTGGAAAAATCCCGAGTTCTGAAAAAATCGAATCTGAAAAAATCGAATCTGGAAAAATCCCGAGTTCTGGAAAGAAAACCTTTTTATCTGATTTAAATTCTAATACTGTTAATGAAACAAGTATAAAAACAGAAAAAACAGTTGTATCAAATTTACAGAAATTTTTAAATATTTCTGACACACAAAATACAAGTATATTTTATAATATTAGTGAGAAAGTTGAATATATTAAGAAACAAGGTGCAGAAATGCTTGAAGATTTTACCGCACGTGGTATACAAGTGAGTGGAATTAATTCTGAAGTAATCTGTAAAGATTGGTCCGATATGAAATATATTAATGTGAATTCTAATAATGAATATATTGATAACATGATTGCATCAATTACAGAACATGGATTTTATTCACCTAGACCAATACAATCAATAACTGTTGGTCAGATAGCAAATGGAAATGATATTATTGTACAAGCGAAAGCAGGCAATGGTAAAACTGCTGCTTTTGCAATTGGGAGTGCTTTACGTATTAATCCAAGGATATATAAAACACAGGTTCTTATTCTTTCGCCAACACAACTTTTAACAGATCAAACAATGGAAGTTGTAAAAAGTTTGACAGCAAATACTGGAATTACTGTACATTGTTATCGTGGTGGTCTTCCACAACCAAGAGATGGTCGTATTCCTCATATTGTTGTAGGATGTCCTGGACGTATCAAGGATTTAATTAAACGAAGACGTATGAATCTATCACATATTCAAACAGTAATTCTAGATGAAGGAGATGATCTTCTTAAACAAGGTTTTCGCGAACAAATCAAGGAAATTGTGGAAAGTCTAAACGAGACTGTTCAGATTTGTCTGTTTTCAGCTACTTTACCAAATGGTATTTTACAATTATGCACACAATTTATGAGAGATCCTGCATATGTAATCTTACCGGAAAATCAAGTAATTACAGAATTAGTTACCCAATGGTATGTGAAATGTACAAATGTTAATGAAAAAGATGGTAGTCTTGTTGATATAATTGAAAATAATCCAAAAGAAACTATCATAATATTCTTTAATAGTTGTACCAGATTACAACGAATTAGTGAGATTTTATCAAATTATGGTAATAATAAAAAAATTGACCACTTATGTGTACATGCACAAATTCCATCTGAAGAACGTGGAGCATCTATTTCTGATTTTGCAAATGGTAGATGCAAAGTGTTACTTGCATCTGATATGGCTGCTCGTGGACTTGATATTCCAAGTGTAACATTAGTAGTTAATTATGATATTCCATTTGCTGTTGAAACATATGTGCATCGTATAGGTAGATCAGGTCGTGGTGAACGTCTTGGTAATTCAATAACATTGTTAATGTCTGAAGAAGATAAAGCAAAAATCACATATATTGTGCAGGTCCATGGTATTCCAATTAAAGCTTTAAAAACGATTCAAATGGAATCAAAACCTAGTGTAAAATAAGTTGTATAACTTAATAAATAAAATTAACAAATATTAGTTGATAAAATTAAGTATAAATCATATAAAAAATAATTTAATTTAAATAATTTTATTTAAATTAAATTAGTATTTTGGATATTTGTGTATGAATAATATATATAAATTATATTTGAATGAGTGATAAAATTAAATTTATGAGTGATAAAATTAAATTTATGAGAGATAAAGATATTGATATTGTTAATAACAATGTTGATGCTATAATTGAAAAAGCTCGAAATAGAGAAATTCAAATAATGGAACCTACACTATCCGAATTTAAAAAAGTAAGATCAGTTGTTCTTGATTTTATTAAAAAAGAACAACGAATTATTTATGGAGGGTTTGCTTGGAATACTCTTGTCAAAAAAATAACTCCTTCTGATGCTTTTTATTCAGAAAATACATTTACAGATGTTGAGTTTTATTCTAATAAACCAATTGAAGATCTTAAAAAACTTTGTGATATATTAGATGACAAGGGATTTAAATTTATCCAAGGGAAAAGCGCCCAACATGAAGAAACTTATACTATTTTTGTTAATTTTCAAGGATATTGTGATATTACATATATGCCATCTAATTTATTTTATTCAATTATGACTGAAAAAATAGATGGATTACGTTTAATCCATCCAAAATACATAATGATAGATATTTTAAGACAATTTAATGATCCACTAACAAGTTATTGGCGTTTAGATAAAAACATCAAAAGGGGAAAAGTAATGATAAAAAATTATCCATTAGAATTATCCACTAAAACTGTAAAAATGTCACTATTAAAACCAGATACATTAAAATTAGTTAATTACTTAATACCACATCTTGTAAAATCTAAATATATTTTATTTATTGGTCAAATAGCATTTAATACATTTGCTAATCCAAATTCAAACTTATCAAAACAATCTTCAGAGTATGATTCAACACCAATTGAATTAATTAGTACAAACTTAACAAAAGATGTTGAATCTACATATAATATTTTATTAAAATATTTTTTAGAAGAAATTAAACAACCTACATCTTTTAATGATAAAATATTATTAGAACAATATTATCCATTCTTTCAATTCACAGATAAAAAGGCCGTGTTTAAATACCAAGGGGAAATATTTCTAACTATCTATGGTAATAATGAAAAATGTATCCCATATCATGATATTAAATTAAAACATAATAATAACTCTTTACCAATTAAAATTGGTACATTTAATTTTAATTTTATGATAAATCTTATTAAATTTCATCATGCATATGCTGAAAAAAATAAATCAATACAACAATTACAAGATTTTATTATGTACAAATTACTCACATTTAGAAATAATTTCCTCGAAACTAATAATAAAACTGTCCTCGATCAAACCATATTTGAAGACTTTAAAGTTGAATGTCTAGGTGATACTATAAGCCCTGCGCGTAAATTTTTATTAAGCAGAAAAGATCGTAGATTAATACAAAGATCTGAAATACATCCATATGATCCTTCAGATATTGATAAAAGAGAAAAATTTATAACTGATGATAAATCCTTCAAAAATACTTCTGGTAATATCATTAATAATCCTAAAGATTTAATTTTTAATCCTAAAAAAAATTAAAAAAATCTAATTTTATTCATCAATCAATTTTATTAAATGAAATAATTTATTATTTCATTTAGTAAATCTATAAATTAACTATTTATTGTTCTTTTCATTTTTTTGAATTCATATAAGTGTCTGTTTCTGTTTTTGCATCTGAATCTGAATCTGAATCTGCTTCTTTTTCTGCTTCTTTTTCTGCTTCTTTTTCTGGTTCTTCCTCTACTTCATCCTCTACTTCATCTTCTACTTTATCCTCTTCTACTTCTTCCTCTACTTCATCCTCTACTACTTCTTCCTCTTCTTCATCATCTGATAAATCATCTGAAATACATTCAAACTCATCTAATTTATTAAGAAAATCATTTAGTTTTTCACAAAATTTTTCATCAACTATATGTGAATCTTTGTAGCGTTCTAACCATAGTTTAATATATTTACAATGATTTATGATTTCTAATTTAGGACATTTTTTCATATTACAGTTGCAGCATTGAATTTTAGTTTTATCATTATTTCTGAATAGGAAGTTTGAAATTATTTTAAGAATAGTAATAATGAAAATTGTTGTAATTGCTAGGATAAAAATATACATTATCTTATAATATTAGTTATAGTATAATGATATTAATTAAATATGTATTTAAGTTAATAAATTTCATTTTTTTTACATTATTTTGGTTAATATTAATATCAAATATTAATAAAAAATTTGATATTAATAAAATTTACAAATAATGAATATAATATAAAACATATTAATATAAATAATAATATATGGAAGAAATCATTGTACCATTTAATGTAAATAATGTTTTAATAACAAAAGAAGATATTAAAGCCTTATTCAAAAAATATGATTTAGAAATTGATGTTAAATCCTTGAAATATTATCATTTAGCCTTAACACATAAATCATACATCGTTTCCGAATACACAAATTATAATAATTCAATTTTAAAACAAATAAAAAAATCAATGGCACCTGATGTAGTAAATCTAATGGATGAATCGTCAGAAAGAATAGAATTTTTTGGCGATACCGTAATTAAATGTGTAGCTGCAAAATATCTATATATGAGATATCCAGGTGAATCAGAAGGCTTCTTAACAAAAACTAAAACCAAAATTGAAAACAGAAAATCATTAGCTAATTTTGCAAGAAAACTTGGTTTGGATAACTATTTAATCATTTCTAAACAAAATGAAGATGCTGGTAATAGGGATTCCGATAAATTTTTAGAAGATGCATTTGAAGCATTTATAGGTGCATTATTATTTGATCAGGGTTTTGATTTTTGTGATAAATATTTGACAATATTATTAGAGACAGAAATAGATTATGCTGATATTCTATATATAGATACTAATTTCAAGGATAGATTACAGAGATTTTTTCATCAAAATGGTTGGCAACATCCATTATTTGAAGATATTTGTACAGAAATAATTAATAATAAACGAACATTTACTGTTGCTGTAAAAGATTCACTTAATAATGATATCTCAAAGGCACAGGAAACATCAAAAAAGAAAGCAGAACAAAAAGCTTCAATGTTAGCGTTGCTAAAATATGGTCAACTATGTCCGGATCAAATTGTAAATGATTTTGATCAATAATTTTATTTTATGATAAAACAATTATATTTTTGTAATCATTGTCCTCTATGCAATTAATTGTATATGTTGGTTGTATATGTTGCTTGTACCAATTAACTAATTGTATATGTTGGTTGTACCAATTAATTAATTGTATATGTTGGTTGTGCCAACACTCTAAATGCACCATCATATACTACTATTTTTATGACAAATGTACCACTCGTTGTAGGTGTTCCTGATATTATACCATTTGAAGAATTTAATACTAATCCAGATGGTAACGCAGTTCCTTCTAAAATACTATATTGATAAGTAGGACTAGAAAATGTACTTGTTACTGTTGGATTTTGATTAGTTATTGCTGAGCCTACCGTAAATGTTTGGTTACTATATGAAACTAATAATGTTCCTGCACTATTTGCACTAAGTCCAATTTGACCTGTTGGGCCTATTGGACCTGATATACTCATTGGAGTTGAAGTAGTCCAACTAATCGTCGGTCCGCCATTTACACTTGACACGTTATAAACCCGAACCCCTGCCAAAGTCCAAGTATTAACAATAATATAACTTCCTCCTGATTCGTTTGAAACATATATAATTGCCCCTGGCAAAATAGTATCAGTAAATGGTCCAGATGTTAGGTATAAATTCCACCACGAACCGCTTGAATTTCCATCCCGCTCAGGATAAAATATATTTGTTGGTCCAGTAGAACCAGCAGGACCAGTAGAACCAGCAGGACCAGTAGAACCAGCAGGACCAGTAGAACCAGCAGGACCAGTAGAACCAGCAGGACCAGTTGCACCAGCGGGACCAGTTGCACCAACAGGACCGGTATCACCTTTTTGTCCATATACAGTTAACCATTCGATATTACCATTTGCTTTTCCTAAAACTTGTGTATCTGATCCTTTTGAATTTTGACTATCAATTATTTTATTTGGAGTTAAGTTATTAACATCAATTATATCAAAATTTTTATTTCCAGTAATTGTTTCGTTGCCTGTTAAGTGAACTGTATTTTCATCTGTCACTTTTATTTTGTTTGCAGTTATATCTAAAATTTCTCGTGTTGTTTTTACTAACAGATCATTCATTGTAATAAATATATATTAAACTATATAGTTTAATATTATCATCCTAAAATTTTAATTATTTATAGCAAATATTTGATCTTTATAATTCTTTATAAATTATAAAAATTGAAATTAGAAAAATCAACTATCCATCATAATTTTATTTTATAATTAATATTATGTGGTTCTTATATACCCTTTTTAATATCATGTATTTGATTAATTATCAGCATATAACAAATACAACTCAAGAAATTCCAATCAATCAAATCAATCCAATATTAAATATTCCAAATAATGGATATATTAAATATTTATTTTAAATATTTTAAATTTTATTCATTATATAATTATATTGTGAATGAATAGTAATGAATACTAATAATTTAATATGGGAAGAAAAAGGAATAATTATTGGAATAATACATGCATTGACAAAAAATATTGGAAAAATCGATGCAGTATGTATTGAAGATATCTCTTTTTATAATACAACCAGAACCTTATTTCCTAATTTGAAAATTTATAATAAATTTATTGATAATGATAATCATATTATCAATATTAGTATTAAATCCAATATAATTAAACACAATTATTTAGTCATTAACAATCTAAATAATTTGAAAAAAATAAAAACTAATTCAAACAATTTTTTTATATTACCATGGTTTAATCATTTTAATCCAATTATTATGTTCAAATATAAAAAAAATAAAAAATCCATACAAATTGATCAAATAAGAGATTATATCGAACGATTTCATCAAAAAAGAATTAGAACCCTTATGTATGGAAAATTAAATTTAATACCATACAAATGTGATTATGTATTTTGGGATATTATGGTTGAATATAATATTCTTATTCAGTATTCAACCATATTTAAGACAGATGTTAATCTAATCGCTATTTATTTATATAATAATTTTAATAGTTATAATTGTAATCAAAATATATATCAAATACAAAATCAATCAAATCAACAAAATCAACAAAATCAATCAAATCAACAAAATCAATCAAATCAACAAAATCAATCAAATCAACAAAATCAACAAAATCAACAAAATCAACAAAATCAACAAAATCAACAAAATCAACAAAATCAATTATTACCTGGACCTATACCTGAAACAGTATCAACCATTATAAATGATTATAAAGAATCTCAAGAATTTATAAAATTAATTAATATTAAAATAAGATTAATTAATGATTTATTGATTGATGTTTTCAAAAATAGAGTTTGAAATAGAGTTGTTAATTTCATATTTATAAGTGCGACTTTAATATCAGAAACATTTATAATATCAAATCTATTAGAAAAATCTTTTTATTTTATTATATGATAAAATAAAAAATTTAAAATTTAATGAGTTCTCTTCAATAAATATATTTTTTTATATGTTTTATACATTAATTTTAAGTAATTTTCTTCTTCTGCACCACCTATTTGATCATCAGATGAATAATCATACTGTTTAGGTTTTAGATTTCGTCTATTTGTAGTTGCTACACCATTTGCTGGAGTAACATTTTCCCATTTCTTAGTTTTAGGATCTAGTTTTGGACTAAGTGGTTTTGGATCAGGTAATGTGGGAAAATTTTTGCCATAATTATTAAAACCTGGAGCAAAACCTCCAGGACCAACACGAGGATTAGCAGCAACTACAGGAGCAGCAACTCCAGGAGCAGCAGCACGAGGATTAGCAGCAACTACAGGAGCAGGAGCAGGAGCAGGAGCAGCAACACGAGGATTAGCAGCAACTACAGGAGCAGGAGCAGGAGCAGCACCATGTGGTTCAAGACCATATGTATGTAAATTATGATTTCTTGATAATTGATTAAGTAATTTTATTTTTTGATTATGTAAATTATTTAATTCTCTTAATCCATCATCATTTGGTTTACATAAAATTCCAATTAAAGTATTAATTTGAAGCAATATTAATTCTTTAATATGTATTTGATATTCTACATTTTTTGTTTTTTGATAAAATTTTCTTAAATTTTCATCTATTGTATTAAGATCATTAATTGCAGTAGGATGTAAAATTTTAAAACTAGCATCCTGATCGAATTTAATAATTAAATCTTTTAGAAAATCGTTTAATCCAGAAAATGATGCGGTATCTAAAGCTCGATATCTAGCGATTAAAGCTTCGCAACTTCTATCTGGTGCCAGGAGACCTCCTCTTTGATATAAATTATCATCTCTGTAAATTGATTTATATGACATTATATAATATATAAATTATAATTAGAAAATATATTTGGCTTCTATAATTTTTAAATATAATTTATATATTATATATATTCAAAAAATGCCATATGAATTAGTAAAAATAAAATCATGTAATGGTGTAATAGTGTAATTTCAGATTCATATTCAAACACAACTTACAAAATGTGTTATATACTTTATCAAAATATTGATATAAATCATTTATTAATAAATATATCAGATATACAAACACCAAAAATCCAGACAAATATAAAAACTGGATGAAAAAACATTTTAAAATATATACTATTTTATTTTAAAATATATAATACTATTATATATTTTAAATGTCATCAAATACAGATAATGATTCATCAGATTATGAACACGATCACATTCATGGGCATAAACATAAACATA
>Ga0214921_10005970_pt1 | contig 16914 bp, 18 predicted proteins | sample LL1505_MetaG_FD_177992 | JGI IMG/M metagenome (GOLD analysis project Ga0214921, IMG submission 177992) | Freshwater microbial communities from Lake Lanier, Atlanta, Georgia, United States - LL-1505 | ecosystem: Environmental > Aquatic > Freshwater > Lake | place: USA: Georgia | collected...
TCAAGCCAGCGCGATCAGCCCCACACCGGCCACCATCACGCACCCCGCCAGCAGATTGCGACGCAGATTCGGCTCGCCCAGCCAGAGCGCCCCGAGCACGATGCCCCACAGCAGACTGGTGCGCTTAACCGCAATCATGTACGCCGTCTTGACCCCGACCAGCGCGACGAAATGGGTCAGGATCATCAGCGCCATCCAGCCAGTGACCGCCCACAACCAGCGGTTGCGCCACGGCAGCGAGCGCACTGTGCGCAGACGAGGGTCCAGCCCAATCCAAGCGGCGATGCCCACCAGCGTGAAGTACAGCGCTCCCAGAAACACGGGTGGCAGCAGTGCCAGCGGTGCCCGGCTGAAGATCGCAGTAAAGGCGTAGATGCTGGCCGCCAGCAGCATCAGCCGCGAGGCGCGGTTGCGCAATGGCGCAGTGAGCGGGCGATGCCAGCCATCGCGCCACTCGCCGATGTTGAGCAGCCAGGCACCAGCGAACACCAGCAGAATTCCGGCCACGCCTGTGGCGCTGACCGCCTCGCCCAGGATCGGCCCGCCGATGCCGGCCACCAGCACCGGCGTAAAGGCGTGATACGGCATCGATTGCGACAGGTCGGCGCCCTGGATCGACTTCAGGTAGAAGCCAACGGCAATCACCTCGAGAATGGCCGACGGGACCAGCCACGCCCAGGTAACCGCCGGAACATCGGCCGGCCAGGTGGCGACCAGCACCGGCAGCATCACTAGCAGCGGCAAACAACAGCGCGCCACCGACAGCTGGCGAGGCGTCAGCTCGGCGAGACCGCGCTTGGTGCTGGCATCGGCCATGGCCATGCCGAAGGCGCACACCAGCGCCCAGAGCATCCAGCTCATGGCGCGGGCCGATCAGCCGTTCTGGCTTTTCGCGCGCTCGATACCCGTAACGATCTCGTCGCGGGCAGCTTCAGGACCTTTCCAGCCCTTGACCTTGACCCACTTGCCGGCTTCGAGATCCTTGTAGTGCTCGAAAAAGTGCTTGATCTGCAGCAGACGCTCGGGTTGCAGATCTTCGGGCTTTTGCCAGTGGCGGTAGATCGGCAGGATCTTGTCGACCGGAACCGCCAGCAGTTTGGCGTCGCCACCAGCCTCGTCTTCCATTTCGAGCAGACCCAGCGCGCGGCAGCGCACAACGGCTCCGGCATGGACTGGGAACGGCGTCACCACAAGCACGTCCACCGGATCGCCATCGTCAGAGATGGTGCCCGGCACGTAGCCGTAGTTACAGGGATAGTGCATCGAGGTCATCATGAAACGATCGACAAACAGGGCGCCAGATTCCTTGTCTACCTCGTATTTGATCGGGTCCGAGTGGGCCGGGATCTCGATGATGACGTTGAACTCTTCGGGCGCTTTGTCGCCGGGGGGAACGTTGTACAGGGCCACTCTTGGGCCTCCTTGCGGATCGGTTGTGCAGCGCGGCATTGTACTCGCCGACGCCCGATTTTGCGGCTCTGCAGCATCGCACTGACTGAAAAAAACCCGGTTTCGGCGTTGCTAGACACGCTCCAAACGGCCGATACTCCGGCTGGGCCGGATGGAATGTCCGGCTATAACCAGAACAACACCCGATATCACGACTGAAGGAGATGACGATGCATGAGGGCATTCTTCTCGCCCTGCTCTGTGGCGCGGCAGCGATTGTGTACGGCTTGGTGTCGAGCCGCTGGATCATTGCGCAACCCACCGGTAACGACCGGATGCGTGAAATCGCTGCGGCGATCGAAGCCGGCGCCTCGGCCTATCTGGGACGCCAATACCGCACCATCGCGCTGGTTGGCGTGGTGCTGTTCGTGCTCATCGCGATCTTCCTTGAGCCGTTGACAGCGGCTGGCTTTGCCATTGGCGCGGTGCTCTCGGGTGCCGCAGGGTTCATCGGCATGAACATCAACGTTCGCGCCAATGTTCGTACCGCCGAAGCCGCACGCAACGGCATCAACCCGGCGCTGGCGGTGGCCTTTCGCGGTGGCGCCATCACCGGCATGTTCGTTATCGGCCTCGGGCTGGTGGGTGTGGCCGGCTTCTACGCCTTCCTCATCAACGGCAACCCGGGCGGTGACATGCACCATACGCTGGAGCCGCTGATCGGCCTCGCATTCGGTTCGTCACTGATCTCGATCTTTGCGCGTCTGGGTGGTGGCATCTTCACCAAGGGCGCGGATGTGGGCGCCGACCTTGTGGGCAAGGTCGAGGCCGGCATTCCCGAGGATGACCCGCGCAACCCGGCGGTGATCGCTGACAACGTTGGCGACAACGTCGGCGACTGCGCCGGCATGGCTGCCGACCTGTTCGAAACCTATGCAGTGACAGTGATCGCCACCATGCTGCTGGGTGCACTCACCTTGTCGGGCAACAGCGCCAATGCTGCTGCTTACCCGCTGGCGCTGGGCGGCGTCTCGGTGATCGCCTCGATTATCGGCACGTATTTTGTGAGCTACTCGGGCACCGGCAAGATCATGACCGCGCTGTACAAGGGACTGATCGTCGCTGCCGTGCTGAGCCTGGTGGCGTTCTGGTTCGTCACTGGCTGGCTGATGGGCGACTCCGGTATCCCGGCGATCAACCTCTGGGGCGCGTGTCTGGTGGGCATCGTCCTGACCGGAGCCATGGTGGTGATCACCGAGTACTACACCGCGACCGAATACGGCCCGGTGCGCCACGTCGCCAAGGCCTGCGAAACCGGCCATGCGACCAACATCATCGCCGGCATCGCCGTGTCGATGCGTTCCACCGCGCTGCCGGTGCTGAGCGTGTGCATCGCAATCGGTGCGTCGTACGCACTGGCGGGCCTCTATGGCATCGCCATCGCCGCCACCGCGATGTTGAGCATGGCGGGCATCATCGTCGCGCTGGATGCCTACGGCCCGATCACCGACAACGCCGGTGGCATTGCCGAAATGGCCGGTCTGCCGTCGAGCGTGCGGGATGTGACCGACCCCTTGGACGCAGTGGGCAACACCACCAAGGCGGTGACCAAGGGCTACGCCATCGGCTCAGCAGGCTTGGCGGCGCTGGTGTTGTTTGCCGACTACACCAACGCGCTCAAGGGCGCGGGCCTCAACGCCAGCTTTGACTTGTCCGACCACATGGTGATTATCGGCTTGTTCATCGGCGGGCTAATCCCCTTCCTGTTTGGCGCGATGGCCATGGAAGCAGTGGGCCGCTGCGCCGGGGCTGTGGTGGAAGAGGTGCGTCGCCAGTTCCGCGAGATCAAGGGCATCATGGACGGCAGTGGCAAGCCCGAATACGGCCGCGCCGTGGACATGCTCACCGCCGCCGCGATCAAGGAGATGATCGTGCCGTCGCTGCTGCCGGTGATCGTGCCGATCTTGGTTGGAGTGTTCCTGGGCCCGCAGGCGCTGGGTGGCCTGCTGATGGGCACCATCATCACCGGCCTGTTTGTTGCCATCAGCATGTGTACCGGTGGCGGTGCCTGGGACAACGCCAAGAAGTACATCGAAGACGGTCATCACGGTGGCAAGGGCTCCGAGGCCCACAAAGCCGCCGTGACCGGCGACACGGTGGGCGACCCCTACAAGGACACCGCCGGCCCGGCCGTCAACCCGCTGATCAAGATCATCAACATCGTCGCGCTGCTGATCGTACCGCTGATCGGCTAAAGCACGCAGCGCACACCGGTGCCCCGCAGGCCGCAATAGCCTGCGGGGTGCTTGTCTAGATACTGCTGATGGTCTGGCTCGGCGTACCAAAACGCGGGCGCCTCGATGATTTCGGTGGTGATGACCCCGTGACCAGCAGCGCGCAAGGCGGCTGTGTAAGCCGCAGCGGCCGCGCGTGCCTGCTCCAGGTGTTCCGGCGTGGTGGCGTGGATCACTGAACGGTATTGACTGCCGGTGTCGTTGCCTTGGCGCATGCCCTGCGTCGGATCGTGCGACTCAAAGAACACTCTCAACAGATCGCTGTAGCCGATGACTGCAGGATCGAAAACGACTCGCACCACCTCCGAGTGACCCGTCAAGCCGGTGCACACCTCGGCGTAGGTGGGGTTAGGCGTGAAGCCGCCCGCATAGCCGACCGCCGTTGTCCACACCCCCGGCTGTTGCCAAAAACGCCGCTCGGCGCCCCAGAAACAGCCCATGCCGAACACGGCTTCGGCAAGGCCCTCGGGCCATGGCGGCTGCAGCGGATTGCCGCTGACCTCGTGCCGCGCCGGCACCGGCATTGGCGTGCTACGGCCAGGCAGGGCCTCGGCGGCACTGATGAGTCGCGTCAGCCCCATTAGTAATCGTCCTCTTCGTCCTCGTCCGGGTCTTCGTCTTCCTCTTCGTCCTCGACCAAGTTGCTGGCGTCGCCACGGACGTGCAGGTGCAGCATGTCGCCGTCATTGCCCAGCAGCTCGTACTCGATGTCCTCGAGTGCGGTGTTGTCCACCAGCAACTCGGACAGCAGCTCCATGACACGGTCGCGGTCGTTGTCGATAACGTCGTCAAGCTCGATGGCCACCACTCCCTCGACCACGCCGTCGGCGTCCATCTGACGACGGATCTGAGCGGCGGTGAGCGGGCGGGTGAGCAATTCGTAATCCATACAGGTTCTCCATCAGGTTGCGGAACTTGGCCACGGCGGGGGGTTCCTAATGCAGTCCCGAGCCGCTTGAGTCTGTTCGCGGTTCGGCCGCCATCTATTCTGGAGGTTCCAATGAAGTTTTTGAGTGCCCTGATGCTTGCCACCGCCGCCACCACTGTGTCGGCCGAACCCGCGAGCAAGGTCGACATGTCCTACTTCTACGACGTCGCCGTATTTGAGGTGACCTTGGCCGGCGACTACAAGCCTGCGCTCAGCGCAATGGGGCAACAAACCGTCAACCCTGATGACGTCCACCAAGACCTCGGCCCGACCCGCATCGATAGCGGTCAGTACAAGGGCTTCGACGTGATGGCGCTGGTTGGTGAACTGCGCAAGAACAGCACCCCGACCAACCCGCCGCGGCTGGTCGCCAACGTCGCCGTCCCCAAGGGTGACACCTTGAGGGTGCCGTGCGGGGTCGGCAGCAACATCGACCTCGACTTCACTCAGGCTGCCGAAGCCGACAATCAACCGGCCACGGTGATGGCGCGTTACCTGACCATGTTCGTAGCCGACCGCGAGGTGGCTGACATCGGTCTCGGTCTGATCGGCAAGATGGAAGCTGCGGGCGACGTTCCGCTCAAGTTCCAGACGCACAGCGGCGAGACGCTGGCCGTGTCGATGTTGCGCCCAGGACCCGAAGGCAAGAAAGAGGGCTGCGTGGTGTTGCTGCGCCCCTGACCGGCGTTGACGACCCGCGCCGTGCGTTGACCGGGCTTTGTCAGCCGCTTATAATTTCGGGCTCGCTTCCCCGATAGCTCAGTCGGTAGAGCAACGGACTGTTAATCCGTGTGTCCCTGGTTCGAGCCCAGGTCGGGGAGCCAAATCTCGAACAGCACAGCAGCCTGATCGGCAACGGTCGGGCTGTTTTGTTTTGGACCCATTATCAATTTGCCCCCGCCGACCGGAATATCTTCCATTGGGCGACAAACTTGTCTAACGTGACCAATCGTCGCGTTGTCTAGGACAAACGACGTATTCCCGACATCTAAGGGTACGTTAAGCACATGCAGATTGAACTTCACGACCGTTTGTTGGACATCCCCCGCGACGTGTTGGTGCGGGTGGTCTACCAAAGCCGCACCGATATGGACGACCACGAGCTGGAGCAAGTGATCGCGACCTCCCAGCGCAACAACGCAGTGACAGGCATCACCGGCGTGCTAGTTCACAGTGACGGACTGTTGATGCAGGTGCTGGAGGGTGGTGCTGACGTGGTGAGCGCCCTGCTCACGGTGATCGAAGATGACCCGCGGCACTGCGATTTCGACCTTGTCCGCCTTGACGCGGTAACAGAGCGAAGCTTCGGGGACTGGTCGATGAACCGCATCGAGCTCGAGAGCCGCCGCCTGATCCAGATCCTCTACGCGTATATCAACCGCGAGCCCGGCGCCAGCCAGCTGCTCCGCGACTACGCGGCAGGTGGCGGCTGGAAGCGTCTGTCCGCGCTTGAATCAAAGCACCCGCCCCTGCAAGGCCACACCCAGCGCGCGGTTCAGTAAAGCCCCGAGTATTGAGGGCGCCCCGCGGCGCTCATCGTTGGATTTACAACCGGTCGCCCGAGCGCAACACCCGCGCCATCTGGTTGGTCAAGGCTTCGATGCCCTCAAGCAATTCGTTGGACTTCTTCAGGATCATTGGCAAGGCATTGGGCAATGCCGCCGGATCCAGCTCGAGCAACTGCGCATATCCGGTGATGACGTTGAGCTGTGAGCGCAGGTCATGCCGAACCTTTTCGAGGTACGCCAGCGCGACATTGACGGTGACCACATCCAAAGTGACCTCATCAGCATCTGCAACGAGTTCCGGCAGCTTCAGAGACGGCAGATCGGCAGGAACTGGCTCGAACGGCTGACTACGGCCCTCAGCACACACCCGAGCCACGGTCTGAATAAAAGCGGGGATGTCGGTAATGGGCTTTCGGATATAAGCGGACCATGGCGCAGGCCCCGCAAGCTCAGGTGCCGGATTGCCAGAGACCATGATCACCGGCGTCTTCCTCACGCTGAACGACGGCGAGCGGCGAAGGGTCTCGAGCAAAGTGCCACCGTCCAAACCTGGCATCGAGTAGTCCAGCAACACGAGGTCGACACCCAGCTCCATCGCGCGAAACAGACCCTCGCGAGCGCTCGAGTAGGTGTGTATCTCGAAGGCTTGCTCACCGGCAAAGATGGCACGAATCAGCTCCAAAGCCGAGGGTTCGTTGTCAATCGCCACAACGGTGTAGCGGCCGCTGAGCGACCAGCCCAGGCTAGCAACGCTGGTTTCCTGATTTTCCGCCATCACCCCCCCCGAGAACGCACAGCTGTCACGAAATAGACTGACTCTAAAACTTTGCTTAAACTACACCTATAGCTCTTTGGATTATAGACGCCACGCCGGCAATTTTCGGCAATTTGAAGCGGTTCCAGATTAGCTCGAGGCGCCCTTGCAACACCCACTTGCCCCACATACCCGTGTGCCCGAAAGCGACGCGACGGCGCGGCGTGTAATCGTCGCCGATGACGACCCAATCGGCCGCTTGGTCGCCAGCGAGGTGCTGCGACGGCTTGGTCTACACGTGACGGAAGCGTCGGACGGACGAGCCGCTGTGGACGCTTTCTGCAGTGGGGCCGCTGATCTGGTTTTTCTGGACTGCTGCATGCCAGTGATGGACGGCTACGCGGCGGCCGCTGAGATCCGCCGACTCGAGACCGCCGGGGAGCATGTGCCGATCGTCGCGCTCACCGGCAAGGCCAGCGCCAATGACCGACAACGCTGCCTCGACGCTGGCATGGACGATGTGCTGACCAAACCCTTCGCGCTTCCCGTGCTGCGCGAGACCTTGGCCCGATGGCTTGATTCGCCCGAGCGCTGAATGAGGACATACCTGCGAGCCGCCTGGCACCTGGCGATCGGAGTGGCCGTCGCTCTCACAGCTTCGGCCGCAAGCGCTCAGCCCGACCTGCTCGATATCCCGATGGAAGGGCTGGTCGCCAGCGACGTGCAGTCAGCGGCCCGTGTCGCTAAACAATTGAGCGAATCAAACGCCGCGGTGAGCATCGTCACTGCCGAAGACATTCGCACCTTTGGTTACCGGACGCTGGGCGAAGTGCTTAACAGCATGCGCGGGCTCTACACCACCTCGGATCGGCGCTATCAGTTCCCGGGCGGCCGCGCCTACGGCGTTCCGGGCGACTTTGCCGGCCGCATCCGACTGCTGATCGACGGCTACGCCACCCAAGACAACCTCTCGGGGCAACTGTATCTGGACGAGTCCGGCCTGATCGACATCGACCTGATCGACCGTGTCGAGTACATCCCGGGGCCAGGCGGCGTCAATTACGGTCAAGGCGCATTCTTCGGCGTGATCAACGTCATCACCAAGAATGGTCGAGATTTCAATGGCTTGAGACTCTCGGGGGAGGCCGGCAGTTACAACACCTTTCGCAAGCGGGCCACCTTCGGCAAGCAGTTCGACAATGGCGCCGACCTGTTGCTGTCGTATTCGCGGCTAAACAGCGTCGGCCAGGATTTCGATTTCCCCTACTTTGCGGCGACCACCGGCAACGGCCGGGCAGCCGGCATGGACGGCGAGCACAACGAGCGCATCTTTCTAAAGTTTCAATATCAGAACTTTTCGCTAGAAGCCGGCCACGTACAACGCACCAAACAGTCGCCGCTGCCGCGCGACGAGCTTGGTTTCGGCAAACCGTATCAGACCGATGACACCCAAGATTTCGTCCAGCTGAACTACGACTACGCCTTGGGCAGTGCGCTCAGGGGCAGCACCCGCGCCTTTGCCGGCCAGTACCTCGACCATGCCTACCGCGGCTACAACGAATACGCCGCTACCCTGCAAGGCTTGGCCGGCGCACCAAGCGGCGCCGTCGCGGCGATGCGCAATCGTGGCAAAGGTGCCTGGACCGGCATCGACCAGCAACTGGTCTACACCGGGATTGCTGGTCACACGCTGACCCTTGGCGCCGAGTACCGCCGTGACCCCAACATTGATTTTTACAATCAGTCACTCACCTCGAGCGGTCGCCGCAGCGACTACGATTTTCCGATCGCCTCGCTCGACAGCTCCACGTGGGGCCTGCGCTTTGCCGATGAGCTGCGACTTGGCGAGCATTGGACTGCCAACGTCGGCGCCCGCTACGACAGACCGCAACTGGGTGTGTGCCAGTTCATCCGGCCTGGCACGCCAGCGCCAGTGCCCTTTGTGCTTCCGCGTTCGAAGACCACCAGCCATTGCATCGACTACCCCTACCAGCCGCAATGGAGCCCGCGCGCCGGCTTGGTCTGGCAGGCGGATGCCCGCACCACGCTCAAAGCTTCGTGGGCGGAGGCGAACCGCATGCCAACGCCGCTGGAGCTGCCGTTCGACCAAGCCTACGTGCGCCCCGAACGGGTCGAAACGCGCGAACTGGTGCTAATCCGTGACTTTGGCTCCCTGTGGCGGTTCACCGGGTCGGTGTACGACTACCACGTTAGCGACGCTCAATACATCGACGACCGCGGCTATCGCCACTACGACGGGAAGGTCAACCCGTACGGCGCGGAAGTGCAACTCGACACATCGTGGGGCCGTTGGTCGCTGCGTGGAAGCGTGGCGTGGCGCCAGAGCGACGTGCCCGACAAAGCATTGGCCAACTCCCCGCGCTGGCTGGGCAAGTTCAATCTAGGCATGCCACTTTGGAACGAGTGGCTGCGCGGCGGCTTGGAGGCGCAGTTCCTCGACAGCCGCTATGGCCAATTTGCCCGCAGCGGTGTCGTGCCAGCCGACGAGACCGCACAGAACGCCTTGCGCGGCATGGCGGGACCGGTCATCGCTGACAACCGAAAACTGCCACCGGTCACCCTGGTCAACTTCACGGTGTCGTCCGTCAAGGCGTGGCATGGCGTGTCCGGCGCATTGAGCGTCAAGAACCTGCTCGACCGGCGCTGGGACGCCGTGGCACCCACCGCTTACGCTTCGGCCAGCAGCGGTTCATCGGCACCCGACCTGATGTTCGACCGCGTGCCGATGGATGGCCGCTCGATCTGGCTACAACTCCATTACGACCTCGGATTTTGAGATGCAGCGAGGCCGTGCCCTGATGGTTGCCGCATTGCATCTGGCTGTGCTGGCCGGGCCGCGGGATCTGCACGCCGAGCCGATCCCGGAATACGAGCTGAAGGCAGCGTACCTCTACAACTTCATGAACTACACGACCTGGCCCGAGTTGCCCAATCTGTTGAGGCTGTGCGTACTCGGTCCCGACAACTTTGGGGGAGCGCTCGAAAAGCTCTCTGCACGCACCGTCCAAGGCAAGCCAATCCGTATCGCATCGCTGAACTCGCCGGCTCAAGCTCGAGGCTGCCAGTTGTTGTTCGTCACCGAACGCGAAGCCGGAAATATGGACACCATCGAGCGGCTGCTGGGTGATGCCCCGACTCTGGTCGTCACCGATACACCAACCACCCCCGCCGCGGCGATTCAGCTCGCTCTCCAGAATGGCCGTTTGGTGTTCGACGTCGACCTTGCACGTCTACGACGATCGGGCCTGATGGTCTCGGCCAAGGTGCTGAGCCTGGCTCGGTCGACGCGGAACTGAGCCATGCCACTCGACGCCCTCCGCCAAGGGGACCTGGGTCCATACTCGGTCATCCACCGGATTGAGCGCGTGGTGTTTGGCACTTTGCTGCTGGCACTGACTCTCGCCTTTTTTGTGGTGCTGTGGTCTGAGCTTGCAGGACGCCGGCAAGCGTTCGAGACCCAGTCACGCGTTTGGCTGGCCGGACTCGCGGTGCAGCTCGAGCCATCGATGCAATTCATGGACGCGCTTGCCGCAGCCGAATTCGCGTCGCAGGCGCGCCGCTACCCACACTTCCAAGCCATCACGGTGTTCACGAGCGGGAGCGTCTTTAGCGCCGGAGGGGAGCCGGTGGTGCGCTTCCAAGACCTTGGCCAGATGCCCATACGGTCGATCGAGGAGGCCCTGCCGACGCGAGGAAAGCATCCACTCGAACCCAGCATCGTCATCCGTCAGCCCATCCAAGGTCCCACCGGTGACCTCGGTCAGGTGGTGGTGCGCCTCGGCACCGAACACCTGTGGTCCGATTTTTTCAAATTTGCCGGTTTGCTGGGCTTTGCGACGGCCATCGCCGGGGTGTCCGCGGGCTTCATCATGCGAAAGATGTTGCGCAAGCTGATGCAGCCGCTGCTCGTGATGCAGCAGACCATGGCCGAAGTGGCGACATCCAGCGATTACTCGAGGCGAGTGCAGGCCAACGGCCTTAATGGCCGGGACGAATTTGCCCACTTAGCGCAGGGCCTCAACGCAATGCTGGCGCAGGTCGAAGCGCGCGACGCACTGCTGGCGCAGAGCAACCAGACCATGCTGGCGCTCAAGAATGCCGCCGAGCGGGCCGCCGAGAGCAAAACGCAGTTTCTGTCGACCATGAGCCATGAGCTGCGCACTCCGTTGGCCGGTGTGATTGGCCTGCTCAAGCTGGTGCTGCGGGACTCGACGCTGTCGAAGCCCGACCAAGAGCGCCTGCAACGTGCGCGTACAAACGCAGAGACCTTGATGACTATGGTCAACGAACTGCTCGACATGGCGAAGATCGAGGCCGGCAAGATCACCATCGAACACATCGAATTCAGCGTGTTCGCGGTCGTCGACGATGCAGTGGCCCTACTCGCCGAATTCGCCGAAGAGAAACTGCTCGACCTGCGTCTGGAGATCGATTCGGCCGTGCCCCAATGGTTGCGGGGCGATCCGGTACGGATCCGTCAGGTGCTCATCAACCTGATCGGCAATGCCCTCAAGTTCACTTCGACCGGCAGCGTTCAGGTGGTGGTGACACGGGCACCCATGAGCGACGCGGTCGACCCGCAGCCGGGCGAACTGGTGCGGCTGCGCTTCGCTGTGATCGACACGGGAATCGGTATCGAAGCCAAGGCCCTCGATCGTCTGTTCGATCGCTTTGAGCAAGCCGACTCCAGCACCACCCGTCGGTTTGGCGGCACCGGGCTGGGGCTGGCCATCTGCAAAGAACTGGTCGAGATGATGGACGGGCAGATCGGCGTCGACAGCCGACTGGGCCACGGCAGCACCTTCCACTTCGAGTTGCCGCTGCTGATGTGTCAGGACCCCGCACACGAGGTCGGCGTCTCTCGAGACGCCTCGAAATACAGCCTTGAGGTGCTGGTCGCTGAAGACATCGACACCAACCAGCTGCTGGTCCGAAGCCTGCTAGAGGACCAAGGTCACCGGTGCACCATCGCCGCCGATGGCGAGCAGGCGCTGCACCAACTGGCGTCTGGCAATCGCTTCGACGTCGTCATCATGGACATTCGCATGCCGCACATGGATGGCATCGCGGCCACCCGTCATCTGCGCAGTGGTCGTTGGGGCGAATTGAGCTTCCCCGAGCCGAACCTGCCGGTGATCGGAGCATCGGCCAACGACAGCGGATCCGATCGCAGGGCCTGTCTTGCCGCCGGCATGAACGACCTGATGGGCAAACCGCTGGAGGAAGGCCCGCTGCGTAGAGCCCTGCACAGCGTGGTCGAGCAACGGCTCGCCGAGGGTGTGACGCTGCGCGACAAGCTTTTGACCACCGCAAACTTGGTTGATGATCTGCGTCCGCGCCTGCTGGAAATGTTCGGAACGGCCGCACCGGAGCGGCTGCAACAGATCGAGGCGGCATTGCGAGTCGACGACTGGGACGCCGCCGCCATGGTGATGCACAGCATCAAGGGCAGCGCGGCCTACCTTTGGCCAGACGGTGCGCTGACGCGCCAAGCTGCGGAGATGGAAGAGCTGGCGGAGCAACGGCGATCGGACGACTTCCGTGCAGCTCTACCGAAGCTGCGCGCGGCCCTCGACCAGAGCCTGCGGCAGGGCTGAACGCCACTGCCGCAGGCTGGCCGGTCAGTCGATGGTCGCCTTGCTGCGCAGGTCTTGCACCATCTTCTCGATGGCCCGACGCTGCATGAACTGCGTGAGTTCGCCGCGCACCTGGTCGATCGACGGGGCCTGAGCCTTGCGCACGTCGTCGACGCGGATGATGTGGAAACCGAAATCGGTCTTCACCGGCTCGCTGGTCTCGCCCTTCTTGAGCTTGACCATGGCATCGAGGAAGGGCTTCACCAACTGCGCGTCCGCACGCACCCAGCCGAGTTCGCCGCCCTTGGACTTGGTGCCGCTGTCCTGGCTCAAGGTCTCGGCAAGCTTCTCGAACTTCTCACCCTTTTTCAGGCGCGCCAGCACGGCCTTGGCGGCTTTGTCGTCCTTGACCAAAATATGACGGGTGGCGAACTCGTCGATCTTGGCCAGATCGGCTTTTAGGCTGTCGTACTCGCCTTGAAGGTCAGCATCACTCACCGGATGGTCCTTGGCCCAAGTCTGCAGGTAGCTATTGACCAGCAGATTCGAGCGTGCCAGTTCGAGCTGCTCACGCACGTCGTCGCGCTTTTCGACGCCAGCTTTAACCGCTTCTTGCACGATCAGCTCACGGGCGATCAACTCGTCCTTGAGGCGGGTGCGCAGCTCGGGCGTGTCCTGCTGACCTTGTCCAGCGAGTTGGCGGATCGCCGAATCCACCTGCGACTGGCGGATTGCGGTGCCGTTGACGCGGGCCACCACCGCATCGTCGGCGGCATAGGCGGGTGACAGGGCGGCCATGCAGGCCAGGGCGAGGGTGAGACGCTTCATGGGGGTTCTCCGTGGGTAAGCGCGTACGAGTCAGAGGCCGGCCTCGGCCGGGGTGAGTGCGGTGATTGCCAGCGCATGCAATCGCGTCGGCATCAGGTCGTGGACAACGGAATACACCTTGCGGTGCCGCGCAACAGTGCCCAGTCCATCAAATTGGGGCGAAACGATGCGCACGGTGAGGTGGCCGCCGCCATTGCTACCGGCATGGCCAGCGTGACGGTCACTGTCGTCGCGCAGATCCAGGGCAGCCGGCGACAAGGCCTGCAGGCGGCTACTCACCTCGTCGACCAGGGTCAGAGTCACTGCGGGAAGGTCTTGCGGAACGGCTTGACCGTGACCCGCGCGTAGACGCCGGCCGCAACGTAGGGGTCGGCGTCGGCCCAGGCTTGCGCGTCGGCGAGCGAGTCGAACTGCGCGACGATCAGGCTGCCGCTGAAACCCGCCGCGCCCGGGTCTTCGCTGTCGATGGCCGGATGCGGACCGGCCAGCAGCAACCGGCCATCGGCCTGCAAGGCCTGCAAGCGCTCGAGATGCGCCGGGCGCGCCTGCAGGCGCAGCGGCAGCGACTCGGGGTGGTCTTCGGAGAGGATGGCGTAAAGCATTGGGCAGCCTGTAAGAGTGTTGACGTGGGGGTGATTCGGTTGCGCCGCAATCCAAGGGAGATCAGGCATTGGCGTGCGTTTTCATCGAAAACGCGCTCAGTGGTGCTTGTGGGTCTCCTCGGGCAGGTGCCGCGACAGCCAGACGCCCTGTGCGGCGACAAACACCAGCATCAACCCGAGACCGCCATAGACCTTGAAACTGACCCAGGTGGCCTCGTCAAAATTGTAGGCGATCAGCAGATTGAGACCACCCATCGCGGCGAAGAACAACACCCACGCCAGATTCAGGCGCGACCACAGCGCGGCAGGCAACTGCAGTTCGGCCGACAGCATGCGCTCGATCAAATTGCGCCGCAGCAGCCAAGCCGAGCCGCCGAGCGTGAGCGCGAACGCCCAGTACAGCAAGGTGGGTTTCCACATAATGAAGAGGGGATTTTGCAGCCACAGCGTGAGTCCGCCCATGACGACAATGATGGCCAGACTGACCCACAGCATGGCGTCGACGCGACGACGCAGCGCCAGCAGCGTCGACACCTGCACGACGCTGGCGGCGATGGCCACCGCAGTGGCCAACAAGATCGGCGCGATGGCGTCGGCGACTCCCGTGACGCCCACGTGCGCCAGCCACTTGGAGGCCACAGCGGCGTCATGCCCGGCCCACTTGTAGGCGGCGAAGAACAGGATGACCGGCAGCAGATCGAAGAGGAATTTCACGGCGCCGATGATAGCATCGGACCATGTCGCAAACCCCTGATTCTGCAAGCGCCGGCGCTCGCACCCGGATCGACAAATGGCTATGGGCGGCGCGGTTCTTCAAGACCCGCAGCCTGGCCACCCAGGCGGTGGATGGTGGCAAGGTGCGACTCAACGGCGAGCGCATCAAGCCGGCGAAAGAGGTGAAGGCTGGCGACACCGTGGTCGCACGCATCGGCGAACGCGAGATCGAAGTGGCGGTGCTGGCGGTCGCCGACAAGCGTGGCAGCGCCGCGATCGCCCAGACCCTCTACGCCGAATCAGCGGACAGCGTCGCCCGCCGCGAGGCGCAACGCGACCAGCGCCAGCTGGTGCAGGACCCGGCGGCCAGCATCAGCGGCGGCCGTCCGACCAAACGCGACCGCCGTCAGTTGGGTCGTCTGCACGACTAGGCGCCGCTCAGACAACGCGCACTTCCGGCTCGAGGGTCACGCCGAAGGTCTGCGACACGCTGTCACGCACCTGCTGCGCCAGAACCCAGATCTGTCCGCCAGTGGCATCGCCGTGGTTGACCAACACCAGCGCATGGCTGGCGTGCACGCCAGCATCCCCTTCGCGGCGTCCCTTCCAGCCGCAGGCCTCGATCAGCCAGCCCGCCGGCAGCTTGACGCCCCCATAAGCGACGAATTGCGGCATGGTCGGATGCTGATTGCGCAGATACGCCGCTTGCGCTTCCGACACCACCGGGTTGCGAAAGAAGCTGCCAGCGTTGCCGATAACGGCCGGGTCCGGCAGCTTGCGCCGACGAATGGCGCTGACCGCATCGGCCACATCGCGAGGCGCCGGCGCGTGGATACTGCGGTCGGCCAACTCCTGGCGGATCTCGCCGTAGTCGAGTTCGAGCTCGGGCTTGCGCGACAAACGAAACGCCACCCGTGTCACCAGACGGTCTGCCAGCTCGCGCTTGAACACGCTGTCGCGATAGCCGAACTGACAGTCAGCGTTGTAGTGGGTCTGCAGACGGCCGCGGATCCAATCGAAGGTCTCGACCCAGAGCAGCCGGTCACGCAATTCCACGCCATAGGCGCCGATGTTCTGGATTGGCGCGGCGCCAACCGTGCCCGGAATCAACGCGAGATTCTCGAGACCAGCCAGACCGAGACCGAGGGTCCAGTGCACGAAGCCGTCCCAGGGCTCGCCAGCACCGCCAATGACCGTAACGGCATCACCAGCGCCCGCCTCGACTTCGCGTTCGCGGATGTCCGGCAGCACCACCAGCCCCGGCCAGTCGCGGGTGAACAAGACATTGCTACCGCCCCCCAGGATCAAGCGGGGCTGCGCACACAGCTGCCGGTTGCGCAGCAGGTCGCGCACCTCGCCGGCATGACGAACGCGCACCGCCGTGGCTGCGGTGGCGTCCACGCCAAACGTGTTCAGCAGTTTAAGGTTGAGCCGGGTCTCGATCTGCACGGGTCAGGGATGGGCGTCGGGTGAGGCCGCCCACGTCGTCTTACAATGACAGCCATTGTGCACTGAGCCACCCATCGCCACGCCATGCTGATCGTCCTTTCGCCCGCCAAGTCGCTCGATTACGCCACGCCCGCCCACGTGGATGCCGCCACCGAGCCGCGCTTTGTACCGCAAAGCAGCGAACTCATCGGCATCCTGCGGCAGAAGAGCCCACAGGACATCGCCGCACTGATGGACCTCTCCGACAAACTCGCGCTGCTCAATGTCGAGCGCTACGCGACTTGGTCGCCCGAATTCACGCCGGCCAACAGCAAGCAGGCCGTTCTGGCATTTGACGGCGATGTCTACGACGGCCTGTCGGCTCGCACTCTGTCAGCCGACGATCTGACCTGGGCGCAGGCGCATGTGCGCATCCTCTCGGGGCTTTACGGCGCGTTGCGCCCGCTCGACCGCATGCAGCCCTACCGCCTCGAGATGGGCACGACGCTGCCCAACCCCGGCGGCCGCGACCTCTACGCCTTCTGGGGCGGTCGCATCGCCGAGTCGCTCAACGCCGATTTCGGTGACGATCCGGCGCCAGTGCTGGTCAACCTTGCCAGCGAGGAGTATTTCAAGGCTGTGGCGCCGGGTTCGCTGCGGGCGCGGGTGGTCACGCCAGTGTTCGAGGACGAGAAAGCCGGCAAATACAAGATTGTCAGCTTTTACGCCAAGAAAGCCCGCGGACTCATGACGCGCTGGGCGGTGGTGAATCGGCTTGGCGACGTTGAGGCGCTCAAGGGTTTCGACAGCGCTGGCTACCGCTTCGCACCGGACGCGTCGACGGCCGACCGCTGGATATTTCGCCGCAGCGA
>Ga0214921_10005973_pt1 | contig 16911 bp, 15 predicted proteins | sample LL1505_MetaG_FD_177992 | JGI IMG/M metagenome (GOLD analysis project Ga0214921, IMG submission 177992) | Freshwater microbial communities from Lake Lanier, Atlanta, Georgia, United States - LL-1505 | ecosystem: Environmental > Aquatic > Freshwater > Lake | place: USA: Georgia | collected...
GTTGATTGCTTGGTCATTGACACAGCCCATGGCCATTCGCAGCAAGTGCTCGATCAGGTTGCGCGCATCAAGCGTGAATTCGGCAATGTGTCGATTGTCGCGGGCAATGTCGCGACCGCTGAAGGCACCAAAGCTTTGATTGACGCAGGCGCTGATGGCATCAAGGTTGGCATCGGTCCGGGCTCCATCTGCACCACACGTATTGTGGCGGGTGTCGGTGTGCCCCAGCTCTCTGCCATTCTCGAAGCAGCTTCTGTCGCGCGCGATGCGGGCGTGCCCGTGATTGCCGATGGCGGCATCAAATATTCGGGCGATCTCGCCAAAGCGGTTGCCGCTGGCGCAGATAGCGTCATGATCGGCTCGCTGCTTGCAGGTACGGATGAAAGCCCCGGCGAAGTCTTCCTCTATCAGGGCCGCTCCTTCAAAGCCTATCGTGGCATGGGCTCCGTTGGCGCCATGTCGCGCGGCTCGGCAGATCGCTACTTCCAGCAGGACATCAAGGATTCACTGAAGCTCGTGCCGGAAGGCATTGAAGGTCAGGTGCCTTATAAGGGTCCGGTGGGTGCTGTGCTGCATCAGCTGGCAGGCGGCTTGCGCGCAGCTATGGGGTATGTCGGCGGCAAGACGATTGCGGATTATCAGTCACGAGCGCAATTTGTGCGCATCTCGTCGGCAGGTCTGCGCGAAAGCCATGTGCATGATGTGGCGATCGTGCGCGAAAGCCCGAACTATCCGACAGGTCTTTGATTTTTAAAAAAGGATTTTTGAGATGGACATTCGTCTTGTGATCGCGCCCGTCATCGCGCAGGCGTTGATGACCTTGTGCATTCTCTTTGTGATGGCCTTTCGCCGCTTTCGCGCCTTCAAAGCCAAAGAAGTGCAGGTGATTGATGCGGCGGCGAGCCAAATCTCTTGGCCTGCTGCTGCTTCGCAGGCGCAGCGCTCTTTTGCCAATCAGTTTGAAACGCCAATACTCTTTTATGTGCTGGTGCCGCTGGTCGTGTTCACCAAGACCTATGACTCGCTCTTCGTTGCGCTCGGATGGGCGTGGTTTGCTACCCGCCTCGCCCATGCTTGGGTTCACTGCACCAGCAATGCGCTGAGCTTGCGCTTTCCGACCTTTTTGATCGGTGTGTTCCTGCTCGTCGCGATGTGGGTGATTTTCCTCGTCAAGCTGATCTCATAAGTCTCGTCATTGCGAGGAGCCGTAGGCGACGCAGCAACCCAGCGGCCCCACGTGAGGCCACTGGTTTGCTTCGCTGCGCTCGCAATGGCGGCTTTTGCGGATCAATATTTCCGGCCGCTCTCAAGCTGCGTCTTGGCATCGGCCTGCTTCTTTGGCGGCGGGTCAGGATAGACGGGCGGGGGCGGATTGGTCGCGCAAGCGGCCAGGGAAAGGGCAAGGAGGCTCGCGACAAGGGTCGCGCTCAGGGTCTTCATGGCAGTTCTTTCTTGTCTTGCGCGCCCCAATGTGAAACGAGCGGGGTTCAAGATGCCGCTCCACGGTGTCCGAAATATGGCTAAGCTCACATGACACCTTCTGCCCGCTTGAGTGCTGCAATTGAAATCCTCGGTGATTTGGCCGAGCGCCGACGCCCTGTTTCCGACGCGTTGAAGGAATGGGGCCAGCGCAATCGTTTTGCCGGCTCCAAGGATCGCGCGGCTATTGCCAGCCATGTCTATGACGCTCTGCGCGTGAAGGCTTCTGCCAGCTGGATTATGGGTGCGGACACACCGCGCGCCATTCTGCTCGGCTCCTTGCGCCAAATGCGCGGGTTTGATGCGCCAACCATCGCCGACATGTGCACGGGTGAGGCCCATGCGCCGGCACCGCTCTCGGAAGAAGAACAAACACGCCTCGCCACAGCAACACTTGATGATGCACCCGATCATGTGAAGGGTGACTATCCCGAATGGCTGGCGGATGATTTTGCCTCAGTCTTTGGCGCTGATGCGGTGGCCGAGGGCAGGGCGCTCGCGGAACGCGCGTCCATCGATCTGCGCGTCAATCGCTTGAAAGGTGATCGCGAGAAATCGCTGAAGGCGCTTGCCCATCTCAATGCAGAAGTCACACCTCTCTCACCCATTGGCCTGCGTCTACATGTGGGCGCAGATGGTCGCGGTCCGTCGCTCAATGCGGAATCCGCTTACATGCGCGGCCTCGTTGAAATTCAGGATGAAGGCTCGCAGCTCGCAGCCTTGATTGCATCGGCCAAACCCGGCCAGCAAGTGCTCGACTTTTGCGCGGGCGGTGGCGGCAAGACGCTCGCACTCGCCGCCGAGATGGACAATAAGGGACAGATCTACGCGACCGATAATGATGGTCGCCGTCTCATGCCGATCTATCCGCGACTGGAACGCGCCAATGCGCGCAATGTGCAAGTGCGCGCGCCCAAGGGCGACAAGGATGTTCTGGCTGATCTTGTCGGCCGCTGCGATCTCGTCCTCATCGATGCGCCGTGCACAGGCACAGGCACATGGCGGCGTAATCCGGATGCGAAATGGCGCACGCGCCCCGGAGCTTTGGAACAGCGCATCAAAGAACAAGATGAAGTGCTGGAAAGCGCCGAGCGCCATGTGAAGGTCGGCGGCGTGTTGCTCTACATCACCTGTTCGGTGCTGAAGGCCGAGAATGAAGACCGCATCGCGGCCTTCCTCGAGCGCCATGATGATTTCCTGCCGCTCGATGCCGCCCATATGGCGCGTCGCGCTGGGCTCGAAGCTTTGGCAGCCTTTGCCTCCCCCCACGGAGCAGGCCTGCGCCTCTCGCCGCGCGTGAGCGGCACGGATGGTTTTTATATCGCGGCGCTGCTGCGGAGCTGAGGCTTATCGATCTGAGAAGACAAGCTCCACTTTACGTCCAAGCGCCGTCACGATTTTGATCAGACGATCGATTGAGAAACGGCTCAGGTCTGCGTTGCGAATGCGTTGAAGATCTGCCGGATCGCAACCAGCCAATTTGGCGCCCTGTCGCACGGTCATTTTGCGTTCGTTCAGAGACTTCACGATCTCAGCGGCAATGATGGTTTTGAGCCATTTGCGCTCAGCGTCGGGGGCGCCGAAATCGGCAAAAATATTATCGCTGCCATCACCCAGCTCGATCTCGTCTTCTAGGGCTGCTGGCTGCGAATGAACCGGATGCGGCCGTGAATGAGTTCGATTTCTCGTCGGGGCGTTTTGATGCCCTGTGTCGATTTTTTCTGAAAGGCGTGGACGACCCATAGCTTGGCTCCCAATTTCAAGGCGTAGACAACGCGATAGGCATCTGACCGATAAGCGAGGCTGATCTCGAAGACGGCCGCATCAAAGCCACGCAAGGGCTTTGCATTGTCAGGAAAGGATCCAGCGGCTGCCATGGAGAGGGCGTTCTGGAACCTGTCCTGCGCCTCCGCCGGAAAGGCCTCGAATTCTTTTCGTGCCGCTTTGACCCATGCAATCTGTCGCATAGCTTATGTTGGCACTACTGCCAACAATGCGCCACTAACCGCCAGGTTGCAAGCTCTGTGGTGGATGACCAAGCCCGCGGCCTCCCGCTGGGTTGCGCACCCTCCGTCCATGGCCTAATCCGGGCCTTTGGACGCTCAGGGATCTTGCGATGACCGCCACAGCCACCGACACCCATAAGGATCTGATCAGCCACCACGACAAGGTGCTGATCGTCGACTTTGGCTCGCAGGTCACCCAGCTGATTGCGCGGCGTGTGCGCGAGGCGGGGGTCTATTGCGAAATCGCTCCCTTCCAGTCGGCCGAAAAAGCCTTTGCCGATCTCAAGCCCAAAGCTGTGATCCTCTCGGGTGGCCCGTGCTCGGTGACTGACACAGACAGCCCCCGCGCACCGCAAGCGGTGTTTGAAGCCGGCATTCCGGTGCTGGGCATTTGCTATGGCGAACAGACCATGGCGGTGCAGCTCGGCGGCAAGGTGGAAGCAGGACATCACCGCGAATTCGGCCGCGCCGAATTGGAGATCACCGAAAACTGCCCGCTGTTTGAAGGCGTCTGGGAAGTCGGCAAGAAATACACCGTCTGGATGAGCCATGGCGACCGCGTGACGGAATTGCCGAAAGGCTTCAAGCGCATTGCCGTTTCAGAAAACGCGCCGCTCGCAGCCATCGCCGATGAAGCGCGCCGCTATTATGCGATGCAGTTTCACCCCGAAGTCGTGCACACGCCCGATGGTGCGAAACTCATTTCCAATTTCGTGCACAAAGTCGCGGGCCTCAAGAGCGACTGGACCATGGCCGCTTTCCGTCAGGAAGCGATCAAAGCGATCCGCGATCAGGTGGGCTCCTCGCGCGTATTGTGCGGTCTCTCTGGCGGCGTCGACTCTGCGGTAGCTGCGGTTCTCATTCACGAAGCCATCGGCGAAAATCTTACCTGCGTCTTCGTCGATCACGGCCTGCTGCGCATGGGCGAGGCGGAAGAAGTCGTGCGTCTCTTCCGCGACACCTACAACATTCCGCTTGTGCATGTGGATGCGTCGGGCATTTTCCTGAAAGAGCTCGATGGCGTCTCCGACCCCGAGCAGAAGCGCAAGACGATTGGGAAACTCTTCATCGATGTTTTCGATGCGGAAGCCAAAAAGATCGCCAGCGATGGCAAAGGCGCACCCGATTTTCTGGCGCAAGGCACGCTCTATCCCGATGTCATCGAAAGCGTGTCATTCACAGGCGGCCCGTCTGTCACGATCAAGTCGCATCACAATGTCGGCGGTCTGCCCGCGCGCATGAAGATGAAACTGGTCGAGCCTTTGCGCGAACTTTTCAAAGACGAAGTGCGCGCCTTGGGTCGCGAACTCGGTTTGCCGGACGCTTTCGTGGGCCGTCATCCCTTCCCGGGGCCGGGTCTCGCCATTCGTATTCCGGGCGCGATCACACCAGAAAAACTCGACATTCTTCGCCAAGCCGATGCGATCTATCTCGACGAGATCCGCAAGGCTGGCCTTTACGATGTCATCTGGCAGGCCTTTGCTGTGCTGCTGCCGGTGCGCACAGTCGGCGTGATGGGCGATGGCCGCACTTATGATCACGTCTGCGCTCTGCGCGCGGTGACATCGGTCGATGGCATGACTGCTGACTTCTTCCCTTACGACATGAACTTTTTGGGCCGCACGGCAACGCGCATCATCAACGAAGTGCGCGGTATCAATCGTGTGGTCTATGACGTGACGAGCAAGCCGCCCGGCACGATTGAGTGGGAATGACGTCGCCCTAGCGCTGTCTTTGCGAGGAGCCGAAGGCGACGCGGCAATCCATAGCGCTTATCTTACGACGTTGGTGCTATGGATTGCTTCGCTACGCTCGCAATGACGAGGTGATTAGTATTGCGCCCATTCCGGCGGCGGCGCTGTAAAGGCCACATTCTCACCACTTGCCGGATGCGTAAAACCGATCTTCCACGCATGTAGGCACAGCGGTGGCTCGCCGACCTCTTTGGTCAGACGCGGCGATTCATCGCCTTGGTGATAGGCGGCATCCCCAAACACAGCAAAACCCAGATGCGCACAATGGATGCGGATCTGGTTCGTGCGTCCGGTCAAGGGTCGCGCTTCCAGCAGACTCGTTCCGTCGTTGAAGCGCTCAAGCACTTTGAACAAAGTCGTCGCCGCATCACCATTCTGCACATCGACTTCGCGTGTGCCTGACACGCTGGCCTCTTTGCCGATCGGCGCATCGCAGCGGAACTCGTCTTGCGCGGGATGGCCATGCACGCGCACCAGATAGGTCTTGATGACGCGCCCCTCGGCAAATTCCTTCTGCAACCGGCTGGCAAAGTGATGGCTGCGCGCGGCAATCACAAGGCCGGTTGTATTGGCGTCGAGCCGGTGCGCCGGCCTGATTTTTTGTGGCCGGTAAACAATCTCGAGCGCATGCTGCAATGTGTTGCGTGTGTAGCGTCCGCCCGCATGCATGGGCAAGGGGGCGGGCTTGTTCAGCACCAGCAGCGCCTCGTCTTCGTAGAGCAATGTGATATCGCACGACACATCAGGCTCGATTGTTTGCGGATGGCGATGCAGCAAACGATCACCCGCATGCACAATATCGGTTGCGCCAAGCACCTGATGATTTGAATCGAGCAGGTTCCCCGCGCGACATTGCTCTTCCCAATGTTCAGGCGACATATGCGCGAGCAAACGGCTGAAGGTTTCCAGCACCGTGAAGCCCTCGCATTCCTGCGGCACGCGCAAGGGGCGGAACACATCACTCGGCACAGAGCCCGGCAGCGGGTTCATCGCCGCGCGCAGGGCGAGATTGCGGGCTTCGACCAGCTCGGCAGTTTTTTCGCTATCCGTGCGGTAACACCACGGGCAGGACTGGCCCGGCACATAGCGCGCATCGCTTTGTTCTTCCGCTGTGAGCGGGGAGAGGCATGCAAAACATTGCGCAGCATCGGAGGCTTGCAGCGACGGGTCGACGCCGACGCGCTGGTCGAACACGAAGCAATCGCCCTTGTAATGCGCGCCGCCGCACTCTTCGAAATATTTCAAAATGCCGCCGTCGAGTTGCAGCACATTGCGAAAGCCTTGGCTCTCCATATAGGGGCCAGCCTTTTCGCAACGAATGCCGCCCGTGCAGAACATGACGATGGTTTCGTCCTTGAGTTCCTCAGGCAGTTTGGCAACAGCGGCAGGGAAGTCACGGAAATGATCGACGCCGGCCGGCAGCGCATTTTCGAACGTGCCGAGTTTCACCTCATAATCATTGCGCGTGTCGAGCAGCGTGATTTTGCGTCCCTCATCGAGCCAAGCTTTTAATTGCGCAGGTGCGAGTTTCGGCGATGTACGCTTGGCCGGATCAATGCCGGGCACGCCGAAGGCGATAATCTCGCGCTTGATGCGCACCAGCATGCGCCGGAATGGTTGATCGGCCGTGTAGCTATATTTCGCGGCCAGCGGTTCAAGGCCGGGGATGGCGCGCAAGCGGCCTAAGAGAAGCTCGATTGAATCCGCCTCGCCTGCGACAAAAAGATTGATCCCTTCAGTGCTCAGCAAAATCGTACCGCGCAAGTTTTTTGCAGCACAGAATGCGAGCAGCTTTGTGCGCAGCGCCTGCAGCTCTTGCAAGGGCGCAAAGCGATAGGCCGCGATATTGACAATTGAGTGCGCGGAGGCGGATTTGAGGTCGGGCGTCATCCAGCCTTTATAGGGAAACGGGCCATATGCATCAACAGCCTGGCGGCTCCAGCCGTCATTGCGAGGAGCCGCAGGCGACGTGGTAAACCAGCGACGACATGTGATGCTCTGGATTGCTTCGCTCCACTCGCAATGACGCGGAAGTCATGCGATATAGAGCCATACTTGATTATCCGCACATAGGAGCCTTCCCATGATCGCCTATACCACCGTTGGCACCAACGATCTGCCCAAAGCTGTCGCTTTTTACCAAAACCTGCTTGAAGGCATTTTCGGCGCCAAAGTTTTCTTTGAAGGCGAGGGCGGCACAGGCTGGAGCGTTGCGCCCGACAAGCCGATGTTTGCCGTGCTGAAACCTTTCAACAAAGAACCAGCCACTGTTGGCAATGGCTCGATGATTTCACTTGCCTGCGCTAATCCCGAACAGGTGCAGGCTCTGCACGCAAAAGCACTGGCGCTCGGCGGCAAGGATGAAGGCGCACCCGGTCCGCGCGGCGGCGGTTTTTATGCGGCCTATTTCCGCGATCTCGACGGTAATAAGATCGGCGGCTTCTGCATGGCGTAAGTCACGCTGATGTCTATGCTCACCCTCATCGCCGTCTGCGCCACGATGCTGGTGACGAATTTCCTGTCCGGCCTTTTCGGCATGGCAGGCGGGGTGATCCTGATTGGTCTGTTGCTGGTGCTTTTGCCCGTGCAGCAGGCCATGGTGTTGCATGGCATTACGCAGCTCGCTTCCAACATCTGGCGCGTTGTTGTGTGGCGCGCTTATATCCGCTGGGATATTGCGCTGGTTTATTCCATCGGCTCGCTGATCGCTTTGGCGCTCTGGTCGATCACCCGCTATGTGCCCGACAAAGCGGTCGCGTTTTTGATGCTCGGCGTGACGCCGTTTCTCACCATGGTCATGCCGAAGGATATGCGGCCCGATGCGGAGAGCAAGCCGCAAGCAATTGGTTACGGCATCGGCTGCACAGGCCTCATTCTGCTCACCGGTGTGGCGGGCCCCATGCTCGATACGTTTTTTCTTGGCGGCAAACTCGAGCGCCGTCAGATCATGGCGACCAAGAGCGTCTGTCAGGTCTTGGGCCATACAGTGAAGCTCATTTATTTTGCCGGCATTGTGGTTGATCCCGGCACGGTCGATTATCTCACCGCTGGTCTGGCTATTTTGATGGCGGCCATCGGGACAGCGGCAGCCAAGCCCGTGGTCGAAATGCTGTCGGACAAGACCTATCGTCTTTGGGCCAACCGCATTGTGGTGAGTGTCTCGGCTTATTACACTTGTTACGGGGTCTGGCTGTTTGCAGGCCCGCTCTTCGATTGAGGAGGTGAGAATGGCTGATGCGCAATCTCTGGATCCGCTGATCCTTGACCTGGTCGAATGGGTTGCGCGGGAGCCGCGCCCCTATCTGGAATTGATCGATGCTTGGCGCACATCCTGTCCACGTCTGACCGTCTGGGAAGACGCGGTTGAGCGCGGTTTCGTCCAGCGCGAGGGCGTGAGCCTGCCAGCCACCATGGTCCATGTGACAGGCGCCGGTCGGGCCTTTTTGGTGGCCCACGGCCGGATTTGATGGGGCAGGGCGGGCCAGTTTGGCCTTTTGAGCCCCCTTCGGGGTAGTTTGTCTCGCCTTTGCCCCCGCATCGTGCTAACCGCACGGATCTTATAGAAATCTAGGACCCCGTCGGGGGCGAAGTCGAAGCCATGGCTGATATTTTCCGCGAAATTGACGAAGACCTTGCGCGCGACCGCGCCGAGCGGCTCTGGAAGCGTTTTCAGACACCCGTCATCATTCTCGCCATTCTCATCGTCATCGCGGCCGGCGCTTGGCGCACCTATGATCACTATCGCATCAAGGCGGCAGAAGAAGCCGGCGCGCGCTTTCAGGCGGCGCTCCAGCTCTCGCGCGAAGGCAAGACCAAGGAAGCGGAAGCCGCTTTCGGCGAGATCGCAAAGTCCGGCCCGCCCGGCTATAGCCTGCTCGCCAAATTCCGCGCGGCTGGCGACATGTCAGGCGAAGATGCCGATGGCGCTGTGAAGATTTTTGACGCCATCGCGGCCGATGCTTCCATTGACGCCGCATTTCGCGATCTCGCCAAAATGCGCGCGGCGATCCTGCGTCTGGATCAAGCCGATGCTGGTGAATTGCAGCGCCGTCTCGAGCCACTGGCTCAAGCTGGCCAGACTTATCGAAATTCCGCGCGCGAAATGCTCGCCGTGGCTGCGCTCAAGCGCAATGATCTGGATGCCGCGGCCAAATGGCTTGATATGATTGTCACGGATGCGAATGCACCCGCAGAAATCCGTCAGCGTGCCGAAGCACTCCTCGGTCTTGTCGCAGGTGGCAAGAAGTAAGGTTTCATGTCGTTTACAATCGCCATTATCGGCCGACCGAATGTCGGCAAGTCGACGCTGTTCAATCGGCTCGTCGGCAAAAAACTCGCGCTGGTCGATGACCGGCCGGGGGTGACGCGCGACCGTCGCGAGGGCGAAGGCAAACTGGCCGATCTGCGCTTCACGATTATCGACACGGCGGGTCTTGAGCAAAATGACGAAGGCGTTTTGTCTGAGCGCATGCGCATGCAGACGGAAGCGGCGATTGAACAAGCCGATATGATTTTCTTCGTCATTGATGCGCGCGTCGGCGTGACGCCCTCCGACCGCCATTTTGCGCAGCTCGTGCGCCGTGCCAGCAAGCCCATTCTGCTGCTCGCCAACAAGGCCGAAGGCAAGCAGGGCGATACGGGCTATTACGAAGCCTTCACGCTGGGATTTGGTGATCCGCTCCCCGTTTCTGCCGAACATGGCGAAGGCTTGGGCGAGCTCTATGATTCCATACGTGCCGCTATGCCGGAAGAGCATTTGCGCGAGGATGATGAAATCGAAGTCGATGAAGAGAAAATCTTCGACGATGAAGAAGACGGCACTGAACTCGATGTTACCAAGCCTTTGCGCATTGCCGTGGTGGGCCGTCCCAATGCGGGCAAATCCACTTTGCTCAATCGCATTCTGGGCGAAGAGCGTCTGCTGACGGGGCCGGAAGCAGGCATCACGCGCGATTCCATTTCCATTGAAACGGAATGGACTCTTGGCGATGGCATGCATCGCAAGGTGAAATTGTTCGATACGGCGGGCCTGCGCAAGCGCGGCAATGTTGTCGACAAACTCGAAAAGCTTGCCGCAGCTGATGCGCTGCGCGCCGTGCGCTTTGCCGAAGTTGTGGTCGTGCTTCTGGATGCGACCATTCCTTTCGAAAAGCAGGATCTCACCATCGTTGATCTTGTCGCGCGCGAAGGTCGTGCGCTGGTGATCGGTCTCAACAAATGGGACCTCGTCAATGATCAGGTGAAATTGCAGGAATTGCGTGAAGAGGCTGATCGCCTTTTGCCGCAGGTTAAAGGCATGCCGGTTGTGCCAGTGTCCGGCCTGACGGGGCAGGGCTTGCATAAGTTTCAGGCTGCGATCATCCGCGTACATGAAACCTGGAACCGCCGGATCTCGACGGGCAAGCTCAATCGCTGGCTCGGGGCTGTGATTGAAAAGACGCCACCGCCTGCAGTCTCGGGTTGGCGCATCAAAATCCGCTATATGACGCAGGCCAAAGCGCGCCCGCCGCATTTCGTCATCTTCGGCAACCAGCTTGATGAATTGCCGACGAGCTATGAGCGGTTCTTGATCAATGGCATGCGCGAGACATTCGAGCTCAAAGGCGTGCCGATCCGCATCACGAAGCGCATGCCCAAGAACCCCTATGAGGGGCGCAAGCGTCGGTAATTATTCCGGCGCTTTAAAACTCTTCACACTGTCGCTCGCAAAATCATAAAGCTTTCCGGTCTGCGTCCAGCTCGGTGTGCAGAGCGCTGCCAGTTTGGGCGCGAATTCTTCCGGCGTGCGCAGGCTCATCGGATCTTCACCGGGTGCCACCGCCGCGCGCATTTTCGTGCGTAAGGGGCCCGGATTGGCAACCATCACCTTCACGGGCGATGTTGTTTCCGTCTCTGCCGCATAAGTGCGCGCCAGACCTTCGAGTGCTGCCTTCGTTACAGAGTAAGCTGCACGGTATGGACTGAAATTGGCTTTATGTCCGGCGCCCGACGATACAAAGACAGCACGTCCCGCATCTGACGCGCGCAGCAAAATATCAAGCGAGCGGATGAGACGATAATTGGCCGTCACATTGACCTGAACCGCTTCATCCCATTTGGGCGGATCAATATGCGAGATCGGCGTGATGGGCCCAAGAATGCCCGCATTGGCGACGAGGATGTCGAGCTTTTTCCAGCGCTCATAAACCGCAGCACCAAGACGGTCGAGCGCATCGAAATCTTTCAGATCGCAAGGCACAAGGGTCGCTTCGCCGCCAAGCTTGCGGATGTCATCATCCAGCTCTTCGAGCGCGCCTTGCGTGCGCGCGAGCGCAATCACATGCGCGCCTTGGCGTGCGAGTTCCAGCGCAACCGCGCGGCCAATGCCGCGCGAGGCGCCCGTCACCAGCGCGATACGATCTTTCAAAATGCCTGACATGGATCAGCCTGTTTCGGCGAGCAGCGAGAGCTGCTGGCGCGGCGTCTCGCCACGCACGTCGGTGAGGTTCGTCGGATAATCGCCGGTAAAGCAATGATCGGTGAATTGCGGGCGCACAGGATCGCGCTTCTCATAACCCATGGCGCGGTAAATGCCGTCGACCGAAATGAAAGCGAGCGAGTCACAGCCCATATATTCGCGCATCTCTTCGAGCGAATGGGTCGCCGCCAGCAGCTTGTCGCGCTCGGGCGTATCAATGCCGTAATAATCAGGATGCGTGATGGGCGGCGATGAAATGCGGAAATGCACTTCCTTCGCGCCGGCTTCGCGCATCATGCGCACAATCTTCACCGATGTCGTACCACGCACCACCGAGTCATCGATGAGCACAATACGCTTGCCTTCGATCACCGAGCGATTGGCCGAATGTTTCATGCGCACGCCGAGCTCGCGCACGCTTTGCGTCGGCTGAATGAAAGTGCGGCCGACATAATGGTTGCGGATGATGCCCAGCTCAAACGGAATGCCCGATGTCTGCGCATAGCCAATGGCCGCGGGCACGCCGGAGTCGGGCACGGGCACGATGACATCTGCATCGACATGGGATTCACGCGCGAGCTCCGCACCCATGCGCTTGCGCACATCATAGACATGGCGGCCGTGCACGTAGGAATCGGGACGTGCAAAATAGATGTATTCGAAGATGCAGGGGCGCATCGGCACGGGCGGGAAGGGCTTGTGGCTCTCGACACCGCTTTCCGAAATCACGACGACTTCGCCATTTTCAATGTCACGCACGAAACGCGCACCGATAATATCCAACGCGCAGGTTTCGGATGCGAGAATATAGCAACCATCGAGTTCGCCCAGCACCAGCGGGCGAATGCCCAGCGGATCACGCGCGCCGATCAGTTTCTTGTTTGACAAGCCTACCAGCGAATAAGCGCCTTCGATCTGGCGAAGTGCTTCAATGAAGCGATCGAGAATTTTGGATTTGCGCGAACGCGCCACCAGATGCAGCACGACTTCCGTGTCAGACGTCGACTGATAAATCGCGCCTTCCTTGATGAGATCGCGGCGCAGCGTCAGGCCATTCGTCAGATTGCCGTTATGCGCCACCGCGAAGCCACCGGTATCCAGCTCGGCAAACAGCGGCTGCACATTGCGCAAAATGGTTTCACCCGTCGTCGAATAGCGCACATGGCCGATAGCAGCAGTGCCGGGCAGGCGTTCAATCAGATTGCGGTTCGAGAAATGGTCACCGACAAGCCCAAGGCGGCGCTCGGACGAAAAGCGTTTTCCATCGAAAGCCACAATTCCAGCGGCTTCTTGTCCGCGATGCTGAAGCGCGTGCAGGCCGAGTGCTGTAATCGCCGCGGCATCCGGATGGCCGAACACACCGAAGACGCCGCATTCTTCACGCAGGCGGTCGCCGTCGAGATCGAAATCGTCCTGCGAAGAGGGTGCGCTCACCATGGCTGTCTCCATCGGACCAACGGGCCTTGCGGCGTGCCGAAAGATGACACGCCCATACATAAGTCTTGCCGAAGCCCCTGTCACATGCGCGAATCCGCGCGGATGGAGCTTTCACGCCCTCAGAACAGTTACGTGCGAGGTCCCGATTGGGACGTAGCAGGCGGAACATTTTCTTCTGGCGTCGGCTCGTCACCTTTCAGGCGACGCAACGATTTCATCATCCCTTCCGGATCATCCGGCAGCATGGCCAAAAGGGCTTCGCCAGTGACGGTCAAGATGGGGGCTGTGCGCGAGGTCTTGATCCATTCAGGATGGTTCTTCGGCGGCACAAGCCATGAATAGAAATAGAAGGCGACGACGCAGAGCAGCAGCCCGCGCACGGCGCCAAAGACGAAACCCAGCGAACGGTCCAGCGCGCCAATGCGCGAGTCCAAAATCACGTCCGACAATTTCACTGTGATGATCGACACGAGGATCAGCGTGCCAAAGAAAATCGCCGCAACGGCAGCGGCGAGTGCCAGCTGTTCTTTGCCGATGTAATTTTTCATCGTCGGCAATAGCAGCGGATGGAATTGGTAAGCAGCAAAAGCCGCCACAGCCCAAGAAGCAATGGCAAGAACTTCGCGCGTGAAGCCGCGCAACATCGAAAGCAAGGCCGAGATCAGGACGATAATGATCAATCCAAGATCGAGATATGAGGGCATGATTTCAAAAGCCTTAGACGGCTGGCACGACTCAAGGAAACGCGAGGTTCGCTCGCGCGCGACCTCTATAGCCCAATGACTTCAGTCCCGTCACCCCTGTTGGCGCTTCTGCACACAACTCACGCGCGCACAGCTTGAGGTCGCGTCCGCTCGCGTTCTTGCGTGCTGCCGGCTGCAATATCTGCCACCAGTGCTGAAATATGGCCGCAGGCGCGGGTGGGAATGGCAGGCGTGTCACCGTCCCGCACCGAGGCTGGCGCAACTGCGCTGGCAAAACCGAGTTTGGCCGCCTCTTTGAGGCGTAATCCCGTGTGGACCACAGGTCGAATGGCACCCGACAGGCCGATTTCCCCGAAAAATACCGTATCTGGCGGCAGGCGGGCGCCCGTCAGTGAGGAGACGAGGGCGGCCGCTGCCGCCAGATCGGCCGCTGGCTCACCGATTTTGAGGCCGCCAGCCACATTCAGATAGACGTCATGCTGGCCGAGCCTGACGCCCGCATGGGCTTCCAGCACGGCTATGACCATGGACAGGCGGGAGGATTCCCAGCCCACCACGGCGCGTCGCGGCGTGCCGAGCGAAGAGGAGGCCACCAAGGCCTGTATTTCAACGAGCACGGGCCGTGTGCCTTCCATGCCGGCAAATACGGCGGCGCCTGGTGCGGAGGCGTCACGCCCCGCCAGGAAGAGGGCAGAAGGGTTGGAGACTTCCGACAGGCCAAGACCGGTCATTTCGAAAACGCCGATTTCATCCGTCGGCCCGAAGCGGTTTTTCACTGCGCGCAAAATGCGGAAATGGTGGCCGCCATCGCCTTCAAACGAGACGACGGCATCGACCATATGTTCGACCACACGCGGACCGGCAATCTGTCCGTCTTTGGTGACATGGCCCACGAGAATGACAGTGGCGCCTGAGGTTTTGGCATAGCGGATGAGGGCTTGGGCTGCGCCGCGCACCTGCGTCACCGTGCCGGGCGTGGTTTCCACTTTGTCAGTCCACATGGTCTGGATGGAGTCGATCACGACAAGCGCCGGGCGCTCGCCTTGCGAGAGTGTGGCGACAATATCCTCGACACTGGTTTCTGCGGCGAGTTCCACGGGCGATTTAGCAAGGCCCAAACGCTCGGCACGCAGACGCACCTGCGCCACAGCTTCTTCACCCGAAATATAGACGACGCGATGGCCCTTATTGGCCAGAGTGGCGCAGCTCTGGATCAAAAGGGTGGATTTGCCGATGCCGGGTTCACCTCCGAGCAACAGAACGGAGCCCGGTACAAAGCCGCCGCCCGTGACGCGGTCGAGTTCGCCAATGCCGGTGACAATGCGCGGGGCGGGGCGGTTTTCGCCATCGAGCCCCTCCAGCGGGAAGACGCGCCCCTTGCGTGCGCCAATGGCCTGCTGGGCGCCGATGCCCGAGCTGCCTGTCTCCTCGATAATGGAATTCCATTCGCCGCAGGCCTCACAACGCCCCGCCCACTTTTGGCTCAAAGCGCCGCAGCTCTGGCAAACAAATTGGGAACGGGCCTTGGCCATGGAAATTGCCTCTCGTCGATTCGGATGAGAACAATACCAGAACAAACAAGATTTGGCTAGGGGTGGTTAAATGTGGGGCGACAGAATCCGTCACCCCAGCCCCGTCATTGCGAGGAGGCCGAAGGCCGACGCGGCAATCCATAGCACTCATCTCCGAGCGTTAGCGCTATGGATTGCCGCGTCGCTACGCTCCTCGCAAAGACGACAGTGAGGTGGTCTGCGTGTTGGCTGGAGCACGCGCTGTACGAAAATTTGCACTACCCCCAACCCCGTCATTGCTAGGAGGGCAAAGCCCGACGTGGCAATCCATAGCACTCACGTTGCGCAGGTCGGCGCAATGGACTGGCAATGGCGACGGCTCAAATATAGCGGCGGTGGTAGCGCGCGCCCAGACGCGTCAAAATTTCATAGCCGATGGTGGCTGAACGCAGGCCCAGATCATCGACCGTGATTTCCTCGCACAGCAATTGCGCGCGCGCGTCTTTCAGCTCGGCATCGGGCACATCGGTCACATCAATCACGGTCAGGTCCATCGACACGCGTCCTGCGAAAGGACAGCGCACGCCTGCGACCATCGCCTCACCACCGGGGCGAATGTCGGTTGCCATCGCCGCACGCGGCAGACCATCCGCATAGCCGATGCCGATGGTCGCAAGTTTGGTGCGGCGCTTGGCAGTCCATTGCGCGTTGTAGCCAACTTTATCGCCGCCCTCGATCGTGCGGATTTGCAGGATCGGCGCTTCAAGGCTCACAACGGCGCGCATGGGATTTTTCTGGTCAGGCGTCGGATTGCCACCGTAAAGCGCATAACCGGGTCGCACGAGATCGCCATAAGGTTTTTGCGGAAGAAACAGACCGGACGAATTGGCCAGCGACGTGCGTGCATGCGGTGCGGCGTTGCGAATGGCAGCAAAGCGCGCGATTTGAATATCATTGGTCGCATCGCTCGCCTCTTCCGACGAGACGAAATGCGTCATCAAAAGATCGACCGCAATGTCTTTGCTCATCGCGCCAGCAACATCATGCGGTGCAAGGCCCAAGCGGTTCATGCCCGTATCGACGTGCAAAGCGCAAGCGCGCATGCCCGGCACATTTTGCCAAATTACGACATTGTCCATTGACCCCAGAACAGGGCGCAGATCATGCGCGATGAGCGTTTCCACGGAATCGGGAAGCAGACCATTCAGCACATAGATCGTGGCCTGCGGTGCCACTTTGCGCACGCGCACGCCTTCGCTGGCATGGGCTACGAAGAATGTTTTGCAACCGGCTTTGGCAAGAGCAGGGACGGCGGCCTCAATGCCGGTGCCATAGGCATCGGCTTTAACCACAGCGCCGCATTCGGCAGGTGCCACACGCGCTGACAAAAGCTGCCAATTCTCGGCGAGCGCGCCAAGATCAATGGTGAGGATGGCTTGCGCCTCCTCGCGCTGGGGGCCGGAAGAAAACGTCACGCTGCTCACATCTGCTCCGGCAGACGATCATCCTGTGCGAGATTGCCGAAGCGCGTCATTTCAGCCTCGAACGACAATTCCACCATGC
>Ga0214921_10005974_pt1 | contig 16910 bp, 15 predicted proteins | sample LL1505_MetaG_FD_177992 | JGI IMG/M metagenome (GOLD analysis project Ga0214921, IMG submission 177992) | Freshwater microbial communities from Lake Lanier, Atlanta, Georgia, United States - LL-1505 | ecosystem: Environmental > Aquatic > Freshwater > Lake | place: USA: Georgia | collected...
GAGGGGATGCTGGTTACCGCGAGGGTGCAGGTGCTTCAGTGGCTGCAAGCGGAGCCTCAGGCATGTCGCTAGCCGAGTTGGCAGCACGGGTTGCGCTTGCCAGTGATGCGGATGAAGAAAAATCTCATACACCAGAAATAAGCGGAGAGGATGTAGCCGATGCCGCTGACACACAAACTCTAGCGACTGACACGAGCCAGCCAACCGAGAATAGACAATCAAGCATGGCGCTTAACGCGGGTGACGAAACCCCTCTAGCAAGTGGAGAAGCCCCTAGTGTGAGTGGAGAATCTACTCAAGCTAGTAGCTCAATTCAGTTTCCGCTCGGCGAATCGGAGGCCGAGAGTCAATCCAGCGCCATCGCCGGTGAACCTAGCACTGTGACGCTGGAGGCAAACTTGTCAGTGGTCTCACCCACTGATCGAGTGAATACAGCGGATTCGAATGATGAGACGCAATTAGGGCAGGAAGGCAAGGATTTGAGTGGTGCAGAGTCACAGGTGGTGGAAAGTAATCAGGAAGGCCTTGCGGGTACGAGATTAGAGAGTGCAGCACACACTCCTGAGAAACGCGGCTAGTGCAGGCAGTTGAGTTGGGCCACGAGCGTTTTCTGTTAATTACCATCGGTCAGTTCAAGTATGCGCTCCGGCTAGGCGAAGTGGATCGGGTCGTTAGGCAGCCTTTTTTAGTCGATTGGCTAGGGGGTGGCGCCACACAGGCCTATTCATTGATCGAGGGTTGTCTTGTTTGGGTGGTGGGTACAGGGCAGCTTTTCTCAGGTTTCGAGAGGGGTACGAATCGAACTTCCGATTGGTTGATTGTGCTCAGGGATGTTGAGGGTATAGCCCGGGTTGGTATCGTCGCTGACGACGTCCGGGGCCCTGTCTCGCAGCCTCGTTTGGGCCAGGCTACCGTTTTGAGCCGGCTTGGGTTTGTGGATGAAAATCGCTAAAAGATTGCTAGCTTTGAAAGCGATCAGTCCGGCGTCGGGGGTTGTGATCCTGCCGAGCCTTTGTGCACTTGGCATGGTGATTCTTGTTCTAGTGGCCAGCCGTTTTGAGCGTGACTTTCGCGCTAACCTCGAGCGAGGCTTTCAGCAACGGGTAGAGCTCGGTGACCTAGCCTCCTCTGTCCAGCAGCTTCGCAAGGCTTTGGAGTTTCCCAGGTTGCTTGATGGAAACTACGTGGTTTCACTGACTGAACGGGTGCAGGAAGTCGAGCAGAAGGTCAAGGCGCAAAACCTAGCTGGGCGCGTTGTTGATCTTTCGTTTCCTACAAAGGAACTGTCATCCGTAACCGGCCTCAAGCAGGAATTTGAACGCCTGGCGTCGACCGCAGCTCAGATTGAGCGAATTCACGTCCTGCGTTCGAGTCTTAAGCCTCCTGACCTGGCTGATAGTTCAGCGATAAAGCGCGTTTCAAATCTTATTGAGGACTATGCGAACGCGACTGCTGCCTTGAGAGGAAATCGCGGGGGACAGCAGTCGATAGCGCAACTTGGCGGCGCGTCGCTAGGCCTTGGAGAAAATTTGCAAGCGGCTGTGTTTGAGACCCGTCGTAAAGGGGCTTCGCCGCTTTGGCGGGACGTGCTCGGTGCTTTACCCACAGAATCAGGCGACTTCGCAGACCGCTTACTCGCAGATGCCCGATTGCTAGAAGATTTTCAGGTCCAACGAACGCGCGCACTTGGACGTCTCGAGCAGGTGTCCGCGAAAATCGACAGCGCTGAGCGCTTGCTTCTCGGCGCTAAGGCAGATGGGGGGTTATTGGTCGCCTCCACACTTCTGTCTTTAGCCGGGTTGGCGCTTGGCCTTTGCGCTATCGTTTGGTCGACAATGAAGCTTGCCCAGCGATTGACGGCTGAGGGTAAAGACCTTGCGCGATCCAATCCGGTAGTTTCTCAAAAGAGCACGCTTGCAATGCCCGATACCGTTGAAGATTTCGCAGACGGGGAAAAGGCGGAACGGGTTATCGCTGAACGGGTAGCCCAGGCCGTTGCTGTGAGTCCAACAATTATTGCTGCACTGGCGGCTGAAGCGACGATTGAAGATTCTCTAGAGGACGAGGTTACATCGGGATATTGGATCGCGGCGGGCTCGATGTCAGAGCGCAGGGTTGCCTTGCTTGATAAACAGTCTGTACAGTTGGAGCAGCACGTAAAGTCTGTGCTTGCTTCTGTCGAGTCGCTTGCAGGACGTGCTGATCTTGTGGTTCAAAATCTTCAGCTCGTCAGCGAGGACTCGAACAAGGCAGAACAATCGAACGACTCAGCAATCATCCGTAAACGCGTTGACGAATTACAGTCGCTTGCCATAAACCTTTCGCTCCAGGTCGCATCTGGAGAAGTGAACGAGCCGGTCCTGGACGATCTGGAACGATTCAATCAAGAACTGGAACTGCTTGCGTCTGAGGTCAGACGATTGGGTGAGTCGAGAACCGATACGACCTTAGAGCGGCGTTACTCGGGCACGCTCGAAGAAGGGCGCAGGCTTATTGCGGCGGCAGATACCCTTAAGGAGCGCGCTGAAACTTTATACGAAGATGCGCAGCGATTCCGTCGCCATAGTGAGGCGCTGATCCGGGGAATCCAGGAGGGTGCGATTACGGAGGTGCCGTTGCGACTGGTTCGCGATCTTCGGAGCCTCGATTAAGGTACCCCATGGATCACCGTTCGGATGACCTGTTCGTTGTCGACGCAAAGCAAGCCGTTGATGAGCTTGCCCAATACGGTTCAGGCGCCACCGAACTTCGTCTAGAGCGTCTGATCGGATCACTGGCTTACTTCTCGTCGGTCCTGATGTCAATTGGGCTGGAGGAAGAGGCTTCGTTTGCGAGTGACTTTTCGGTAGCGATTGCAGTAATGGATGATGGAGACGGTCGCAGAACTGCACGCGACTTCGCCGAGTTGGTTTCAGTTCAGCTGGATGCGATTAGGCTGCAAAGCCCGATTGTCAATTCTGACGACCAGCTCGAGCGCCTTCGTCAGCGTTTCGACCCCTCCGTGGCGCATCATTCAACGAACATCCCTTCAGACAGTCAAGTGCTTGCGCAAGCGGCTCGAACCATCGCAGCAGTCGACGAGATCGCTACACGGCTGTTTCAGGCTGCAGCGTTACCGACGACTGATGCAGTAACTACCGCTGATCCCCCAAGCCCAGTTGCAGCTCTCGACACTGCCGAATCACTGCCACATCGGTTGGCGTTCGAGCCAGATAACGCCTCGGATTTGGAAGACGATGTTCTATCGCCATCGGGTGATGGACTACAAGATTCTCGAGATTTCACGCCGCTGAGCGAAAAAATAGCGGATGAGGGACAAAGCAAGACCAATCCGCAATTGCCTCTCGACGCAACGGAGAAGTCTTCGGCGCAAACAACGCCCGATGCGGAATCATCGGTTCTAGAGGTCAATCAAGGCCAGCTTCACCCCGCTATTGAACCCCATCTGGTAGCGACGCATCAGGCCAGGTCATTGGATTCAGGGACGTCGGACCCATTTGGCCGTAAACGAATCAATACCGTTTTCGCTAGAGCACTGAAGTTCGCGCCAGACCTCGTAGAGAATGACGGATTCTTCGCCCTCCTTGAGGCAATTGATGAGCTTGATCAGGTCGATCTGGTGAGGCTGTTGCCTGAGTCTTTCGAGCTAACGGGGCAACGATTGATCCGGGTCAACGTGCCATTAGCCAAATGGCTCGTCCATGAACTTATGCAGATAGGCGGTGGCCTCCGTCTCGAACTTTCATCGGTTTCATCAACGCTTATAATTTCGGTTCACTTCGAGCAGGCCGAACGATGCGTCCGAATGGCTCGATTGGCCGCACGATTCGCCGGTCGACTCGAAAAAGGCTCAGACCCAACCTATTACCGACTTATTCTGCCCGCGTCCTCGCGCCTTTTGCGCGTCATTCCCTTGAAGTTGAAGGGCGTATGGGTAGCAACGTCGTGGGCACAGTATGTTGAAGTCGGCCAGGATAACTCACGAGGAATGCTCGTCAAACTTCTGTTGGGTGATGTGCCAGATCGAATCCATGTGGAGGAACTTGGTTCGATAAGTCTCGGCGTAAGATTTGATATGCCGGGATTTCTAAGAAAGCGGGATCGGTATAGAGGCGCGGTGATGTTGCCGGATGGGCGAGTGCTGCCCTTGCTCGGATGATGGAAACACGCCTACCGGGGGCAGTTTGCATGGCGACCGTGTTTCCCAGAGCTTGTGGGTATCTCACGCGCGCGCTCTTCATTCTGTGGATTCCCGCATTGAGCGTTGCGCAAAGCATACAAACCGTCCCTTCAGCACCGGGTTCGGATGACATTTGGATTGCAGCAGTGGAAACGTCGGTTGCCGATCTTCCAAAGTTTGCTGCAAAGAAGGTGACCGTGACCTTTACGGACAAGCTCCCCAAGTGGCCGGTGTGTACTCGACCAAGAGCAATTCCAGGGGTGGGGTCGGCATCGACAGGAAAGTTTTCAGTTAACTTGCGGTGCGAATCACCCCGTTGGTCGGGTCAAGTCGTCGTTCAAGTCGAGGCACCGAAGCGCTACCTTGTTGCCTCAAGAACTTTGCAATCGGGAGTTATTGTGAGTGAATCAGACCTCAACGAGGTTGAAACAGACTGGACAAAAGTGGCCGATGATGTCGTGACCGAGCCAGATCAACTTCTTGGAAAAACGCTTTTAAGATCAATTCAACAAGGGCAGGCATTCACCCTAAATTCCGTACGTCTGACAACCGTTATTAAGATGGGAGATCGGGTTAGAGTTCAAATGGCTGGTTCGAATTTTGTCGTTACAGGGGATGCGATCGCCACACAGGCAGGAGCAGTCGGCGACCAGATCCGCGTCAAGATGGCCAGTGGACAATTCGTATCCGCCAGTGTACTGAAGGCTGGGACCGTAGAGCTCAGACTCGATTGATGAATACAGCGTAATGGTTGAATCTAGGGGGTTATTATGAAAGTTCCGTCAAGCATCGCTCCGCAGCAGGAAGTTGCGAGGAACCCACTAGCTGAAGGGAATAAGGTGGCTGCGGGTGCAGACCCTGTAAAACAGGCGAGCGTTGCTCAATCTACGCTTAAGGTCGTACAAGAGGCCTTATCCAGAGCGACAGTCCTATCGACGAGTGCGCCATCAGCCCAGTTGGCGGTGGACGGGTCGCGACTTTCAAAACTCGCGGGTGTCGATAAGTCGATGGATTCCGAAAGGCTTGATACGGTCAAGTTGGATGCAATCAAACGGAGCATCGCGGACGGCAGCTTCCAGGTTGACTACCAGGCAATTGCTCAGCAACTTATTGAACAGTCGGCTCAACGCGGCATGAAGCGTGGTTGACCAGGACACTTCGGAATCTGGCCAAGCTGCAACTGAAATTATACGTGTCTTTGCAAGTTCGCTCGCCGTTCAACGCAAGGCAATTGCGGATCGAAATTGGGATGCTCTAGCCGCCGTTGTTCCAAAACTGCAAGAAGCGATGGTTAGGGTGAAGGCGTTCCCAGGTGGGGCTGAAGGCTTGAAATGGTCTCTCTCAAGCTTGGGACAAGATCACCACCTCGGGATAAACGCGTTACTTGAAGAGGCTGCTAGCGAGCGGCTTGCTGCGGCAGAACTCATCCGAGTAAATATCCAGCGGCTTAATGCAATAAAATCCTTGCTTGAACACGGCGAACTCGCAGGCGCGGAAACTGGCCAAGTCATCCAAGGCAGTCCAGGAAAGCTTGTCTCAAAGCGCGCCTGAGCCTTCAAAGGCTCGTATTAAAAAGAGCCAGCAGATCTAAGTCCGTGCGCTTCCGACCGCCAAGCTCTACCCAACGTTGTCTACCCAACGTTGCGACTCTCTTCCTGTTCTTTGCCGAGCATCCCACGCAGGCGAATCAACGCTTGCGTGTGAAGCTGCGAAATCCGGCCCGGCGTTAACTCCATCACGTAGGCGACCTCGCGAAAACTCAAGTCTTGCTGATAGTGAAGCGCTAAAACAAGTCGCTCCCGCTCGGGTAATGTCTTAAGTTTCTCCTCGATCCGCGCGGCCAATTGCTTTTGCTGAAGTGCTTTGCTTTGATCTGCAGTCTCATCGACGACGTCTGGAAGCTCATCATCGACAACAGTAATCGACATTGCCGAGTCAAGAACACCGAAGTAGTCGTCAATACTCATGCCAAGATGAGAGGCGATTTCATTATCTTCCGGTGGTCGTCCAAGCTGCTGACGCAGATCTTCGGCAGCTCGTTCAAGTTGCGTTAACTTGTCGCGCACATGTCGAGGAATTACGTCCTCTTCTCTAAGGGAATCGTAGATTGAGCCTCTGATTCTCGCTTTTGCATAGGTTTCGAAACTTGCGCCAGGTTTGGGTTCGTAGCGATTAATCGCATCCAAGAGACCCAGCATGCCCTCTTGAATCAGATCATCAATCAATACGTTTCTCGGCAGGCGGGACGCGATCTGCATTGCGATACGGCGTACCATCGGAGCATACTGCTTAAGCTGCCCTTCGATTTCGTGCTGGCTGGAACCCTTGTAGCTGCGCTGGCGAATCATCGGCGTTGGGACGTCCGTCGGTCATACAAACGCAAGACTGCATCGGGTAACGATCGGATTCCCCCGATATTCACGATTCGCCGCCATGTGCTTGTTGGACTTCAAACTCAGGCGTCAGGCCCTTCTCATCCCAATCACCTTGCAGCGGATCGGTCATGGTGGGTTCGTGGACCACACCTTCGGGAAAAATACGGCCCGCCATGATCCGGTAAAGACTTGAAGGTACCAGCTGTTCAAATTCATCGCCTTCAGCCGCGGCAAACTGCATGGCACGAACCCAGCCAACATACTCAAGCGGTTGGTCCATGAGCTCCATCGAACGCTGTTGAAGGAGATCAAAGGAATGCCGCCCCAGTTCTGCCGAGGATCCGCCCACAGCAAGCACAGGAATCGCAGCACCACCAAAGAGCACGGCAAGCTCGTGCACCATGCGAACGCTGTGGCTCACTGCGTCCTCGTCCGTACCTGAAATCAGTATGTGCTCCATATCGTCGGCAAACAGTTGGTGGGTTCCACGATGCGGATCCGTACTTGCAACGACGACGACGTCAATATCAATGCCAGCTCGCTGCAACCGCTGGGCAAGCGTTGGAGGTCGCGCCTTCTTGTCTTCTTTCGCCCGTCGCAGTTTCGTTGCGACGCAATACCAGAGTCGATCACCAACGGGCTTTACAACTTTGTCTATCGCTATGGCCCCTGCAAACACTTGCCCAAGGTCATAGCGCACCGGAAACGGCGTTGCACCTAACAGACTTCGGTTTGTAAGCGGAACCTCATCGACAAGCAGCACCCGTTGCCCAGCTCGCCTTAGTGCGTTGGCCACGCCCAGAGCAACCATCACCGTTGAATCGCCAGGGAGGGAACTCACCAGACACCAGACCCTTGCAAATCCTTCGCCAAAAAGCTGCCGTAGGCCCGCCGCCTGGTCCGTTTGTGAGAGGGTCGAAGCTGAAACCGGATGGTCCGTCATGGGTGTTTTTCGATATCAGAATGTTGAACACGGTCAATCACTTATTTCCTCCGAGCCCATTCTTGGATGTTATCAGCAATCATAGCTGGCACCATGTCATCACGTGGCTCCAGATCACTCGAAAACGATCGAGGCTGCAGCGAACGATGCGCAAGATAGCTGGAGTCAGCAACATGCAAATCTTCAGGAACCTGCTGTCCGTTGCCGATAAACAAAATGGGTAAGTCATGGCGAATCAGGCAATCCACGGACGGTGCCAGACTCATTGCCTCATCGATTTTGGTAATCACTGCCGCCCTTATCCCGCTCTCCCTTCCGTGAGCGTGTGCTTGAATCACGTCATGCATTGTCTGTAAGCTTGTTGTGGCCGACATCACCAGAAGGCGCTGAGCCTGCTTGTAGCCGTCCGATAGAACCTTGAGTTGTTCGACCATTTTGACGTCGCGTTGGCCCATGCCCGCAGTGTCGATCAACACAACATGAAACTTCTCGAGCTCTTGAATTCGAGCAGCCAAATCTTCCGCATCTCTCAAGGCTGTGACAGGCAATCCAAGAATCTTGCCAAACACCCTCAACTGCTCGAGCGCACCAATTCGATAAGTGTCGGTAGAAAGCAAAGAGACAGCTTTCCGGCCAAACCGCATGACGCAACGGGCAGCAATTTTCGCGACAGTCGTCGTCTTGCCAACGCCCGTTGGACCGATGAAAGCAAAAACACCGCCAGCATCGAAGAGGCCTACAGGGTCGATCGTTCGCATACGTTGCGCTAGGGGCTTTCGCAGCGTGTTGATGAGCGATGCGCCTTCTTCTATTTCTCCGACTTCTTCAAGCAGGGATGTGGCGAGTCCTGGCGAAAAACCGGCTGAGAGTAACTTTTTCAGGATCTCAGCTCGACCGGGCGATACGCCTTTGAGTTGGTTCCAAGTGTTTCCCGCGATGTGTGATTGCAGGAGGTGTTTGACCTCACTCACCTGGCCCATCAGTTTTTCTGCTAATTCAGAAAGTGCCGGGTTCGAGTCTGCAGCTTCGCTTTCGCCTTGTTGATTCACCCGATGATTCTGTGCAGTTCCCGTCGCTGCAAGCGTTGATGTCGCCGGCGATCGCGCCGACTGGACAGCGCTCGCTTGTGGAAGTCGCTGCAGGCTTGCTCCAATCTCAGAACGAAAATGGGACGCTGCAATATCGGGGGAGAAAACGGGCGATCCATCCGGATTTCGCATCGGGCGATCGGCCACATCTGCAATCACAAGCTTATGGTTTGCGGTCCGAATTGCGCTGTCAGACATCGGCCGAAGCGATTCGGGTCTGACTGCACGGTCTGCCGTTGACGTGACCGGAACTGTACCGTCATCAAATGAGCGTAACACCGGCTTTGTTACAAACTGAGACTGGCTGCGAGCGGTTGCTCGTGGGGCAATCGCCTTGAACTGCTCTTGTGCCATCGCGATAATCTCAATACCGTCCTCGACCTCCCGATTGGAGAGCAAAATTGCGTCGGGGCCGATGGTTTGCTTCACCATCGCTAAGGCTTCGGTGGCGGTTGAGGCAACAAACCGCCTGGGGCCTCCGGAGCTTGTACTCATTGAGGGGCCCCATTTCGGCTGCATATAATTCGGTGAAAGGCCAGATCACCATCGGTTGGCATTTCGTTCATACCGAGCAATATTGCCTGTGGGCGAACTTTGCGCGCGATCCTGGAAAGCGTTAGCCGGTTTCGAGCAGAAACAACGATCACCGGAGGAAGACCGACTGTTTCCATGTCATCGACTACCGCAGAAGCTTCATCTTCAAAAAAACGCATTAATCCGGGCTCAATCGATCCCTCAGGAGCCGCCGGAAGCTGACCAACTGCCTGCTCGATGATGCGCTCAAAGTCTGGATGAATCGCAGCCACGCGCATTGAGGTTGTTTCGCCGAATACTTCCTGAACGATCGTGCGACGCAGCGCAAAGCGAAGCGGGGCAAGCAGCTGAAGCGGCTGGGGGTCTTTCCCGCCTTGTTCTGCGGCAACTTCGAGCACAATTCGAAAGTCGCGAATCGGTACGCCTTCTTCAAGCAGCAGTTGCAGCACTTTCTGAACGACTTGCAGCGAAACAAGCTTGGGGACCGTGTCTTCGATCAACTTTGGAAAACGTGTTTTGATGTGATCCACAAGGTCTTGAACTTCCTGGCGGCCCAAGAGTTCGTGCGCATGCATTCGAACCACGTGATCCAGGTGGGTTGCCATGACCACCGAAGGTTCAACAACGGTGTAACCCTTGAGAATTGCGTTATCTTTCTGGCTGGCATAAATCCAGACCGCAGGCATTTTGAACGTCGGGTCGAGTACGCGCACCCCCTCAAGCGGAGCAGGATCACTGGCGGGTTCGATCGCAAGGAGTCGGTCAGGCAGGATTTGTCCGCGTGCCACTTCAGCGCCGTAAACCATGAAACGGTAGTTTTCTGGCGGTAACTGTAAGTTGTCCCTCACGTGAACTGATGGGATCAGAAATCCCACCTCGCCAACAAACTTTTTCCGGATGGCTCGGATTCGCTTGATCAGGTCCGACTGATCTCCTGAATCAACAAGCCGAATCAGTCGATAACCGAGCTCGAGTGAAATCGGCTCAACAACAGGCACATCACTCCAGCGGACTTCCTCGCTGGGCTGGGATGCGATTGCCTCTGCGCGAACCGCCTCTTGACGCTCTTTAACCGATCGCCTGTATAAAGCGTAGCCGATAGCGGCAAAGGCAACCGCAAAACTTAGAAAGGCGAAATGAGGCATGCCGGGAATCACTCCCAAAATGCCCAGAATTCCCGCCGCTAAAAACAGTGGCATTGACGACGCGCCAAGTTGGCTCGCCACCTGCTGGCCAAAATCCTCTTCGGTTGCAACCCGAGTGACCACAATGCCTGCTGCGGTCGAAACTATCAGCGCCGGAACCTGGGCGACCAAACCGTCGCCGACAGCAAGCGTGGCGTAGGTCTCGAGTGCGCGCATGAATGGCAAGTCAAATTGCAACATGCCGACCGCAATTCCCCCTAGCAGGTTGATCACCAAAATAATAATGCCCGCAATTGCGTCGCCACGAACAAATTTTGATGCGCCGTCCATCGAACCGTAAAAATCGGCCTCTTGAGCCACGTCCGCACGCCTCCTCCGGGCTTCATCTTCGCGAATCATGCCCGCATTCAGATCGGCATCGATGGCCATTTGCTTTCCGGGCATCGCGTCCAAGGTAAAGCGGGCGGATACCTCTGCAACGCGGCCTGCTCCCTTCGTGATCACCACGAAGTTGATAATTGTTACGACGATAAAGACGATGATTCCGACGACATAGTTGCCGCCGACGAGAACCTGCGCGAAGGACTCAATGACCTTACCCGCAGCGTCTGGGCCCGTATGGCCTTGCATCAGCACCACACGGGTGGAGGCCACGTTAAGCGAGAGGCGCAGCAAGGTAGTGACCAACAACAGCGTAGGGAAGGCCACCATGTCACGGTAAGACTTAAGCTGCAGGGCCGTGAGCAAAATAATCATCGAAGCACCGATATTGAATGTAAAGAAAATATCGAGCGCCAATGGGGGCAAAGGCAAAAGCATAAGGCCCAGCACCAGCAACACCAACAGTGGAGCGCCGATCTGGGATAAGGGGACTTGCGATAAGGCGTTCGCTACGAAAGCGCGCATGAAAGAGTTGATGGCCCTTAGCTAAACAAAAAATCCAATCGGCCCGTTATCAACCTCATGGAAGATTTCAAGTCTAGGATTGTGGTGGAAGCTCCCGTCCCTACTTTTGGGGGGGGAGGCGACGAGTTGTGCGTTTCTAGCGACTCGACGTTCTTCAAGCCTAATCAATTTTTCGAAGCTCGCCGTATACACGGTATGGTTATCGAAACACGCTATGGCGGTGAAACAGAAAAGCCCGCAAGATCTCAAACGAGATCTGCGGGCGCTAACGGACTGTCGAGGCCCTCGGTCTCGCTAGGCCTTCTGACTGACGAGCAGACTTGCCAAATAGTCTATGGTCCGGGCAAGTTCGACAACCTCAGGGGCTGGGATCTGCCGAATTACCTCTTTGGACTGAGGATCCGTCACAGTCATCACTGTAGAACGGCTGCTCGTATCAAACCGAATATCCAAATCGCGATTCATCGACGAGGCAAAGCTTCGAATCTTCTCGGCCGCAGCTTCGACCGATTCGCGCGTTGCTGCTGCGGACTCATGAACCGTGGGTGCGGCAACGCTTCGCGAGTGGATGATCTTTTCAGAAACAACCTCTGCCGAACCGCCGGGTCCTTGGCGCTGCTCAGGTTGGGCAGCAGCAATCGGCGGACGGCTGGCAAGTGCACTGGCTTGCGCCGAGTTTCCTGCCTGAACGGAAGAGATGCTACTCATGGCAATCTCCAAGTGAAGCGATTACTGAAGTTTCAATTACTTCAAGAGGGCCAAAACAACATTGGGCTGCGCGTTGGCTTGAGACAACATTGCGGTTGCAGCTTGCTGAAGAATCTGGGTCTTGGTCAACGAGGCAGTCTCATTCGCGTAGTCGGTATCCATAATGCGGCTGTTGGCAGCGCTAAGGTTCTCGAACAATGCCGACAAGTTGTTGATGTTGGAGTTCAGACGGTTCACCTGCGCACCGAAGGTCGCGCGTTGTGTGGATACGTAATCGATCGCATCGGTAATTCTGGTGTTCAGCGCATTCATGTCTTCCACCTTCGGAGCAGTTGCGGTGCCTACCGTGAAGTTCGTGGCAAAGGATGCTTCAACCGAAGCTTGCGTCGCGTTGGCAGGATTGCCAAGCAGCACAGCAAGGTTGGTACCATCGCCAATAACGTTTACGGTGCCCACAACCTGAACGTCTGTGATGTCGGCGCCGGTCTGAAAAGTCAGCGCCTGATTAGCAGTATTGTTCAGAAGATTGATGTCGTTGAACTTGGTTCGGGCAGAGATAGCGGCCACCTCAGAGGCAAGGCCTTTCATCTCGGTCACAAGGAAGCCACGCTGGCTGGAATTCAGTGCGTCGTTTGCGCCTTGAACCGAAAGTTCCTTCATGCGCTGAAGCATTGTGGTGATTTCCGTCAACGCACCTTCGGCAGTCTGCAGCATACCGATGGCGTCGTTAGCGTTACGCATAGCCATCGAGGTGGAGTTGATGCTCGATACAAGGCGCTGGGATACACCGTTGCCAGCAGCATCGTCTTGAGCGCGGTTGATACGCGATCCGCTGGACAAGCGCTCATAGGAAGCTTGAAGTTTATTTTGCGCAGAAGTCAGGTAACGCTGCGCAGAAATCGATGCCATGTTGGTATTTAGAACTGATGCCATGATGTATCTCCATTGAGTTGGTTCAGCGGGCGCTTGCCCTCTGCACTGGGTAACGGTTAGTTATTGGGTTGTGTTTAGTCCTGCGCTGCAGGTTCGCGTTAAGTCGTTGTTTTAATTAAAGTTTTAGGGGCTGAAAAATGTCTTATCCCTCATCAGTTTTAAATACCAACATCGCGTCGATGATCGCTCAGCGTAACCTGGGCGGTGCTCAGAGCGCTTTGGCGACTTCCGTTGAACGCCTATCGAGCGGGTTGCGAATCAACCGTGCGAAGGATGATGCAGCGGGTATGGCGGTTGCTAGCGTCATTAATTCTCAAATCAAAATTTCCGGGACGGCGCATCGCAACGTGAACGACGCCATCTCGATGATGCAAACCGCTGAGGGTGCGCTTCAAGAAGCGACCGGAATGTTGCAGAGAATCAAGGAACTGGCGACCCAGGGTGCAAACGACTCGATGTCGAAGGACCAGTACTATTTTCTCGTGCAAGAAATGTTCCAATTGATGCAAGAACTCGGCAATGTGGCGGGTCGTACGACCTTCAATGGAAACAATCTGCTTGGAACCTTCGCGGTTGAAGGTGCGGGGTCGCAAACGCGTTATGAACCGGGGATGAGAGTGACCGGAACTCCTTCTCAGGGTCAGAATGGTCCTTGGGAATTTTTAACGGGACCCGGTACGAACGACAAAATGCAAATTGACCTGATTCCGATTTGGGCGAGTTTTAACGAATCGGTGAATGCCACTGAGGGTTCGGGCTACGGTGGCGGTGCTATTGAAGTGGGTGCGCTGAATGCCTTGTACGTGCGGATCGCGTATCTGGCTAACCCGACAACCAATGGAGGCGGCATTCCAACAGGGCGCGGTTTCGATGTGTTTTCGAAATCCGAGGCAGATTATGAGGAGTCTCGTAAAGAAGCCAAGGCCAAGCTAGACAGCGCGACCAAGTCAGGCACGCCTGAAGAAATTGCCGTAGCTAAAAAGGAATTCGATACGTTGAGTCAACGTGGCGTGGCTCCTAAAACTGAAATGGCCAATGGAATTACCGCAGATCAACTGTCTCTAAATGATTTGGTTGACCGGTCCATTTTGCAGATTAACGCACACCGGTCATACTTCGGAGCGTTTTATGGGCGTCTCGAGCACAACGTCGCTAACCTGTCGGCAATCACTGAAAACCTGACAGCAGCTTTGAGTCGGGTACAAGATACCGACTATGGCCAGGAAACAGCAAACTTGACAAGGGTGCAGATCCTGCAGCAAGCAGCAACAGCCATGTTGGCGCAGGCCAACGCGATGCCCAACGTGGTTCTCGGATTACTGCGCCAGCAGTAAGTCTGTCCCCAGCACCGGTTGCAGCTTTCGTGTAGCGCGGGACTCAAATGGGAGTCCCGCGCCTGCGACCTCTGTCTTTACAGCCTGTTTGTTGAGTTTTCTTGTTTTCCTTGTTTTTCCCGTCGGCGACTAAACGTTTTTTCGTATTCTCCCGTATCCCAATGAGTCAAAGGGATTCACGAAAATGGGTACATCTGCAGTTGCCAGTTCCGGACGCATGATCGATGTGAACGGCATCGTTTCAGGGCTTATGGCGATCGAACAGCGTCCGCTTAGCTCGCTCAAGTCTCGGATAAGCGACACACAGGTGTCCGTGTCTTCAATGTCGGAAGTCAAGGGCTTGGTCGATGCGGCGTACACGACCGTAAGCGCACTCAACGACACGAACCTTCTTAGCGCGAAAAGCGCAACATCTTCCAATGAAACTCTGGTAAAGGTGTCGGTGAGCAGCACTTCGCTAGCGACGACTGGTTCCATCCCCATCCGACCTGTTGAACTCGCAAAGGCACAGCGGAGTGCTCTAGCAGGATTCGTATCGGCCACGCAGCCGCTACCGGCAAATGATGGAAATGGTGTACCGCAGTTTGGTGTGCTCACGATCGGCGTGCCTGCGGGTTCGACTTTACTGAAGGACGCCAATGCAGACGGCCAAAGCGTCGCCTTCGATCCCGTTGACATTGTCCTGGGCGGACGCACGCTGACAGAAATCCGCGATGACATCAACACCAAGCTTTCCGGCAAGGTCACAGCTAGCATCGTCAACACGGGTGATCCCGCAACCGGGTATGTGCTCATGCTCTCGGGCACCAAGACTGGCGCAGATGCTGACTTTACGGTCGCACTTGACAACGACACGGTCAATGGCCGCGTATCTTCAGGCCTGCTGATTGGCAGTGCACTGGCAAGTAAAGCAACAGAAAGCCTCGGGTCGGCGGTTGCGCCTAATCTGAGTTTTGATGCAGAGGCTGACGACGCCTACGCGGAGCTTTACAGCGGCACGGGCGCCGAGATCAGGGTGCGAAGTGCAACCAATGTTTTCTCTAGTGTACTGCCCGGACTACAGTTTGAATTGATGAAAAAGCCTGGTGCGGGCGATCCAACGGCAGCAACGGTCACGGTAGCAGAAAACACTGCCGAAGTTGAGTCAAAGCTTGCGAAATTCGCAGCCTCGTTTTCTGACCTCATTAAACGCCTACGAGTTCTAACAGCACCAGGAACTGACAGCAAACAGGCCGGTCCCTTGGCCTCTAACGCGGGGGTCTTGGGTTTAACGAGCTCTCTTCTCACGAGTTATGCAAAGGGACTGACCTTGTCAGATTCTCGGACCTACACGACCGCTAATGGCTATGTGATCGGAGGGGCGTCGAGCCCGCTTTCTTGGTCAAGTTTGGGCGTCAAGATGGCAAGGGACGGGACGCTAACGGTCGACTCGTCGCAACTGCGAAGCACACTCTCGAGTGGACTGGGCGACGCAATGCGCAAGGGGTTCAGCTCGGACCTGACGTCCGTACTCAACGCATTCCGTGGTACCACCGGTGGGCTTCAGGGAACGATACAGACGATCGAGCTTTCGCTTTCATCGCTGAAGTCGCGCCAGTCCGAGCTCGAAGACCGTATTGAGCGCACGCGCCAGGGGTTGGTAAAGAAATACTCCGCACTTGATGCCAAGCTCGTTCAAATGAACCAGATGAGCACTAACGTTCGATCCGCGCTTGCTGGCCTGTCTGCTTGATGAGAGCTGCGAGCGCTTACAAACGTGTGAGTGACAGCACGTCGGTGATGGCAGCCGATCCGATTGGCCTCATCGTGCTGCTTTATGAAAAGCTCTTGCAACGCCTCAGGGAGGCAGCTTTAGCGATCGATTCCGGCGATTTTTCTGCCAGGGGCCGGGCCACTAGCTCGGCAATCGAGATTATTAGCAGCGGGTTGATCGGAGCGTTGGATTTGGAGCGGGGCGGAGAGTTGGCCCTTCGTTTAAAAGAACAGTACCAACTCTGGTTGCGAATGTTGCTACAGGTCAACCTGCAGGGCGACAAAAATCTGCTCGCTGTCCTCGAGTCAAATGTGGCCGAAGTCTTGTCGGCATGGCAAGAGTTAAAGGCGAGCAAAACAGGCTGATCGTTATCAGTCCGATACCAAGGTAGGGGCTTTTTGCCCAGGCGCTTTCTTAAGATGATGCTAACTGTGGACGAGGGCTGAGTTAGAATCCAGTCCAGATTTATTCCTCTGCCTAAACTTTTCATGTTTTTTATCCGTTAACCGACTTGGGACGGTGTGTCTGCCATTCGGGCTGCGCACTGCTATAGAACGCGGTAGGAGCGATTGATGAGCATTTACACTGGCAATTTGTCTGACTTTGCAACGAGCGATCTCTCAACGCTGACTGCGTCGATAGGCGATTTGTCGCTCTATGACACCACCTCGCTTCAGTTGCTGCTTACCACTTCAAACATCTCGACACTTTCGTCGAGCCAGATCCAGCAGCTCACATCCTCCCAAATACCGATTATTGAGACTCAGGATTTTGCGCAACTGACCAGTGATCAGGTTGGATACTTTTCCGCAACAGGACAAATCGCATTTCTCACAAGTGATCAGGTAAAGGCGTTTTCGACCTCAAATATCAAGGGCTTGGATGCCAGTCGACTTGCGCAGATCGCGACCGGTGCGATCAAGGCGCTTGAGACGGTTGATCTCGCGGCGCTGACTGCGACGCAGGTGGGTGGTCTGACCGAGTCGCAGATGTCGGTATTTGACACGGCGC
>Ga0214921_10005975_pt1 | contig 16910 bp, 16 predicted proteins | sample LL1505_MetaG_FD_177992 | JGI IMG/M metagenome (GOLD analysis project Ga0214921, IMG submission 177992) | Freshwater microbial communities from Lake Lanier, Atlanta, Georgia, United States - LL-1505 | ecosystem: Environmental > Aquatic > Freshwater > Lake | place: USA: Georgia | collected...
CGTCATCAAGTCCGGCGCCACTGGCAGCAACGACATGGGAACTCCCTATCTTTACCGGGCCAGCGAAGCCAATGGCGTCGTGACGTTCTATGACTACAATAGTGCGACCAACAACATGGACAGGATCTCCCTTGCGAACCTGACCAGGCGGGCAAGCGGCACCGCGAAATTCCCGTGTCCTGGTCAGGGAGCCTTCGGCAACCAATGCGCCAGCGCATCCGGCGAGGTCACGATGAACTACTCCTATGTCGGCACGCAGACCGTCTCTGAATAGGAAGTGACCTCAGGTCCGGGGAAACTCTCGATGGATCCGGCTCACCCACAACGTCCGCGAATCAGTGTGGTGATGCCGGTCTACAACGGGATGCGATACCTCGCTGCATCGCTCGAGAGTATCGCCTGCCAGTCGCACCCGGTTCACGAGGTTATCGTCATTGATGACGGTTCCACGGACAGGACCCGTGAAATCATCAAAAACTGGGAATCCCGGTTGCCTCTGGTTGCTGTCTTCCAGCCCCACAGAGGCAACTGGGTCGCCAGTACCAACGTGGCGATTGCCAAGGTCACGGGCACCCATTTCTCGATGCTGCATCAAGACGACCTTTGGGATCCTCGCCGGGTCGAGGTTTTGTCGGACGTCATCGCCACCCGTCCGGGGGCGGATGTCGTGATCCATCCAACCCGCTTCATCGGGCCTGACGGACGGTGGGCGGGAACATGGAATTGCCCGTTCAGCGGGAGAGGCCGTCCACTGGATCGCCAGGAAGTTCTCTCGCATCTGTTGGTCCAGAATTTCCTCGCCGTTCCGGCGCCCCTGATAGCGCGCAGGGCTTTGGATTCCACCGCGGCTCTGGATGAAAAACTTTGGTTCACCGCCGACTGGAAATTTTGGCTTGGTTTGGCTTTGCGAGGAAACTGGGTATTCGAGCCGCGGCCCCTGGCATCGTTCCGCGTGCATAGATCGTCCCTGACCATGCGAGGTGGCCGCACCGCTGCGGACTATGAACAGCAGTTGCGTGCAGTGATTGACGAATTTTCCGGATTTAGTGGATCCACGTGTGCGCGTGCCGTGATTGATTTCAATTTACACGTGAACACCGCCATGTTCGCTGCCTTGAAAACTGGTAAATTAAATGTAGGACGGCTCGTTCTTGACTTCATCGGGCTTGGGCCGGACGGGTGGCGACTGTTTTTCAGGGCCTCGCGCATTCACGAGCGTATCATGGCCCGTGTTGTGGCCCGTGTTGTTTCCTTGGTCACTTCCCGCATGGAGGCGCGCTGAAATGCGGCCTGCGCGTATCTTTCTTTGCCTCTTCGCGATGGTACTAGTGATCCAGTCTTTTATTATCCCGCCCCTCCAGTCACCAGATGAGACAGATCACTTGAAGCGCGCCTGGCTGTTGCTGCGCGGTCAATGGTTCCTGACGCAGCCAGCCACTGGCGCTCCGTCAAGCTCAGGCGGCGAGATTGACACGGGCCTGATCGAATACATGAGGATTCACTCCCGTATCCATCATAAACCCTCGGCCAGGTTGACGGCCGGCGAAGTGGCCGAGGCGTCGAAGTTGCGATGGTCAAACGCCACCGAATTTTCCCCGGCGCCAGGGACAGGTTATTACTTTCCCCTGATCTACTTGCCTCAGGCGTTGGCGTTGATGACGGGAAAGGTTCTCGATTTCTCAATTCACGGGTCATACTGGCTGGCGCGCCGGGTCAATCTTCTCGTTGCGATCTTGATCCTGGATCTGGCTTTCGCGATCTGGGCACCAAACAGCCTGGTTCTCGGGATCCTGATGTTGCCGATGATGATGTTCCAAATCAATTCCACATCGATAGACGGAACATTGGTGGCCTTGGTGATGCTCGTGGCCTCGTGTTTCATCGCTGCGTTCAGGTCGCGCGGCCCGGTCAACCGCGGCCATGCCCTGGTTATTTCATTAGTCGTGCCTCTTCTCATTTGCGCGCACCAGAACCTGTTTCCCCTGGTGATTTTCCCGGCGGCGCTTGCCATCTCGAGGAAATCGGCAAAGTGGGGGATGGTCACCTTGACCTCCCTGGTCCTGGGATTCATCTGGGCGATGGCCGCGGTGGAGCATACGGTCGACCTGCGGATCCCGCAGGCACAGCCGGGGTCCGCGAAAATCATGTTTTACGCCGGGCACCCGGACATTGTGCTGCGAATGATCGCGAACACGATCATCGATCCGGAAAAGGTCTCCATTTACTGGAAATCGTGGATTGGCCTTCTTGGCTGGTGGGACACTTATCTGTCCCCGGCCGTCTATGATGTCAGCCCCTGGTTTATCGCCGGGATTGGCGGCATTGCCTTCAACAGGGTCAAGATTCGCCAGCATCAACTAGAGGTCAACCTGTTCGTCATGATCGCGCTGGGCATGGTAATTTTGACTTTCCTTGCGATGATCTTTGGATGGACGCCAATCGGCGCGCACAAAGTATCGGGCGTTCAGGGCCGGTATTTCATTATTCCGTCCTTGATGTTTGCTTTGGCCCTGCAGGGTTGGCCCCCGGGTCGTGACTTGCGTTCGCGGATGGCTTTATTCCTTCTCGTTGCCTGGGGTGTGGTTTCCAGTGTCGGCGGTTCGATGGCGGTTTTCGAGCGGTATCACGGATGAGAAGTCTCACGGACTGGCATAGCATCCGGCAGGGCATCAGCCAACAGGCGGCCCGCCATTTTCTCTCGTTGTCGGCCAGTCGTGAGATGAGTGGCAGATCCCTGATTGTTTTGCCGGTGTACAATGAGGAGGAATGCCTCCCGCTTGTGATCCGTGAGTTGGCCTCGGTGGAGGATTGGCTCTCGGCGGCCGAAGTCGACGTATGTTTTGTCGATGACGGCTCAACCGACCGGTCGCGAGAAATCCTCGAGCGCGAGATGCCGGGAAGGTTCACATTCCACGCGATCAACATCGGCGTTTCCGGGGTGATCCTCACTGCTGCCAGTATTGCGGCACTCGGGGGCTATGCCCTGGTCGTGCAGTGCGATGCCGACGGCCAGCATCCCTTGGCCGCGATTTCCGGTTTGTTGGCCCACGCCAAACAGAACGGCCTGGACCTGACGATCGGATCAAGATTCCTGAGGCGTGGAGAAGGGGACCCGCGCGCGATGAGGACCACGACACCTGTACGCCGCATCGGGGCGCGGATGATTTCCTTGTGGATCAGGTTCCTGTTTCGTGGCGTACGTGTCACTGATCCGACCAGCGGCTTCAGGGTTTATTCCGCCGCGGCGTTGCGTCATCTCATGCACGCCATGCCAGACAAGTACCCGGAACCAGCCTCGATCGGCGTCATCATCCAGTCTGGTTTGCGTATCGGCGAAGTCGCGGTCGACATGCGCCCGAGGCTGGCTGGTCACTCAAACCTCGACGGGTGGAGGAACGCCGTGACTTACATGGTTTTGGCAATCAAATCCCTTCTGCTTGTCAGGCTCCGCAAAAACGTTCGCTGAGGCGTCCCGCTATCGCGCGCGAGGCCTGGTCGTTGACGGTGCCACCGGGAAGTAGGATGCTTGAGGCCATGAGGCAGTCAGGAAAATTCATCGTCGCTCTCTTCCTGTTTTCTCCGGCGGTCATCGCGATGCTGGCCCTGGGGTCCGGGGCCAAGGCTTCGATCGAGCAACAATTGAGTTCGCTGGGAACAAACCTTCTGACATTGACAACGGGGTCCCCGCAGTCGGGGCACGTCTCGATGGGCGCGGGGACCTCTTCAAAGCTGACCCTGGAGGATGCCCTCGAAATTCCGCGCGCTGTGGAAAACGTCGAGGCAATTTCCCCGACCGTCAACGGCAGGGCGCAGATCGTTTTTCAAGACAAGAACTGGAACACGCGGGTCGTTGGAGTTGGTTCCTCCTACGCGGCGATGCGCGCCGCTGTCCCTGCGATCGGCAGGTTCTTTACCAGTGACGAGGACGTGTCCCGGGCCCGCGTCGCTGTCATCGGACTGACGATTGTGCGCAATCTCTTCGACGGCAAGAATCCGATCGGCGAGATGATCCGCGTCAACAAGATCAGTTTTCAGGTCATCGGTGTGTTGCCGGAGAAAGGCGCCAGTCCGTGGATGGACCAGGATGATTTGATCGTCATCCCCGTGACCACCGCCATGCGGCGTTTGCTGGGCAAGAACTTTCTGGACTCAGTCGATATTGAGGTCAATGAAACATTGAACATGCCTACGGTCAGCGACGGGATTGTTGGCTTGATGTTGAAACGGCACAGGCTGCCTGTCGACATGACCGATGCGTTCACTGTCCGGAACCTTGCCGACATCCAGGAGGCTTTGTCCGCTACCAGCCGCATCATGTCGTTGCTGCTCGCCATCATTGCCTCGATTTCTCTTGTGGTCGGGGGTATTGGGATCATGAATATCATGCTGGTCTCAGTGACCGAACGGGTTCGTGAAATCGGGTTGCGCAAGGCCGTCGGCGCCAGGCCACGCGACATCATGATGCAGTTCCTGATTGAAGCCACAGTCATCAGCGTTGCCGGTGGCGCAGTCGGAATCGCCCTCGGTTCCGGTGCGTCGGCGATCATGTCCTCATTTGCGGGGTGGGCAACCAGCGTATCCGTGGAGTCGGTTGTACTGGCGGCAGTTTTCTCGGCCATCATTGGCATTGTGTTCGGTCTCTGGCCAGCCCGCAAGGCAGCCAACCTGCACCCCATCGAGGCTCTGCGTCATGACTAGAGACAGATGGTCTCGAATCACCGCATGCAGATCACGCGGGTTCCTTAATTTTTTTCAAATCAACGTAATGATTCGCCCTGATACCGATCTTGGCGAGACGAACTGTTTCCTTGATCCTCTTTTGCCTGGTCGCATCGGTTTTAGCGGTATTGATCCATTCAAGAATCGCTCGTTTTGAGGACGGGGCAATGGACTGGAAAAACTCGTTGGCCTTCTTGCTTTGCTTCAAGAGACGCGACAACTCCTTCGGCATTTGAAGCCGATCGGAGGAATTCAGTTTCGTCCATGATCCGTTTGTCTTGGCTAACTCGATCTTCTTCATTCCGTGGGGGGTCATCAGCCCGTCCGCGATCAATTTTTTGACGCGCCTTTTATTGAGTGCCGACCACGCACTTGCGGGTTTTCTCGGCGAGACGAGCAATTTATACCTGTCTTGATCCAACTTGTTGGGAACACTGTCAATCCAACCCCAGCAAAGGGCTTCTTCAGCCACGTCTGCAGATGAGAGATTGGATTTTCCACTGGCTGCTTTGAAAATTACCACCCAGACACTTTCATTTTGTTGGTGGTGCCTGGACAACCAGGTTCTAAAGTCTGACCTCGATTTTGGAGTAATCTCCTGAAATTTTCTGAAACTGCTCCCCATGACTGCTCCTGTCACCTGTGACCCTTCGCTGCGACGAAATTCTACAACGTGACAGCCGGTTCTGGCCAGCCAGGTGGTTGTATGATTCCGTGTTGTATTTCTTTCCTGTAACGATCAGGCTCAATTTGCCGGTAGCTGTTTTTGAATACAGGACTGTTACACGCAAAGACGGGAGCGTTCACGATGAGGCAGATATACCTTGCGATGTTGGTGGCTTGTCATCTGCAATTAAGTGCCTGTGCAATGGTTGACAAGGCCAAGGACATCGGAGAATTGAATCCGTCCGGGCATAGCTTTACGAGCAACGGGCGACCCATCAAGGTTTTCGCCATTCCCACCGGAACGATCCAGATCAAGCATTGTCATTATTCAAACTGTTTAAGCGACAGCAATTCCTAATTGAGGCGATTCCTCGAGATTCTATTCACCAGAAAAGTTCATGAAGAACGCCTTCCGATCTACGTCTACCTGATCGATCATCCGGACGGCAGATTTTTAGTGGACGCTGGCGGCGACAAAAACTGGAATGATGACGCTACGTGGAATTGTGAGCAAAGTTCGCGCTTCATATCACAACGAATCGCTGACGTTCGAGTTCCCCCTGGAGTGGATCTTGTCAGTCAACTAAGAGCCATTGGCTACGACAGGACCAAGATCTCAGCCGCGGTCATCACTCATTTGCACTTCGATCACACCGCTTCACTGCCGGAACTTGGAGTGCCCGCGTACATCGGAGGCAAGGATCTTGAATCTGCGGGAATGATTGGCGCAGTCACCTGCAAGTATTTTGATGGTGTAAATACAATCCAAGCAGACAGCCTGATCAAGCCAAGACCTGATGCGGAAAAAACGGAGGGCGATCGCCTGTTGGGAGCGTCGTTTGCGTTGACGTCCGATGGCGCACTGCGGATTTACTCAACGCCAGGGCATACTCCCGGGTCGCTAGCAGTCAGTCTGAACACGGACCAGGGTGAGATTTGGTTCATCGGTGACACAACATTTGATGATGCCTTGATACAACCGGATTCCATCGTCGCGGGAATGCATTTCGACATAGGCCAAATTCGTGATCTCCACGATAAACTACGTCGGATCTTTGCCGCCAAACGATCGTTGTTGGTGCCTTCCCATGATAGAGAAATTGCGAAAATTGAACCAGTTTATCGTTGACCCCATCCAGACCAGTAAATCACCATATGAGGGTCCAACTTGTGTACAGGCACGCCGGGAGGTCCCAAATTGGGTGACAGTCTGAAAAGCAAGATCATTGCTGACCTTCAACGATCGCGAAAGCATCTCGAATACAGTTTCAATAAAGTCAGGATGGTGAATTTCGATCGTTCGTTCGATGAGCAAGGCCTCGAAACACTTGAGAGTTTTGCCAGCCGGTTTTCGCGGTTTTCAGACCTTGCCATCAAACAATGGTTGTCATTCCTGGCCCGCGAGAGTGATCCCGGGTTCAGGGGATCCATCATTGACCTGCTGAATCTGGCGGAAAAATGCGGCTGGATCGGATCCGCAACCGAATGGCGGCGGATCCGGGAGCTCAGGAACCTGGCCGCGCATGAATATTCGGCGGAGGACTTCAAGGAGCTTTACCGGGAGTTGGTTGCGAAGGCACCAATCCTTTTTGCCTTGAAGATCGACGCATGAGGCTTTCTGCCGGGGAAAGGCAATCGATTCTGGACTGTGTCCATCAGAAGGACCCAGATGCCCTAGTCTATCTTTACGGGTCTCGCCTGGACGATTCGTTGAAAGGCGGCGACATCGACCTGCTCGTGCTCTCGAGGCGGCTCGGTTTCCCTGACAAGATTGACCTTCTGATCGCGATTAAAGACCGTCTAGGCGAGCAACGCATCGATTTGTCCATAAAATCGCGCGAATCCGCAGAGCAAGATCCCTTCTTCGCAAAAGTCCTGAAGTCAGGCACGCCGCTAAATGGTGGAGGTGGAGGGAGTCGAACCCTCGTCCAAACGTGAGACGGAAAAGGCGCTACATGTTTAGTCTCGCGATTTGTCCTCTTGTCATGGGCGCCCGCGGACAGGCTTCCACAACCGCAGCCTGATTGTCGTCATGCACGTCCCTACAGGCGGAAAGGCCGTACACCAAGCTGGCATCATAACGTTTCCCCACCGACACCAGCGACCGGTGGTTCAACGGCAGCCTAATTAGGCTGCGAGTGCGTAATCGTTGCCGATTAAGCGTTGGCCCGTTTTTAATAACCGGGTTACGGTCCCACCCCGGACATGCTCCTTGACTCGGCAGGCACGCCTGTCGAAACCAAGTACACCCCCACTATAAGGAAGCGTCCGTTACCTTGCGGTTCCGGATACCTCTAGTCTTACTTCTTCGCGGCCCCGGTCACAATTGGAAAGGCAATCAAGCCTGCGAAAAAGTTACGTGGAATAGCTTGTCGGGGGGGCAATCAGACTGCGAGTCGCCTGCAAGTTGCTGGCCCCGGTCGTCGGGCCCTCGATATACTCGGCATCCTGGTTCACCCTCCAGACGTCCCATTCGTCATGACCGCTGATGATATTTCTAGCGGCCAGGAGGCCGGTCATCATGGCGTGGTCCTGGTTGTTGTATTTGTGCATGCCGTTGCGCCCGGCCACATGCAGGCCTGGATAGCGGGCAGAGATCTCTTCGCGGATCGTTTTCACATGAGTGATGTAACTTTCGTCGTAAACAGGGTAGGCCTTCTCGACGCGGTTGACGTACGTCGCCTTGAAATGCGAGGGCGACTTGATGATTCCCGATTTCAGCAGTTCCGCGTGCGCCAATTGTATCAGGTCACTATCCGCCATTTCCCAGAGCCGGTCCCCCTTGAAACAGAAATATTCGACACCAAGGCATGTTGTGGGACGCTCACCTGCCGCGGGAGGCGGGACCATATCCGGAGACCATGATTTGTAATTCTGTATGCGTCCCATGCGCACGCCCGGGTCGTGAATGTACAGCCAATTCTCCTGAAAGATGTCTCTGTCTTCGACGACCACGGAAACTGTGATGAAATCGCGGTAATTCAATCCATTCGCGGCTGCTCTGGCTGCGTCAGACGCGGTTGGTGAGAGCGCCGCGACCAGATTGCCCATCGGCATCGTCGACAGGACGGCCGCGCCCTTGTAGGAAAATATGTTTCCAACTTTGTCCGTGGCTTCGACGGTCCAATCTCCGGCGGCTTCATTGTGGATCAGGCGGACTGCGCTTTGCCCCATGTGCAGCTTCCCGCCCAGCTCAAGCAACTTGCTGGCACATGCCTCCCACATCATTCCCGGCCCGCGCCTCGGATAGCGGAACGACTCCACAAGGGTCTTGACCTTGTTGTTCTGATTGTGGCGCGGCAAGAGTGCGTTGGCGATAGCAACCCCGAGAGAAAGCGAATTGATTCTCTGCGCAGCCCAGTCGGCTGAAATTTTGTGGCATGGTATGCCCCAGACTTTTTCAGTGTAGGTCTTGAAAAAGATGCGGTACAGCCGCTGGCCAAAGCGGTTTGACACCCAGTCTTCGAAGGATTTTGGGTTCCGTACCGGGAAGACCTGGCTCTTGACATACGAGGCAATGCACAGGGCACTTTGCAGGTAGCCGACCTTGCGCAGCACTTCAAGGGCGCGAAGCGGATAAGAGAACTGTTTCCCGTCGTAAAGGATTTTTGACGAGCGGGGACGTTCGAGGAGGTCTTCTCCAAGGATCCTGCGCCAAAGCCGCTCGATCTCAGCCGATTTCGAGAAGAACCGGTGGCCACCAATGTCAATCAGGTGCTTGTCATGCCTGACCGTGCGCGAGATCCCACCCACGTATGTCGGGTCCGACTCAATGATCGTGACCGGGATGCCGTTCTCCGCCAGCGTCAATGCCGCGGAAAGACCGGCAGGGCCGGCGCCAATGATGATCACTGGTTCCAGAGGCATCAGTTTTTCCCGCATGTTGTTATAGAGGGAGACGCTATCACAAAATATGTAACAATCAGCACCAGTTTTCCGATGCTCCGTACGGGAGCGTTTTTTCTGCCCTGGACTTGCCGAAGTCTGCCTGAATTTTCTACAATCTCCGGGTGGCTCTTGCAAAAATAAATTTCAGATTTTTATACTTCTGGCTGGCACTGGCGGTCATCCATGGTGTGATGTTTTTCTGGTTCAGCCACTACTTCGATATTCCCATCATTGTCGAGGATTCTTACCGGTTTTTTTCCGACGCGGAAAAAATCGCCGCTTTGGAGCGTCCAAGCCCCACGGAATTTGCTTTTTTCGTGCCTGCTGTGATGATTGCCGTGGATCAGGCCGGCGGAATGCAGGGCGAACTCTATTTGTTTATTCAAATCGCGATGTCATTGTGTGCCGCGATTTCGCTGTTCCACCTTGTCAAGGAGGCTGGTGGCAGTGACTTGGCCGCGATGATCGGGGCTTGCGGATGGTCCTGCAACCCGGTCGCTCAATTTCTGAATGTCGTAATTGTCAGTGACGGTCTTTATCAAAGCCTTCTGGTCATCTCTTGCCTGGCGCTGGTCCGTTGGCTTCGGGACCAGAACCCGGTAAATCTCTCATGGCTGTTTGTCCTGGGAACTCTTGTGACATTTTCTCGTCCGCAGGGGCGCCTTTTTCCTTTCATAATCGCCGGCGCCTTGGTGTGGGACCGTCATCGTCAACGCCGCCGCGACTGGCTTGTCCCGGTGTCGCTGCTGGTCTGCCTCACGGTATTCCTTTTTTATAATTTGCTCCCGTATTCACATTACATGATGCAGCGGTTTCGGATGTTCTCTCCGCACCTTGTCTGGGGCGATCCTGATTGGCATTCACCTGACAACGCTTTTGCTTCAGCCCTCCTGCCTGCGCTCCGGGTAGTTGCCGAATTGGTCCAGTACCACTGGACCAACTCTTTGCAGGCTCTTGCGCTGCGTATTCTCTTGGCTGTGTGCTTCTACGGGATCGTGACTGTCGGGTTCCTGAGGGCGCCGTACGGACCCGTCAAGGTGGTCGCATTGCTGGTATTGGCCGGCCATTTGTCGGTCGTGGCACTGACCCACGCGGAGCCCTTTGGCCGATGGTTTTTCCACCTGTTGCCGATCATGCTGGTTTGGCCGGGATTTCTCGTCGGTCCCCGTTCCGGGGGGCCCGAAGGCCCCGTTCAGATACGGATGTGACGGCGAGAAATTTATTTCTTTGCGGTCGGCGTCTCAAGGGAAAGTCCCGCGGACTTCCAGCCCTTCAGGCCGCCTTTGAAATGCTTGATGTTGGTGTAGCCGGCCTTGGTAGCTGCCTCAGCCGCATCTTCCCATGCCGAGCACATCGGGCCGCCGCAGTAGGCGACGATCAGGGCGTTCTTGTCGGTCGGAAGGAGCTTGGCGAATTCCTTCTCGTTCTTGGCAAAGCTGACGGCACCCGGCAGGTGGCCTTTGTCATAGGTCTTGGCGCTGTTGGCGTCGATCAGGAATACTGACTTGGTTTCGATGGCCTTCTTGAGGTCGTCGAGGCTGATCTCAACGTGCGCGGCGTCCGCCTTTTTGGCAGCCTGATGGTTCTCATGTTTTTCTTCGCTCTTCTTTTCGTGGTTCTCATGGTGATCGGCGAAAGCGGCATTGTTGCCGGCAACGAACAGGGCGACAGCGACAGTCGCGAGTTTGACAAATGCGAGACGAATCATGATTGAGCTCCTTGTTGTACGCATTGCACTATAATTCCGACAGCATAAGACGCTAACATGTCATCGGTCTGATGTGGAGAGCATAAGAATGGAATTCCTGACTGGCCCGAATGTGATCCTTGCCCTGAAAGTTGCCGTGGGGCTGGTGACCGTATTGTTGGCGTTCGCAGTATGGGCCGCCTGGAAGCAGAATTACCGCCTGCACGGCCGCATCAACATGGCCTTCTTCGCCCTGACCATGACGGCTGTTGTGTTGTTCGAACTGGTGATCCGGGTGATCAAGCCGGGAATTTATGATTACCTTCGCGCGGATCCGGAAGTGTTTCAGCGACTGCGCGTTCATTTGAGTTTCGCGATTCCGTCTGCCCTTTTGATGCCGTTGATGTTGTGGACGGGAATGCGGCGGCGCCGGATGCACCGTAAATTGACGGTCGTATTCGCGCTGTTCTGGACCCTGACGTTCATCACGGGGATTTTCTTCCTGCCGCACAAGGCGTCGGCTCAGGTCCTTGAGTCGGCCTATTTCCACTTGGGCGGACGGAAAGTCGAGATCGGCTTTCGCGATTCGATCCGTGAAATCTTGCGCGGCAATCCAGAATTCATCCATGTTTCGGTTGGCACGGTGCCGGCGCGCATGTCGCGCGTAATTGTCGTGGCGGCGGCGGACGGGGTCGCGGTCGCAAGGCTGCGTGACTCGGTCGCAGTGAAGAACGGGTTCGACCGGTTTCTGGTCAGGCCGTTTCTTGGGGACGTGGTGGTCGCGCGGTTTGATCACCCGATCGAGGCCTTGCAGGCCGCCAATGAACTGATCGAGGACGGCAGCGCGCGATTCGCGCATCCCGATATTGAATACGAGGTCGAGGCTCGCGGATTCGTCGCGCCCCGGCAGGAGCCATTGCTGGCGCGGCAGTGGCACATGGAGTCCAACGGGACGCTGGATGCCTGGCGGATTGCCGAGGCGCGTCGCCTGGTCCCGCGGGAAACGGTGGTAGCGGTACTTGATCTTGGTTTCGAGGTGACGCATCCGGACCTTGACTCCGCGTGGTTGCGAAATGGGGGCGAAATCCCGGGCAACAAGAAGGACGATGATGGCAACGGGCTCGTGGATGACGTCGCCGGGTGGAATTTTTCGACCAACGGCAACAACCTGCTTTACGGGGCGTCGAACAAGCACGGGACCGCGACGGCGGGTATCATCGGCGCGCGGGTCAACGGACTCGGTGTCGCTGGCGGATGTCCGTGGTGCCGCGTTTTGCCGGTCGTGGTGGACAACTCGGCCGTGAACCAGGCAGCGGCCTTCCGTTACGCGCACCAGCGCGGGGCGCGGATTTTCTCAAACAGTTGGGGATACCGGCTGGATGCTCCGGTCACTGATGTGGTTGTTGACGCGATTCGCGATGTAGCCCGTGACTCCGTCGTGGTCTTCGCGATGAGCAACGTGAACATCAATGACTGTCGCGCGGAGAATTCCGATATTTCGTCTCTGGACGATGTTGTCGCGGTCAGTTCGGTGACAAAGGCGGGCATCAAGGTGGAGGACAGTGGATTCGGGCCTTGCATGGAACTGGTGGCGCCGTCGAAAGGCGGTCCATCGGACAAGGCCAATCCGGGTATTGTGACGACCGACCGCGTCGGAAGCGCGGGTTACAACAATGGCAACGACCCCGCGAATCTCGACGACGCGGATTTCACAAACTCATTCTGGGGGACGTCGGCTGCGGCGCCACAAGTGGCAGCCGCGGCGGGTGTCCTCAGCAGTCTTGTCCCTGGCGCGAGCGCATCGGACATCAAGGCGGCGATGATCGCGACGGCACGTAAAACTGGTGGCTCGGACGCGGTATGGGACGATCGGGGATTCAGCCAAAAATACGGATACGGTCTGGTTGATGCTGGTGCCGCGTTGCGAAGATTGCTGGGCGATCGTGACTCGGTGTCTGGCGTCAGGGCTTCGCGCGAGTCGGCAGGCCGGCGTCTTGCCAGTCCTTGAAACGCCCCATGTTCAACGTCGTATAACCAAGTTCCTTGAAGTGGTCGGCGGCAATCTTCGCGCGACGACCAGAGACGCAATAAAAGATCAGTTTTGTGTCTTTCGGCCAGGTACGGAGGGCATCCTCGTACCGGTTGCCGCGCGTCTGGATTTCTTCCATCGACAGCCATTTGGCCGGCTTCGCCATGCCATCGGTGAGGATCTCGTCTTGCTCGCGGACGTCAACGATGAAGGCTTTGTTGTCTTCAACGAGCTTGGCGGCTTCCGCCGGAGTGACGTCAAATTTCTTGTCCTCGGTCGCCGGTTTCGCGGCTCCAGAGACAGGCGCGCGATTGCGGCCCGCCGCGAGCGTCACGGGTTGGCCGGAGGCGTTGCCACATCCCACGGCCAGCAACATGGTCTGGAATGCGGCCAAGAAGAACAGGGAGCGCGCCCGGTCACGCGAACGTGCCGCTCCGGGGAAGGCACGAAAATTTTTCCCAGGAACTTGGTTCATCAGATTGCCCCACAAAAAAAGCCACGTTGAACAGCGGCAATCCCCCATGGTGGATCGACGGGGGGCGCAAGTAAAGTTAAATAATTTATTTCTCCTTGAAAATTAGGCGGTTGCGACTTCCGTGGCTCAGGCCGATTCAAACGCTCCCGTAGTCAGCAGGACCAACGTGCAGGCCTCGACCGTGTGGATGCCCGCGGACTCGAGGGATTTTGCCAGCGCCGGGTTTTCGGATCCGGGGTTGAAGATGACGCGAGACGGTTTCGCCGCGATGAACTGGTCTGTCAACTTTGTCGAGATGTCCGGCCCGACGTAGACGGTGACGGTGTGGATGCCCGGCGGCAATGATTTCAAGTCCGGGATGACGGCCAGGCCTTCGATCGTCTTCTGCGCGGGATTCACCGGGACGACCTGATGATTGTGCGCCGTCAGCATCTTGATCGCCTTGTTCGAGTAACGTTCTGGATTCGGGGAGGCCCCGAGCACCGCGACTTTCATGTCCAATCTCCTCCGCGTCCAGTGAGGCCCGCGTTTGTTGGCCCGGTTGACGGGCTCTGTGATAATATTCCGGAGATGATCCCCTCGTCACACATTTCCATCTTATCGCAGAATTGTCCGGTCGATCATTCCGGGACGGCCCTGCAGATTTCGGGGTGGAAGTGCGACGAAACCGCTCAGGCCCCAATCGTTTGCCTGCATGACATCGGTGAGTCCGCGGCCATTTACCGTGGCGCGATTGAGTTGCTGGCCTTGAATGGCATCTCCGCTTTCGGTTTTGACATGCGCGGCCACGGGCGCGGTCGCCCCGGCGCCATCAGCGCGGGCTCAATCCGGACTCTCCAGCGTGACTTGTTGCAGGTAGTTGCCCTCGTCAAACACCAGGAGTCCGGCCTCGCGCCAGTGCTGCTCGTGAACGGGCTGTCGGCCGTGTTGGCGCTGCGTCTTGCCCTGACCTACCCGAAACTGGTTTCAGGCCTGGTTCTGGTCGATCCTCCGCATCCGGCGGCGACTGCGGTGTCGCGTTTGCGTCGCGGCGCGACGCGCTTTCTTGCCGAGGTTGTTCCCGATGTGGAACTCCCGGCGAAAGTCTTGTCGGCGAAGCGGATCCTGAAACCTCAAGTCGCGGCGTCCATGGCTCCTGCTGCCGCGCGTGAACTGGTCGATTCCGTGGCGTTGATTCCCGACCAACTGGCGAAGTTGTCGGGATTTTCCATCCGTTGCCTCGTCATCTCGTCGAATCCCGCGACGGAAAATCTTTGGCGCGGTGAACTGGAGTCGCGCGCGGGTCGCGTGGATGAGTGTGAGGTCGTTGGATCGCCAGTCGGCACGGGCAGTCTGCCGGTTCACGTCATTTCGGATTGGCTGCGTCAATGAATTTCAGGATCCGTTTCCGCAAACCGCAGCCCGTTCGCGACGAGGCCCTGAAATTTGAGAGCGTCAAATCCCGGGCGCGACTGATCATGTCCCTGTACGAGGCGGTGACGGTCGCGTTGGTGTTTTTTGCGATCGGGACCGTATGGTTTCCCGGGCAGGAATGGAGCAACCTGACCCGCGCCCTTGTGGTGGCGTTCCTGTTCGCGTTGGTTGGGCACCTCGCTGCGTTTCGCTCGCGCCAACTGGCCGGCGAAAACCGGGACCTGTCCGCGCAGTGGCGCCTCTTGCGCGAGATGCTGGTGCCCGCCGTCCAGTCGCAAGATCCTGCTGACGCGATATTGCGTCGTCGATTGAGCGCCGACCTTGACGCGATGATGCGCCAGCGACGCGCGCGACTGGCGTTGCCGGTTGTGTTCGCGACGCTTTTGCTCGCGGTGGATCCGCCCAGTCCGTCGCGGGGTTTTAACCAGCTGCTGAGTGGACTTTCCGTGTGGCGCCCGCGCGCCGAGATCACGATCCTCAAGGGTGACCCGGAGAATCCGGACTCGTCGGCCACGCCACGCGTGGTCTCGATTTACCGTTACCGGACTCCCGAAATCGAGTTGCTGGAAGGAAACCTGGTCGAGATCGCCGTGCGCGAGGCGGGTAGCCCTGTCATTGAGTTGCGGGACACCGCCCAGAATTTTGTGATGACGGGGAACAGTGATGGTTCCGCGTCCAGCATCACTTTGACCGTGTCGCGTTCGACGGTGGTTTACTTGAACAACGACGGACGATCGGTGCGCCTCGCGCGGATCAAGGTCCTTACCCTGCCAGTACCAAAAGTTTCCTTGTCATCGCCGACGTATCCCGCGGGTGGATCGCGCGGGGATTCCATCGCGCCGTTCGCGGACGCGTGGTTTGATGACAAGCCATTGCCACTGAGGATCGGGGTCCGGGCAGAGGCCCCGGTTGCCACGGTCAAGTTGTTGATCCGCAGCGGGAAACAGGAATCGGTAGAGAATGTCTTGAATGTTCTCTCGGATGATCGCAGGTCGATTGACACCGATTACAGCGTCACTCTTGAACCATACATCGATTCAGACCAGGCGGAAGTCACCCTGGTCGCGGTGGCGACCGACCGTGCCGTGCCGAAGCCCCTGACGGGCGCCAGCGAGCCCTTGAGAGTCCAGGTGCTCAGTTCGTACGGTCGATACCGCCGCACTCTTGATACTCTGAAACAACTCAAATCCAGCCTTGATGACGCCGCGCAGGCCGGCAAGATTTCGGCCTCCCGGTCCAGGGGCGACATGGACAAGGAAACAAAACAGGAACTGCAGCGATTGATGGGCCTAGCGATGCAGCAGTCAGTCGAGTCGCCCTACTTTGACGCGCTGGACCGCTCCGACCTGGCATCGTTCCAATCCAAGGTGAATACGGGCACGAATGATGCCGAGGCCGCGCATCTTCTTGACTTGTCGGCGGAACTCGGGGAATTCCTGTTCCAGCACGAGTCGATTGACCAGCGCGAGCGTGACCGGGATTTTTTCGTGGCGATGCGCACGCTCTCGCGTGTGTTGCAAGTCCCTGGACCCGGCAGGGAGTCATCAGCGGCGCGCATCCTGCCGCGACTATCGCAGTTTCTTGATGAGCGGCACAAATTCTGGGCTGCCCGGGTCGAGCGCCTCGGCAAGAACATGGCGCCATCGCAGTGGCCCGGTGTTCGGGACCAGAAACCATTTCATCGTGACGTGCGCGAAATGCATCAATTGATCCTCGATGACCAGAAGGAATCAACCCGGGAATCGCGCGGCAAGGAGGCTCTCGCGCGCATTGCCCGGTCTGTCGCGAAGTACCGGTCGTGGATTGAGGAACTCGAGGCGAAGGAAGACGAGGTTCGCAAGCGTCGCGAGTCCGAGCGCCAACGTGGGCTTGCCTCTGCGGAGAACGAGTTACGCGAATTGCAGAGGCGTCAGGGCGAAATTTCAGGAGGCCTGGATCGCGCCCAGCAAAAAAGCGCTTCTGAGATGGAAGGCAAGTGGCCCGGATTGCGCTCCAGCCAGAACAGCAATCTCAAGGGTACCAAAGGCCTGGAG
>Ga0214921_10005976_pt1 | contig 16908 bp, 13 predicted proteins | sample LL1505_MetaG_FD_177992 | JGI IMG/M metagenome (GOLD analysis project Ga0214921, IMG submission 177992) | Freshwater microbial communities from Lake Lanier, Atlanta, Georgia, United States - LL-1505 | ecosystem: Environmental > Aquatic > Freshwater > Lake | place: USA: Georgia | collected...
ATAACTGTGGAAAATAAAAAATCAAAACAACCAAACTTAGAATTAATAAAATCTTAAGTGTGCTAAATGAAATTGACTTTATTGAGAACAAATAAAGGATGTAAATGCAAACTGTTGCAACTACAAATACAGACATGTAATGTGAACAAAGCAAACAAACAAAATCAAGTATAAATAATAAACTAAGTAACTTATTGAACTTAATAAAATCCTTAATTGTATAGATAGTTTCACATTTTTCAATTATTAAAAACAAAAGATATATAGCGGAAACTATGAGAAATAAAAATAATGCATACCCTCGTGTTTCATGGGAAAAGCCAAGATAGTAACTTGAAAAAATAAATAGGATTGAACTAATGTATGCGGCTCTTTTTCCAAAAAAACGCAACATCAGCAAACCATTTATAAGATTTGCGCTGCAAATAAAAATGTTTGAAAGAAATCTTGTTGCAAATAAGCTATCGCCAAAAAATTTGATATAAAAATGCAGAACCACCTCATAAAGAGGAGGATTATTATCAGTGCTTAGTCTGTGTATAGTTTCAGAAAGGGGCAACAATGCATGATAAAACGAAAATGGTTCGTCATGCGAAAGTTCAGGATATAGAATGTATAAACTATTTACACATAGGTTTAAAATAAAAAGTAAAAAGAGTATGGTTGTTGCCTTTATAGTTAATAGCATACTCGCAAATAAAAGGATATTATTTAATTAATAATTTTATGGTGTAGATTTGATTATCGCAATTAATCTTTACAAAATAAATCCCTCTTTCAATTGAATTTATTAAGTCTATTATAGAATTATTCTGAGCAACTAACCGGCCTGTAACATCTAATAATTGATGAGTTCCATTATTACAATTCAAATACTTTTCACTTAAAACTATGTTTTCCTTTTCAATAATTAGAACATCATCTAAATCCAATTTTTGTGAAATAGCATGTCTTGTATTGTCATTTGAACATTTATCTAACGCAATTATTACTTGTTCTAAAGTGTCAATAAAAGAAGTGTAGTACAAAATGATTTTAACATTATAAAATCCTGCAGAATTTAGAACAATATTTGTATCAAGGGTATTGCTAACAAGGGTATTATTAATATAAATCTTTGCATTTATAAATGATGAATCATCATTAGCAAAGTTTGTAACCTTTATTGTATCTTGATAACAATCAAGTGTATCATTTTCTATTGTTTCATTTGAACCACCAGCAAATCTATTTGATGAACTTTGTTTCTCAAGTTTAAAGCCAAAATCAATAAAACGAAAGTTATTTTCAGTATGGTCAGGAAAATCTATCGCCTTATTTCCAAAAATGTTTGCTCTAAAATTATTATCCAGTGAAATTATTTGACCACCATTATCAAAAGTTTTAAAATAATGAATATCGTATTTTTTTAATGACTTCATACCTGTTAAAGTAAATTTTTTGTTTGACCAATAAGATGCATTTGCATATTGGTCATCGTCACTTGGAATAATAGTAGTTACAGAATGTCCTGTACCATCTACAAGGTTATTACATGTGCTTAGGTTTGCCCAATAATATGTTGCTTGATGGACCCAACCCATTAATCTATTTGAACTTTTGTTTGACATTGCGAAAGTCTCAATAACAAAATCTTTATTACCCCCAGTCTTATCAGACTGATTTTTTCTAAATTCATTAATTTCAAAATCGACATCACTAAAAAAACTATTTAATGCATTAAAGGTATGCGCTCTAGGTTCATTATGTTGATAAGTCCACCAATTTAAACCAGCTCCGTAACACTCCATAAATGCACTTGACCAATAACTGTTATGAAAGTTGGTAACATCGCAATCTTCTAAGAAGCCATCATCAAATTTTTTTGGTTCTGTATTATGTATACCTTGTCCAGATTCTTCAATTATTACTGGTTTATCCCATTTCTCTCTAATTTTATTAAGCTCTACTTTTCTGAAAAAATTTTGTCCTTTATCAGAAGCATACCCATGCCAATTGACAAAATCAATTGTTGGTATATCAAATATATTGTCATTTTTACTTCTTATCTTACCAGCATATGAACTTGTAACCATATGATTATTATCGTACATTTTTAAATACATGGACATAATTTGATGCCAATTTTTACAAGCTGCTGTTTCAGCAGATGAAGTGTTAACAAAGCCGTCATAATTATCTGCCTCACTTGTTAACTCCCATGCTGAAATGCTTGTACTATAACCCCAACGAGCTAAAATATATCTAATTTTATTTTTGAAGTATTTTTGACAATCAGTATTGGTCCAAAACTTACTTGGAGATTGGCCATTTGGTATTAGTGAATAATATGGACTATGATTCCAATTGAAAAATTCGTCACCCTCTGGATGTGCTTCAAATTCATTATGCATTAGAAGGCCAAATTCAAAAAACAAATTGTTATTTTCACTAAAATTTACAAGGTTATCTAGCTCCCAACATGATGTTTGTCTATTATATGCACTTGAATTAGTTGAAGAAGCCGGCCAAAAATTACCATAGTCACCTATATTTTCCCACTCAATTCCATTACTCCAATTTACTAATAACATTCTGAAATAATTTCCATTGCTAGCCTTTAAATTTTGAACCCAATCCATGTAAATATTAAATGCACTAGATTCAATATTATTAGTAGCATAATCACCTGCAAATGGCCAAGGAATATTTTGTCCTATTGCAAAAAATGATGATTTTGTATCACTAAATCTAAATTGTCTTTTATGCTGCCCAACTTCTAGATAACCCTTCTTACTTGATGGTACACAATTGAATTTAAAATCTATGCTTTGTACAGTTTCAACTAAAGCACCATTAACATTAATCTTGATTTCATATCTCCAATTCCCAATTTCATCTGGAGCAAACCGTACTCTAAATTTATAAGGTTGATTATTATAGTACCATTTATTGCTATCTAAGTTTCTCCCACTATAATCTTCATAATAAAAAGCTGGCTTATTTATTACTCTGTTGGATGTTGAGGTAAATTTAACAACTATATCAATTTGACTTTCTAAATAGGGGTTAATCTTGGCACCACTTAAGTTACGAATATAATTATTAATTTTTGTTTCAATTTCGTCACTTAATTTTAGACCAATTTCAAACTTTTCATATTTTCCAACATCATTAGAAATTGTATAAGGACTAAATTTCACTACATCAACATCATTTTGGCTGATTCTAGCTTCAAAAGTACCATTACCATTAAAACCACCAGCCTCAAAACCTGGATTTAAAGTAATTGTTTGCCCAGCTTCAAAAAGCGTATTTGAATTGCCATTGTAATTATGGTTTCCAGCTGTTTCAATTGTCGAAAATGCATTAATATGTATGTAACCACTAGATACATTTGTTGGAGGTACTATTTTATTTCCAATAGGAATTTGTGAATAGGTAAAATTATTCACAATAGAGATAAACAAAAGTAGGAGAATTAGGGCGTTTTTCATTTTAAATAATTTATTTTCATTACAATAATAAAAAAAATGGCTTAGTATTTTTATTTTCATGTTTATAAAGCCTCTCTTTTAAAAATTAACAAATCCTACATAACATTTTAATAATGTTGCAAATAGCCTTAAATAAGAGTTCCCAAATCAGATGAACGTATTAATAATTGGTTGATAATATAATTTAGTACTTATACAACGTATGTAGTATTTTACTTAATGATTTCAACTATATTTTTGTATGGTTAATAAAAATATAACACATGAAAAAAATAAACTTATTTATTGGTATTACAATTTTAAGTATCAACACTTTTGCACAATGGGTTGAGCAGCAAGTAGCCATTTCTCAAACTGGTTACTTCACTGGTTATTTTAAGGATGTTGAGGTTGTAGATGCCAATACTGTTTGGGCGACAATAGAGTATTTGAATTTGCAGAATGTAAAGGTATACAACAAGCATTTCGCCAAAACAACTGATGGTGGGACTACTTGGAAAATAGATTCTATCAACGTTACTCCAAGCAGTTTATGTATTTCTAATATTTGGCCAATAAGCGCAAACGTATGTTATGTAGCAATGTACAACAATGCTGTTGGTGCTGATAAAGGAGGTATTTTTAAAACAACCGATGGCGGTACTACTTGGACCAAACAAACTTCAGCTGCGTTTAGTGGTGTAAACTCTTTTCCTGATTGGGTATACTTTATAAACGCAAACGATGGTGTTGCACTTGGCGACCCTGATGGTGGTTATTTCGAAATATATACCACTAGTAATGGTGGCGCAAATTGGGCGCGTGTGCCGCAAGCAAATATACCAGCTAACGTTAGTGCTGAGTATGGTTCAACAAATAATTTTTCGCATGTTGGTAACCACATTTGGTTTGCTACTACAAAGGGTAAGGTATATCATTCTGCTGATAATGGTTTGAATTGGACAAGTGCAAACTCCGGTTTGCCAACGGTTACCGAATCAATTGATGATATTGCATTTACTGATGCACAACATGGAATTGTCTCTAAATATAATCAACTGTCGCGTACTAATGATGGCGGTGCAACTTGGAATGTAATTCCGCACACAGGGACATTTTTTACTCAAGATTTTGATGCAGTTCCAGGATCTGATATTTACATTTCGTCGGGCCAAAGTCCTGCAACTGGTTATGGCACCTCTTATAGTAACGATAATGGTTCAACTTGGCAAATTTTAGACACAGCTTCGGCAACTTCAAACGCTTTGCACAGTGGAGTTGATTTTTTAAACACTTCGGTAGGCTATACTGGCGCATTTATTAGTTTTGGACTAACAACTGGTGCCTATAAATACAACGGAACTATTTTAGGAGTAGATGATTTAAAAATATCAAGTAATGATTTCTTAAAATTATATCCAAACCCTGCAAAGAACTTCATGAGTTTTGATGTTTTAGTTGGTGAAAACATAACTGTAACCATTCTAGATGTTTTGGGAAATGTTGTATTGAAGGAGGGTTATTCAGCTTCAAACAATACGATAAATGTTAGTGGTTTGTCCAATGGTATTTACACTATTGCATTGCAAACAAGCAAACAAAGTTATGTTGCCAAATTCGCGAAGGAATAGTTAAAACTGCCCTTCTACTTTAATTTTTTTTGTCATTACAATATTTTTATTGTTCAATTTACATTCAAAAAAATCATATTTGCATAAAGTATTATTTTATGAAGTTAGCTTTAATTGGTGCTACTGGATTGGTAGGTACCGAAATGGTAAAAGTATTGCAAGAAAGATTAGTTGATAACATCACTGAATTTATTCCTGTTGCATCCGAAAAAAGTGTTGGGAAAAATTTTGTGTTCAACAATAAAAGCTACACCATACATAGTATGCAAGCAGCTGTTGATGCTAAATGCGATATAGCTATATTTTCTGCTGGTGGTTCAGTTTCATTGGAGTGGGCACCAAAGTTTGAAGCTACTGGTTGTTATGTAATTGACAATTCATCGGCTTGGCGTATGAACCCAAACAACGCGTTAATTGTTCCCGAAATTAATGCCGATGTCATTTCTGCTTCAAGCAAAATAATTGCAAACCCTAATTGTAGCACCATTCAGTTGGTAATGGTTTTGGCGCCTTTACATAAAATTTATAAAATAAAACGTGTAGTTGTTTCAACATACCAATCCATAACAGGCACAGGCGTAAAAGCGGTGCAGCAAATGGAAAGCGAACGCGCTGGTGATTACAGTAATAAAATTTACCCGCACAATATTGATAAAAATTGCATACCTCAATGTGATGTATTTAGTGATGATGATTACACGAAAGAAGAACTAAAAATCATTAACGAAACCCAAAAGATATTGCAGGACAATACCATTCGTTTAACATCAACAGCAGTGCGCGTGCCAGTGGTAGGCGGACATAGCGAAAGTGTGAATATTGAGTTTGAAAACGAAATAAATATTGATGATATCAAGCAATTGCTAAACAATACCGAAGGTGTTGTTGTTATTGACGACATTGCAAACTCACAATATCCAATGCCACTAAATGCAAAAGGTAAAGATGAAGTGTTTGTAGGCCGTATAAGACGCGATAAAAGTCAGGACAACTCTATAAACCTATGGATTGTTGCTGATAATTTACGCAAAGGTGCTGCTACAAATGCTGTTCAAATTGCTCAATATTTAGTTAAGAAAGGTTTTGTTGTGTAGTTTATTTTAACAACAATTTTCATTATATGAAACCACATGTTTACAATCAGGTAACCTATATAAATAGGCCATTATCCGAAGTGTTTGAGTTTTTTAGTAAGGCTGAAAATTTAAACAAACTTACTCCTCCTATTCTCGAGTTTAAAATCATAACACCTCTTCCTATTAAAATGGAAAAGGGAACTTTTATTGATTATAAAATTAAACTCAACGGCATTTCTTTTAAATGGAAAACTCAAATTACTGCTTGGGAAAATAACCGTAGGTTTATTGATACACAAATTAAGGGTCCATACAAAATATGGATTCATGAGCATTTGTTTGAAGAAGAAAATGGACAAGTGAAAATGACTGATACTGTGCAATACCTTTCGCCAGGATGGTTTTTAGAGCCCATCATCAACAAACTATACATCAGTAAAAAGGTAGAAGAAATCTTTGCTTACCGCACTATTGAGTTAGATAAATTGTTTGCCTGATTTATATGCTTGAAAAATAGCGGAATAAATTTTTAGGTTTTATTTTTTCAATTCAGTTTTCAATAGATTTTAAATGAACTTTTGTTACCTACGATTGTTATTCATAGAAATTTTAAAATAATGAACAACATACTTATTATTGGAGGCAATAGTGGCATAGGTCTTGAAACATTGAAGCTGTTAAATAATAATGGCAATAACTTATTTGTTGCATCACGCAAAAAGCCTGAAGTAAATTTTGATTTTGCATACATGCAACTGGATGTTGAATCACAAAAAATTAATCCTGATTTTTTGCCTGAGACGTTAGATGGACTTGTTTACTTTCCGGGAACTATAAATCTAAAGCCATTTAACAGAATTACCAAAGATGATTTTTTGAAAGAGATGCAAATAAATTTATTTGGATTTATTGATGTTATCCAAACCGCTTTGCCAAACTTAAAAAAAAGTAAACATTCATCAGTTGTTGGCTTCAGTACAGTTGCAGTAAAAATGGGTATGCCTTTTCATGCAAGCATTGCTGCTTCAAAAGGTGCACTCGAAGGTTTGTGTAAATCTTTGGCTGCTGAGTATGCACCAACTATTAGGTTTAATGCCATAGCACCATCACTCACCAACACACCTCTTGCCGAACGGTTAATTTCTACTCCTGAAAAGATAGAAGCATCAGCAAAACGACATCCCTTGAATAAAATAGGGAACCCTACCGAAATTGCTACACTTGTTGATTTTTTATTGAGTAAGAATAGCAGTTTTATATCTGGTCAAGTTATAATGGCCGATGGTGGAATTTCTAGCATCAAACTTATCTAATGGAAATTTATACAAAGGATGATTTCGATAAAATGGATAAAAGATTTAGAACAACTTTTATCAATTCAGTATGGGGATTTAGGAACTTGAATTTAATAGGCACCGCTTCAAATGCATTGCAAGCAAATTTTGCAATTTTTAATTCATTAAATCATTTAGGAGCAAGCCCAGCATTGGCTAGTATAACTTTTAGACCAGCCGAAGTAGAACGCCATACTTTCGAAAATATTTTAACAACAAACTACTTTTCGGCAAATAATGTCGTAACCGAAATTCATCAAAAGGCGCATCAAACTTCAGCAAGATATTTAAAACATGAAAATGAAGCCGATGAAGTTGGCTTAACAACAGTGTGGGATTCAGAATTAAATACGCCCTATTTACAGGAAAGCTCAATTGTACTTTTCTTAAAATACCAAGAACATCATACTTTAAAAATAAACAATACCATTTTATTAATTGCCTCTCTTGAAAAAATTATGTTCAAGAACAATTGTGTAGAAAAGGATGGATTTGTGAATCATGCAAAAGCTCAAACACTTTCTTGCGTTGGTATAGATGCATATTATGAACCAAAATTTGTAGAACAATTAGCGTATGCAAAAAGATAATATACCCAGTATTTTAAATATGTTGGAAATTGATAGAATTATTGAAATGGCATGGGAGGATAGAACACCATTTGAAGCAATTGAATTTCAGTTTGGAGTATCAGAGAAAGAAGTCATTGAAATTATGCGAAATAATATGAAATTGAGTAGTTTTAAAATGTGGCGCAAAAGAATGGCTGGGCGAAAAACCAAACATTTGTTGCAGCGAGTGAGTGGTGTGAATAGATTTAAATGTTCCCGACAAAAACATATTAGTTTAAATAAATTCTAAGTGTTTACTTCTTTACAAGATTAATTCCTCATTTATAGAATTCTTTTCTTGAAAAAATAGTATTGAAAATTCAATGTAATCTCTGATTCATAATGCAATATTTATATATATTGCAAACATGTCTAAACTGCTTTGCTCAACTATAGTATTGGTATTTTGCTTGCAGGCAAGCGTAATTGGACAGCAATTCTATTTCAATGAAAATTGCCAGAAAGCATACCAGTCATGCGTTTCGTTTAGGTTTGACGAATGCAATAAAATACTGGAACAAGAAAAAATACAACACAAAGACAATTTAATTCCAGTACTTATTGCTGATATTGAAGATGCTAGTAAAATTTTTATTAGCGAAGAAAAGTCAATGTACGATAAGTTAAAAGTTAACAAAAAAATACGTGAATCAATATTAGAAAAAGGGAATAAAAAAAGTCCTTGGTACTTGTATTCATTAGCCGAATTAAATCTGCATTGGGCTGCAACACGCCTAAAATTTGAAGAGTATATTACTGCCGCAATAGAAGTAAACAGAGCCTACGGCATGCTCAAAGAAAATGAAAAATTATTTCCAAAATTTGCACCTACTCACAAAAGCCTTGGTTTAATGCGCGCTATGGTTGGTACACTTCCCGACCAATACCAATGGTTGTTAAAGTTCATTGGTGTTTCGGGTAATTTTAATGAAGGTGTAAATGAAATGAAACGCTTTGTTACTGCTACAGAAAACGACTCTTCTTTACATTGCTTTTCAACCGAAATACTTTTATTTTCTGGAATTGTGGAAGCCAACTTTAGCAACAATCCCGACAATGCTGTTTTGTTTTTAGATAAGTTAGATAAGATGGCAAAATTAAATCCACTACTTGCTTATTCATACATTTCTATTGCACAAAAAACAGGGCAAAGCAATAGGATATTTTCCAAAATAAATTTGAATGAATTTGATAAAAGCTACTTTCAGTTTTATTATTTGAATTTATTGTACGGCGAAGCAAAATTATGCAGAGGTGATTTGGATGCTGATGTGCAAATAAAAAAATTCCTGACAAACTTTAAAGGTACTAACTACATCAAAAATGCCAATCAACGTTTATGGTGGCACTCCATTATTCATGACAATAACTCAGATGCGAAATTATTTTTTGAAGCCATTAATGGTTACGGAAGTATTGTGGTTGATGAAGATAAATTTGCATTGGACACCTATCATAAAAACCAATGGCCAAATAAACAATTATTAAAATCAAGATTGCTGTTTGATGGTGGCTATTATACAAGGGCATTGCAATGTATTGTTGATTTAGATTTGAATTCATTGGTGCGTCAAGACGAAAGGGTTGAGTTTATGTACCGTTTAGGACGAATACACCAACGTATGGATAATAATTTACAAGCCATAAAAAGTTTTGAAAATGCAATAAAGTTTGGTGCTAAGCTTCCAGAATACTATGCTGCATCGGCTTGCTACGAATTGGGGAAGATTTACGAAACACAAAAAATGTATAACCTTTCTTTAACTTATTTCGAAAAATCAAAAACATATAAAAATCATAGCTATCGCACAAGCCTTAACCAGAAGGCGAAAGCAGCAATTAACAGAGTAGAAGCAAAAATGAAATCAGATAGTAAGCTAAGGTCATGAAAACCTAGGGTATTACAACATTGTTTGAATGAAATTCTTTTGAATGCTTAAACAGTTATAACAACTGAAGCTAATTTGAAAACTAAATTAGTAGCAACACAAGGTAAACTGTCTGTAAAATACGGCTTTTGAGTTTGTGTAGTGCCTGATAATATTGATGATTTAGAAGTGCTTTTGCAAAAAGGTGTACTTGGTAAAAGCATTTTTAACCCATTCTGGCATTGATGATTTTCCTAATACAAATGCCCAACATCTGCGCCAAGCATTGTTAATTCTAAAGAAACACAACACAACATACCATTGTTAGTACATTGCGAATTAGATACGCCTCAAGATGATTATTGTTTTGGACGAAAGCACGCAATCATCATTCTGCAATTAGTGATGTAAAAGCCATAGCTCAAAAACCATAAACTTCAATAAAATCAGCTGTTTCACTCTGATTGTTACTTTTCATCAAGGAAAAGTAAGATTACTTTTCAGATTAACTTTTTAAGTGACGACTATCTAAATTAGTTATTTTTTTTCAACTTCTTTAGATGATACAGCATCGCTCCAAAATTTATAACCTAAAGTTAAGAACACCGATGCGCTTGTATTTTTAAGTTTTGTATCAGCCATTTTTGTTTCATTTAAATCAACTAAGCCCATAGTGTAACGGGCATCTAAACCAACATTAAGTTTTTCGTTGATGCTGTAAGTTAATCCTGCACCGCCAACTATTCCGTAATCAATATTACCACGTTTGTAGTAATTATTTATATTGGGTTTTGCTGAGTATGAAGTGTCTTTTGTTCCTATTTTACCAGCAAAGCCATAATCTAAATCTGTTTTACCTGAGTACCTTACCGCTGCAGCAAAACCAAGAGAAACATAAGGTTTAATGCGACTATCATCGCTCGCAAATTTGTAATGAACCAATATTGGAATTTCAAAATAATTAAGGTTATCAGTGTATTTGTAAGTAGAAGTCCCAATTCTTGTATCAGTACTATCGTTACTAGAACCTTCATAGGTAGCTCCTTTTGGTGAGTTTATAAAACCAAAACTTACAGCCCATTTTGCATTAGCATCATAGCGTACAAAAAGTCCCTGCGATAAGCCAGTTTTTGATTTTGCTTTATCAATTCCTTTGTTTGCATCTTTTACACCTGATAGGTTTGACATATTTGCACCCACTAAAACACCACCAGTAAATGATTGCGCATTAATAAATGATGATACTGATAATGCAACAACTAATAATTTAGATTTTGTAAATAATTTCATTTTGTGTACTTGTTATTTTTAATTTGGCTAATATATAATATAATTTTGCCGTCAAGGAAATTTCTGATTTTTAATTTAATTTCACTTACACTTTTTAATGGCTGATTCGTAAATTTTCTTGATACTATTTTTATTTTCTTCGTTGCAAATGGTTGCAACTGTTGGCAATAACGACGTATTAAGCTCTGTTTTCAACAATAATATTTTCGATAATGCTAAAGCAACACTCCATCTAACAACTGTGCCTTCATGTTTGGCATTGGCGAGTAAATTAATTAAAGCCGTATCAGTTTTTGATGGATATAGATGTACTATGTTACCAATCACTTTAGCTGCCTCCCATTTTATTCTTGGAGATTTTTCTTGCAATGATTCGGTGGCAAAATCCATCCACAATTCAGAACTATTTGCTGGCTGTATTTTAGTTACAAACTCCAAAACCTCCATGCAAGAAGCTTTTATGGGGTCTTTGGATGTTTTGGCAAACTCAATTAGTGAAACCGATTTGTCAAGGTTTTCAACTAACCAATTGCATAATATTTCTGTTTTCTGTTTTGGTTTAAGGCTTTTGTCGGCAAATAGTTCGGCAAAGTTCATCTCTTAATTTTATTAAAATAAGTACGTTAAGCCCAAGTGTGGCGAAGTGCCTAACCTACTATCAAAACTACAGGCAGCATCAATTGATAATAGTTTCAGTTTATAGGCAGCCCCAATAAAAGTTGTTTTGCTTGAACCTCCATTTATCCCTGCTCTTAGCGCAAATTCAGGAACAATTCTATATTCAAGTCCAGCCTTGTATAATGGTTTAATTGTCCAATTTTTTTCATATTCAATATTCACTTGCACATTGGTATTGAATGAATAGTTCAAGCCAAAGCGAACAATTACTGGCACCTTTTCAATACTAGTTACAGAGCTTCGCGAAATATTATAAACATGTGCCCCAAGCCATAATTTTTTAGTTAGTTTGGATTGAACGCCTGCCTCAAAAGTTAAAGTTGATTTTTTACCATAAATATCTCCCAAACTGATGCTATTTAGGTTTGCTTGTGCGCCAATTCTTAGCGCATCGCCAAATTTGCGGGCAAATGCAAGACCTGTTTTATTTTCGTTATAAAGTTTAAATCCACAACTATTAAACGATGCTGCAAAAACTCCATACTTAGTGGGGTAAGCAAATGCTACAGCACCTTGATTCATTTGCTTTAACATATACCCTTGTGTTGCATATATACTGGCTGTTGTTTTTTCTAAACCTGCCAAACCTGCTTGGTTATGATAAATACTCCAGATGTCTGATGTTGCCACTGCTGCATTACCCATTCCTGCTTGCTTTGCGCCAATTGGTAAATTATCTGCCCCAGCAAAACAATTTGAATGTATTATGAACAAAACAACTACGATTGATATTTTATTTTTCATTGAACAAAATCATATTAAATTTTACACAATATTTCTGCTGCTTTTTCCAATGTTTGGTTGTTTTTAGCAAAGCAAAAACGCAATACTTTATTATCAACCGCATCATGATAAAATGCCGAAACTGGTATGGCTGCTAACTTATGTTTTGATATAAGTTGTTGCGCAAATTTGGTGTCTTTTTCTTCGCTAATTATATCGTACTTCAACATCTGAAAATAGGTTGAATGACAGGGTAATACTTTAAACTTTGATGCACTTATTAACTTGCCAAAGTAGTCGCGTTTTTCTTGATAAAAATTCCCTAGTTGCAAATACAAGTCTTTGTCCTTGAGCATTTCGGAGTATGCCCATTGCATGGGATGATTTGCAGCAAAAACATTAAACTGGTGCGTTTTTCTAAACTCAGTCATAAGTTTTTGTGGAGCTACAGCATACCCAAGTTTCCAGCCTGTAGTGTGGTATGTTTTGCCGAAGGATGAAACGATAATGCTACGCTCAGCCAATCTCGGAAAACGCGCAACACTTTGGTGTTCTATACCTTCGAATAAAATGTGTTCATACACTTCATCACTAAGTATTACAGTGTCGGTATTTTTGGTTAGTTTCTCCAACTTTTGCATGTCAGCCGCAGTAAAAAAACTGCCTGTTGGGTTGTTGGGTGTGTTTATAATAATCATGCGAGTTTGTCGCTTGAATAGTTTTTTAACCTCATCCCAGTCTATGGTATAGTTAGGATACTTAAGTTGGGCAAATACTGCTTTGCCACCGTTAAGTTCAATGGCAGGCACATAACAATCGTAAGCAGGTTCAAATACAATTACTTCATCGCCTTCTCGCACAAATGCTGATATGGCAGTAAAAATTGCTTGTGTAGCGCCAGCAGTAACAGTTATCTCTGTTTCTGGATTATAAACAGCACTATACAGGCTTTCGGTTTTCTCAGCAATTACCTCTCGCAGAGCCATTACACCGGGCATAGGTGCATATTGGTTGTATCCGGCTTTTATATATTTGCTTACTAACTTTTTTAAATCATCACTACAATCAAAATCGGGGAAACCTTGTGATAGGTTCACTGCTTTGTGTTCGGCTGCTAATGCCGACATGGTGGTAAAAATGCTAGTGCCTTGTGTGGGAAGTTTGCTATAAACTGAAACAGAAGTATCCATCAATTAAAATTGAATTTATAGTTGCAATAATAATCAAATGTTTGTGGTATCTTAAAATTTAGCAGCGTCAAATTTATTTAAAAATCCACTTTGTTAAAACATTTATCTTGATGTTTTATTTTGACAAAAACAAAGTAATATTTTAGCCTAAATAATTTCTATACCCTAAAATGGAGCCTCATCATCTTCCATATTATTAATACGTGATGAGAATGTAATACCAGGTGCAGGGCCATTATCAAATCCTTCGTTAGGTTTTATTTGCGATGAAAATCCATCGGTAATTTCACTACTACTTAAATTCTCAAATTTGGCCAGTTCTCCTCTAAAACGAAGCGGTACATCGCCAATAGCTCCATTTCGGTGCTTTGCAATAATAATCTTTGCTACACCTTTGGTTGGCATATTGTCTTCATCAACTTCTAAACCATAATATTCTGGACGGTAAATAAATGTTACCATATCGGCATCTTGCTCAATGGCACCCGACTCACGTAAGTCGCTCAACTGAGGTTTTTTGTCTCCTCCGCGGGTTTCAACAGCACGGCTCAATTGAGATAGGGCAATAATTGGAACATCCAATTCTTTTGCAATTCCTTTCAAGGAGCGCGAAATCATACTAATTTCTTGTTCACGATTACCACTGCCTTTGCCATCGCCGCCAGCAGTCATTAGTTGCAGGTAATCAATAATAATAATTTCGATGTTATGCTGTTGTTTTAATCGACGGCACTTGGCACGTAGTTCAAAAATATTGATGGCAGGAGTATCATCAATAAAAATTGGAGCTTCGGCAAGTCGTCCAATCTTACTATTTAATTGTTGCATTTCATAAGGTTCAAGCGTACCTTTCTTTAATTTATCGGCCGATATTTCGGTCTCCGATGAAATTAATCTATTTACCAATTGCACGCTACTCATCTCTAATGAAAATACTGCAACGGGTTTTTTAAAATCAACTGCAATGTTGCGTGTCATGGAAAGTACAAATGCTGTTTTACCCATTGCAGGACGAGCAGCAACAATAATCAAATCGCTTTTTTGCCAGCCAGCAGTCATGCGGTCCAAAGCCAAAAAGCCTGATGGTACGCCACTAACTCCATCTACTTGTTCGCGCGCTTTTTCAATTTGCGCTATCGACTGTTTAATTAATTCGGCCATACTAGAATAGTTCTTCCGAATATTGTTTTCAGCAATGCCAAATAAATTGCTCTCGGCGCGGTCAAGCAATTCAAATACATCACTGGTGTCTTCAAATGCCTCTCTAACTGTTTCGGATGAAATTCTTATTAACTCGCGTTGTATATGTTTTTGGGAAACAATACGAGCATGAAACTCAATGTTAGCAGCACTTGCAACCCTACTTGTAAGTTGTGTAATATAATATGCACCTCCAACAATATCCAGTTTCCCCGACTTTTTTAGCTGATTGGTAACTGTTAGTAAATCAATTGGTTCTGTTTTTTGAAAAAGCTCAGCAATAGCAGAGAAAATTTCTTTGTGGGCGTCCTTATAAAACGATTCAGGTTTTAAAACATCAATTACTGCATTAATAGCATTTTGTTCGAGCATCAATGCCCCTAAAACAGCTTCTTCTAAATCTAAGGCCTGTGGTGGTATTTTTCCATAATCATTGGCAACATTGCCTATATCAATGGCTCTTTTCTTTCGACGGTCAAGAGCGTTGTTTGTTGTAAATTCCATGGTGCAAAAATACTATTTGAACGTGCGCTGTAGAATTAAATATTAACAATTCTGCTCAAAAAATGCAGTGGCTTATTTTCTAACCAATTACATATTTTGTTGAAAAAATGATTTTTTTGTTTAGAATATTTGTAAATCAATTAACAAAGAGTAAACATTGTCTTGTGCTGAAATAGGTTTACACTAAAAAATGCCAAAGAGCCAAAATTACACAGCTGTAAAATCCTTTGGCAACATTGTAGGGTCAGTGCAACCTTTAAACTTTTAAGACTACAAAACTCATCCACTAGCACTTTTTATAATTACTCCACAACATATTAATAATACAAGTTAAGATGTGCTAACAACGAGGCATTGATGCCGCACCTAAAACTAATAATAGATATATTGCGATGCACATCTAATTGAATATCATAAATAATAGCATCAAACACGCCTGCGCATTTTGAATATCTTACTTAGGTAAAAATAGTAGGAAATATAAAATGCGCAACCCATATAAATTATTACAAAGCACACACAAAGCTACTTGTAAAAATATTTTGATATTTGTAAGAAATTTTGGTACTTGCGCAAATATCAGAGTTGATACACAATGCACTAAATGAATTCTCCTGAAATTAGGTTAATGAAAACTAAACCGTAATGAATATCAACAACGATAAATAATTTTATATGACAATGAATAAACATTTATTCTGTTTGACAGCGATTTTCTTGCTAACAGTTACACAAATAAAAACAAATGCGCAAACCATTGCAGGAGGTATTTGGCATTCAATATTAATTTGCCAAGACAGTACCTTAAGCGCTTGGGGAGACAATTCCTACGGTCAACTTGGAAATGGAACCAATATCAACAGCAATATCCCAATTCCTATAAGTTCTCTAACAGGGGTTACCTCTATTACAGGATCACAAAGATCTTGTCTTGCTCTTAAGAATGATAGCACGATCTGGACTTGGGGAAATAATGGTTATGGTGAACTCGGAAATGGAACCAATACAAACAGCAATATTCCTGTCCTCGTAAGTTCACTCACAGGCATTACATCTATTGCAGGATCAACCTTATTTTTTCTTGCAGTCAAAAATAACAATACTGTCTGGACATGGGGATATAATTTCAATGGTCAACTTGGAAATGGAACTAATATCAACAGTAATGTTCCAACTCAAGTTAATTCTCTCACAGGAATTAAATCTGTCACAGGAGGAGAGAGGTTTTCCCTTGCGTTGAAAAATGATGGGACGCTTCGGGCTTGGGGAGATAATTCATTTGGTGAACTCGGAAATGGAACCAACACAGCAAGCAATATTCCTGTTCCGGTAAGTTCCTCACAGGTAT
>Ga0214921_10005978_pt1 | contig 16905 bp, 11 predicted proteins | sample LL1505_MetaG_FD_177992 | JGI IMG/M metagenome (GOLD analysis project Ga0214921, IMG submission 177992) | Freshwater microbial communities from Lake Lanier, Atlanta, Georgia, United States - LL-1505 | ecosystem: Environmental > Aquatic > Freshwater > Lake | place: USA: Georgia | collected...
GAGATGGCAGGCAACACAGCCACACCATCTAGGCCCACCGCCACCGACGTGACTGACCACCCTGCCGCGCACAAGAGCACATGGTTGGGCCACAAATTGACCAAGACATCGGCGCGAGGGGTTTGCGCCTCTTTAGAACCCGTGGCCACCGCACCTGGGCGCAAGCTCATTTGCAAGGTGGGCAAACGCTGCTCAGCCTCTGCGTTGGCATTTTGCCGCGCATGCTGTTGTCGCAAAGCCTTGATCTCTGCATTGACGCTGACATCACCCCAAGGCATGGCCACTTTGACTTCTATGGTTTGCGTGGGCAGTTCATGCGCAAATAGTTTCAAGTAGGCGTTTGCTCGCTCTTTGACTTTTTGTGCTGCGTCGCTTTGTTGGCGCAAGACCATTTGTCCGGCGGCGCCCATGGGCAATCGGCCTGAGAGTTTTTCAACTTCTAACTGCGCTTCAAGGTCGGCGGCCTCTAGCAATGCCCGACCCACACCATAACGGTCTAGGCCTTCAAGGCCAAAATTCTCATCGTCCAACAGCGCCTCTTCTGGGCCATTCAACTGCACACCCAAGCGACTGCGCCAATACACCTCCACCGGTTGCTTGAGCAAGCGCATGCACTCTTTCAGCGGCCACTCGGTCAAAGTGAGTGATGGCGGATTCTCTTGAGGCGAATCCTGTTGGGTAGCCTGCAAACGCGTTCTGTGCAGTTGCGCCTTTTCCCAATCGTCTGCATAGGTGACAAATTTGGAACCGGGCTGAAAGTATTTGGCAGAGAACGCTTGTAAGGGCTGTAAATCGGCTGGCGCGTCTGGCGTAAAACGCGCCTTCAAGGCATCGCGCAACTGCGACACCAACACTGAAGGCGGTATCTTCTGATTGTCTGTTGACCGCCTGCCCTGCCAGCTGATGTAGAGTTTTTCGCGGGCTGACAAAAAGGCTTCTAAAAACAAATAACGGTCGTCTTCACGTCTTGAACGATCACCTGCGCGCCAATGCGCCGTCATCAAATCAAAATCACGGGGGGTGCTTTGACGCGGATACGCGCCATCGTTCATGCCCAACAAGCAAACGCCCTTGAATGGAATGGCGCGCATGGGCATGAGGGTGGAAAACTGCACACCGCCGCCAAAGAAGCGTTGTTGCAAACCAGCCGACTCAAGGCCCGACAGCCAATGCTCCCGAACCACCGTCAAGGGCATCGGCTCTGACAAACCGGCCTGATCACAAAGCGACTGCCATTGCGTTAACTCTTGCTGAAGTCGCAGCAGCATGCGCTCATCGGCTTCATTGTCGGCCTCAAAGAATCGTGCCATCAAGTCGTTTAATATGGCGCACCACGCAGCGGGGGCGTGGTCGGCATTCAACTGCTCCAGGCTGATGCGAACAGCCTCTAACCACTGCGCCAAATAACCCACCTTGAGCGCACTCAATCCCGCCACCTGCGGCAATGGCAAGACACCTTGCCACGGCACCAGTCCTTCAGCCTGCCCTGCCGCATACCCTAGAAGCAAACGCTGCAGACCATAGGCCCATGTGTTTTGCGCTGCGTTGGGCAGGGTGCTGGGCACGCCCCATTTTTGCCGATGCGTTGGATCCAAGCCCCAGCGAACGGCCGCATCTTGCAACCAATCTTTGAGGGTTTGAACGTCGGCCTCGGTCATTTGAAACTTGGTGCGCACGGCCGACACTTCAAACAAGCTGAGCCATTCCGACAAAGTGATGCGCGCCTCTGGCAAATTCAGCAAGAACTCTAAGGCTTGAACCAGGGGCACTTGCCGGGGCGTGGTGTCTGCCACTGAAAACGGAATGTGACGCGGATGCAGTGGCGGGAAGCGGCCAAACACAGCTTGAATGTGCGATGCAAAGGTGGCCATGTCGGGCACCATCACCATCACATCGGTGGGCCTCCATTCAGGATAGGCGTCAAACCACGTCCACAGCTGGTCATGCAAAATTTCAACTTCACGTTGTGCAGAATGCGCTTGCACCATGCACAGACTGCCATCGTCCGCAACAGGTTCAGGCGTTTCTGGCATGTCATTCAAATTGAGAATGTCGGACTGAACTTTTTGCAAGCGTGTGGGCGACAGAACATCAGCGGAGTCAATAAAGAATGTCTGCTTGCTTAAAACATTGCGCGCGTGTTCAGGCTGGTCAAAGCGCTCTAAGGCATGCAAATAGTCACGGCCTTGTTGCCCCCAAGAAGACAACAAAGAATGCTTCTGCGCCACCAAGTCCATGTCATGGCCCCAGTATGCTTGGCAAGGGTTTTGCACCATCAGAATGACTTGGCTCCAGCGACCTAGCGCTGCCAAAGCTTCAACCACTTGCATGGGCAAATTGGAGATGCCAAACACCACGATGCGTGGTGGCAAACCAGAGGGCTTGAGCGCATGTTGTTGCTGCACCTTGTGCATGAACTGCGCATGCACATCGGCGCGCGAATGGCATTGCGAGGCCAACTCGGGTGGCAGCGATTGCTTCACATCGGTTTGCAACAGTTGCCACAACTGGGCTTGCCACAGCTGATCGGCAGGCATGGCCATGGACTGGCCTTGATGCTGCAACACAAACCGGCCTTGCGCCCAATCGGCCAGCCAATCGGCGCGGTAACTTTGGTAACCGTCAAACACATCGGCCACTTGCTGCGCCAGCTGATAACGCTGACGGCCCAAGGGATCGTTCTTCACATAGGCTAACAAGGGCTCAACTTGATGCGACTGCGCAAACTGGGGCAGCAGACGCCAAAGGCGCCAGACCAAAGCCTGCTTGTCAAAGGGCATGGCAACAGGCACCACGGCAGCACCCAAGACCAATCGGTACATGCGCCAAATGAAGCTAGAGGGCAGCTCGGTGTGGGTGGCCGCACAAATGCCCATGGCACTGTCGTCGGCCAAGGCCATCTCTAGCCAATGCTTCATGCCATTGCTTTGCACCAACAAAGTTTCTGGCACCAAAGGCGGCAAAGGGTTGTTTTGAAACAGGCCCACCGTGAGATCGCGCAGGTCTTCCAAGCGATTGCCATGGAACACCATGAATCCTGGTTGAAGAGCTGGGGCCATGAAAGAGTTGCGAGTGGGGTCTGTGAAGCTGACAGGAATTATCAACCGAGCCAAGGCTCATGGGGTGAGCTTGGCTATAAAAAACGCGTCAAAACCCGCTGGAATTCATCAGCAGAAACCGGCTTGATCAGGAAGTCTTGCATGCCTGCCTTGTGGGCCATGGTGCGGTCTTCGTCAAGCACGTGCGCCGTCATGGCCACGATAGGGGTAGTCTTCAAAGCCTCTTCAATTTCGATGCGCCTGATTTCGTAGGTAGCGGAGATACCGTCCATGCCCGGCATTTGCAGGTCCATCAAAATCAAGTCGTAAGGTTTTTGGCGAATTTTTTGAATGGCCACTTCACCATTTTCAGCAATGTCGACAGTGCACCCTAGTTTTTGCAATGTCCACTGCGCCAGCTGTTGGTTCATGGGAGTGTCTTCGACCACCAGGACATGGCCCACGTGTTGTATTTGCGCCTCTTGATGAGTGGCAATGACGTCACCCAGCTCATCTCTTTGCATCAGCTTGAGTAAAGCAAGGTGCAACTCGTGGGCTGTGACGGGTTTGTACAAGTTGGTCACCTTGACACCCAAAGTTCGCGCCAACGCACTCAGATTTTGCACGTCATGGTTCAAGCCAAAATCTGACAACACCAGCCAAGACAAGTTGCGCCAACGCTTGGCATCTTGGGCCAACATGAAAGCCGGCTCGATGAAGGCCAGCATGGTGTGGTCAATGACCCATAGTGTTTGCCGCGTCAGCCCTTGCTGTAGCCACTCATCCAAACATGTTTGAAGTGCTGCGGGCGTGACCACTTCTTGCGGTGCAATTTGCTGTGAGGCCAACAGGTTGCGCAAAATTTCTCTTGCAAAGGGATTGGCCTCAACCAAATAGACATCCACAGCACTTGGTAATGCTTTAAAACTTTGAATTGCAACACCCTCAACTGAGTTGTCCACCAATGCATCTGTGGCTGTATCGGCGTCAAATTGTGCGGTGAAGGTAAAAACACTACCACCCTCTTCTCGTGCTTTGACATGAATCTCACCAGCCATCAAATGGACCAAGTTTTTGGCAATTGAAAGCCCCAGCCCGCTGCCCCCAAACTTTCGATTCACAGAGGCATCGGCTTGGCTGAAAGGGGAAAAAATCATGTTCATCTTTTCTGGAGAGATGCCGATGCCTGTGTCAGTCACTTCAAATTCACAGCAAACAGTGTGTGCTGATTGCGTCAAAGGCTTGATGCTGAGTTTGACCCAGCCCGTGTCACTGAATTTCAGGGCATTGCCCAATAAATTTTGCAAGACCTGCCCCAAGCGCAAAGGATCACCCATGACCCATTGCGGCACTTCGGGGTCTATGACCAAATACAAATCAATCTTTTTTTGTTCCGCCTGAAACGCAAAACCTTTCATGGCCTGTTGGCAGGCTGTGTGCAAGTCAAAGGCTGTTCGATCCAAGGTCAGACGGTTGGCACCCAAGCGGGTGAAATCCAAAATGTCATCGATCAAGCGCAACAAACTTTTGGAAGCGGTGCGCGACATTTCCAGATAGCCCTTTTGCTCTGGGTTCAAAGGCGTTCCCAAAGCCAACTCTGTCATGCCCACCATGCTGTTGATAGGCGTTCTGATTTCATGGCTCATTTGGGCCAAGAAGGAAGACTTGGCTTGGGTGGCTGCCTCTGCGGCATTCAGGGCCCTTACCATGGCAAAGTTGTCTTCTTCTCGTCGAACCCAAATGCCTGCAATGTGACGCGTCAACAAAAAAGTGGCTAGCAACATGAACAAACTCAAGGTGATGATGTCTTTGGAAGTCCACCACCATTCGGCTTCAATTCGGTTGAGTGAAATGGCAACGGCCACCGACACTGGCAAATGAGCCGAGGTTCGGAAATGAACTTCTAAATTTTCGACGCCAAGATTGCCATCGATTTGAGTGTCAAAGTAATGTCCAAATTCTTGGTTGTTGGCCACACTTTGAACGGCGGGCATTTTGTTAAACAGCTGGTCGCTGGGAAACCATTTGTCAGAGCTGCTTGCCAAAATTCGGCCTGCGTAGTCAAACACAAACACAGCATCGCAATTTTCGTCAACAGAATCTGCAAACCCACTGATTAAATCTTGAGGGTTGATCAAGGCCAGCCAGCGCACCACTTTGCCATCTGCTCGTTGTAGTCGCAAAGCCAAAGGCAAGACGGCAATGCGCTTTACATTGGATTGCCCGTTGGTGAAGTCAAACAAGTTGCGGACAGGTTGCCAGCGACCTGCAGCCAGGTCATTGCCAACGTCCCGCTCCAACCCCAACGCGTCCCACTTCAAGGTCTGATGCAACATACCCTCTTCGGAACTGGCCAACACTTGGCCAGTTTCAGACACCATGGACAAAGACCGTATGAAACTGGATTTTTCAATGGTTGATTGCAACTTCTCGTGGCTGCGGAAATCGGCGTCAGACCATTCATTGACCGCAGTGATCAGGGTGGTGCTTGCCTCTAAGGTGCGGTTGACGTGGTTGAACAAAATGCGGGTGAGCAACTCCCCTTTGACTTGTTCGCGAGCCAATGTGCTTCGTCTGTCGACCCACAAATACAAAGAGGCCACGACAAAAATGAACAAGGCCACCGCCGCGCCAAAGCGATACACGCCAGCTGCAGCCGAAGTGGTGGTGGTTTCGCGCTGAGTTGGCATGAAATTTTGAACAGCGGTTTATTTCAAGACCACGATGGGCTCTAAATTGTGTTGCTTGGCGTACTGCAACAATCGCCCGTCTTTTTTAACGGTACTTAAAAAGGCATCGACCTTCAACAACAAACTGTTGTCACCTTTGGCCATGGCATAAGCATACTCGGTCGTGGGCATGTTTTGAGGGGCTGCAATGACAGCGGCCCAATCGGTCAAATCGATCATGCGCAAACTGTAAGGATAATCGGTCATGAACGCATCCGCTCTGCCCGACAAGACCTCCTGCTCACGCGTGCCAGGGGCTTGAACTTTGACCAGTCTGGCTTTTTTCAAGGATTTGGACATGACGTTTTCCATGAGCGTACCGGCGGCCACCGCAATGACACGACCGGGTTGGTCCAGACTTTCCCAACTTTGCGGACCTTCTTTGTTCTTCAGGGTGACTGCAAACAAGCCACTCCTCAAATAAGGCTGTGTAAATTGGAGTCGAGCCGTTCGCTCTGGGGTAATGCCGATGGCATGGGTGGCCACGTCGCACCGATCTTGTTCCAAGGCATCGAAAAGTTGAGAAAAATTGCTGTCGACATAACGCAACTTAACGCCCAACTCTTTGGCCAACTCTTGAGTGAGCTCAATGTCGATGCCGCTGAGCTCTCGAGTTTTGGGGTTGCGATAGGTGATGCTGTAGTACTCGGGCCAGATACACGCCCTGAGTTCTTTGTTCTGCAGCACCCTGTCTAATCGGGAAGTTTGCGCCATGACCAAGCCTGCACCAGCAAAGCACAACAGGCCGCAAAGGACCTGCAACAAGGGTTTGAAAAGGTGAGGGGTCATGAAGTAAAAATTCATCAAAAAAGAACTATCTTTAAATTAAACACCAAAAAATTCCATATGGCTTCTAAATTCATTCTTTTGAATTAATTTCTAAGCACAGCGTTTCATGCGACAATTGGCACCGTTGCCGCCTCCAGTTGCCGCAACATCAGCACTTCTGCTGGGGTTTGACCCAGGCACCCGCCTGTGGTTTTCATGCCCACCTGTGAATCCCATCGGTCTTTGACTGGCGGCTGTTTCCAAACAGCCTGACAAACCGATGCCATGCGCCTCAATGGCGCGCCATCATGAAATTTGAAGAATTGAATTTGGCTCCGGCCATTCTCCAAGCCGTGCAAGAGCAAGGCTATGACACCCCCACGCCCGTACAGGCAAAAGCGATTCCCATCGTTTTGGCCGGACAAGACCTGTTGGCAGGGGCCCAGACAGGAACCGGCAAAACAGCCGCGTTCATGTTGCCCATCTTGCACAAGCTCAGCTTGACTGAAGCAGGCAGAAACAAATTTGGCGGCAAAGCGATTCGCGCCCTCGTTCTCACCCCAACGCGCGAGTTGGCTGCCCAGGTCGAAGAGTCCGTCAAAGATTACGGAAAATACTTGAGCCTCCAATCCACCGTCGTGTTTGGCGGTGTTGGCATGAAACCCCAAGTGGATCGCGTCAAACGCGGGGTCGACGTCTTGGTGGCCACGCCAGGCCGTTTACTTGACCTGCAAGGACAAGGCCTCTTAGATTTGTCCAGTATTGAAATTTTGGTCTTGGACGAGGCAGATCGCATGCTCGACATGGGATTCATCCATGATGTCAAGAAAGTCTTGGCATTGGTTCCCAAAGACAAACAGAGCTTGTTGTTCTCTGCCACTTTCAGCGATGAAATTCGCGATCTGGCAGCCACGCTCTTGAAAAACCCGCAGAGCATTCAAGTCACCCCCAGCAACACAACCGTGCAGCGAATTTCGCAAGTGATTCACCCGGTGGGTCGCGGCAAGAAAAAAGAAGTTCTGGCGCACATCATCAACCTGCACAATTGGAGTCAAGTTTTGGTGTTCACACGTACCAAGTTTGGCGCCAACAACGTGGCCGACTATCTCACCAAGAATGGCATCAAGGCCATGGCTTTGCACGGTAACAAAAGTCAAACCGCAAGAACCCAAGCACTGGCTGAATTCAAAAGTGGCGACATTCGTGCCTTGGTGGCTACCGACATTGCTGCCCGGGGCATTGACATTGAAGACTTGCCCCACGTTGTGAATTACGAAATTCCCAATGTGTCAGAAGACTACGTGCACCGCATTGGTCGGACTGGCCGCGCCGGCGCCAGCGGGGAGGCTGTCAGCTTGGTGTGCTTGGATGAAGAAGGCTTCATGATGGAAATCGAGCGCTTCACCAAACAAGAAATTCCAGTGCAAATTTTGGAAGGTTTTGGCCCAGAGCCTGGTGAAAAAGCAGAACCCATTGCCATGGGGCGTCAAACTTTGTGGGGTGGTGCAGGACGTCCTCCTAGCCGAGATGTCATGCAGGCAGCGGCCAAAGCGGCGCGTTCCGACATGATGCAACGCATCCGCGAATCCAAAGGCCCCGCTGGTGAAGGCGGAGGCCGGGGTGGTCGTTCTGGCGGTGGCCAAGGTGGTGGTCAGGCTCGACCAGAAGGTGGTGCAGGTCGCTCACGCAATGGACCGCCCCCTTCACGCCGAAATGGTCCGGCTCAAGGTGGCCCTCGAGGTGATCGTCAAGACCGCCCGGAAAGAAGCTTTGACGGTGCACCTTCTGATCGTTTCAACGACCGCGGAGATCGTCGCAATAACAGGCCGAATGACAGAGGCATGGACCGCGGTAACGATCGCGGCCCTCGCGGCGATGAGTTGCCACGTCACATTGATCCGCTCATGACCAACCAATTTGCACGCCAAGGCGCTCCGCGGCGCAACAATGGAGGCGGTGGGGGTCAACCCGACCCAACCCGCACCAGCATCGACAGCTTGGCTGGCGGAGGCCGCGGTGGTCCACGTCGCCAAGGTGGCGGTGGCGGTGGCGGTGGCGGCGGTGGCGGTGGTTATGGCGGTGGCGCTGGAGGTGGCCGGAGAGGTGGTGGTGGTTACGGCGGCGGCGGCCGTTCCTTCGGCCGCTGATCAGTTCGCCAACGATTGATCAGCAATTGGCGCGTCGATGATCGGCAATGGCCCGGTCATCGAACTTCATGTCGGCGCTGCGAAGTTCGCGGTGCTTGGTCACCCTGCCCCGCATTCTGGTGCGCCACATTTTGAAAGAGCTTGCAGTGAGTTCGGCACGCATGATTTTGATCACGCCGGCTTCTGTGACGCCTGTTCGTTCAAAGATTGTTTCAAACGAGGTTCGATCCTCCCAGGCCATTTGAATCACTGCAGACACATCCCCTGGGCTCAGGGATTTGGCGTTTTCTTTTGATTGAGGCATGAGGGTGGTGTTCAAGAGGTCTTGGCTTGGGGGCATTATCCAGCAGGCCTGCAAACCCCTACAGCTTGCGGCCACAATAGCCCCATGAAGACCAGTTTCAAAGGCAACAAACAAAGCCTGCCCAGCAAACCCTGCACTGTGTGTGGGCGAGACATGACTTGGCGCAAAGCTTGGGCTAAAAACTGGGATCAAGTTTTGTACTGCTCTGAAGCCTGCCGCAAGAAAAAATCACCTGCCTCCCAAGGCAACCCACAACATGGCTAAAACACTGCGTCATTTGGTTGTGGTCTTAGGTGACCAACTCAACTTGGACGCCAGTGCCTTGGCAGGCTTTGATCCAACGCAAGATGCCATTTGGATGGCGGAGGTGATGGAAGAGTCGACGCATGTCACCTCTTCAAAGCAACGCAGCACCTTGTTTTTAAGTGCCATGCGACATTTTGCAGAAACCATCACATCTCACAACTGGCCCCTTCATTACATTCGGTTAGACGATGCCCACAACGCGGGCACTTTGGCGGACGAATTAGACAAAGCCATCCAAACCCTTCACCCGCAACAACTGGTGATAACCGCGCCTGGTGAATGGCGCGTTTTGCAAAGCTTACGGGGCATGGCCAAGAAACACCATCTGCCTTTGGAAGTGCGCGACGACACCCACTTCTTCAGCACGGTGCGTGAATTTGCAGAACATGCCAAGGGTCGCAAGCAACTGCGTCAAGAATTTTTCTATCGAGAGTTGCGCCAAAAAACAGGCATCTTGATGGATGGCAAAAAGCCCATTGGCGACCAATGGAACTTTGACGAAGACAACCGCGGTAGTTTTGGCAAAGCAGGCCCCGGCATCTTGCCGCCCCCCACTCGATTTGAGCCCGATGCCATCACCTTAGAGGTGATGCAGTTGGTGAATGACAAGATGGCCAAGCATCCCGGCAATTTGCACAGCTTTGGTTGGCCCGTTACGCGCACCCAAGCGCTTGAAGCGCTGGACAGTTTTATTCAGCATCGCTTGCCCTCTTTTGGCTTGTACCAAGATGCCATGTGGGAAGGCGAAGTGTGGCTGTATCACTCACACATTGCCAGTGCCCTCAATTTGAAACTGCTCAATCCCAGAGAAGTAGTCAGTGCCGCAGAGAAAGCCTACCAAGACGGTCATGTGCCCTTGCCTGCGGCAGAGGGTTTCATCAGGCAAATTTTGGGATGGCGCGAATACGTGCGCGGCATCTACTGGACCCAAATGCCAGAATATTTAGAGCGCAACCAGATGCAGGCGCACGCCCCTCTGCCAGCGTTTTACTGGACTGGCAACACCGACATGGCTTGCCTGCGCGATGCCATTACCCAAACTTTGAACCATGGCTACGCGCATCACATTCAACGCTTGATGGTCACGGGTTTGTATGCCTTGTTGTTAGGCGTTGACCCCAAAGAAGTTCATGCGTGGTACTTGGGCGTTTATGTCGATGCGGTGGAATGGGTGGAATTGCCCAACACCCTGGGCATGAGCCAATTCGCCGATGGTGGCGTGATGGCCAGCAAACCCTATGTGGCCAGTGGCAAGTACATCGACCGCATGAGCAACCACTGCAAAGGCTGTCGCTTCAATCCCGCATTGTCAACGGGCGAACATGCTTGTCCATTCACCACACTGTATTGGGATTACTTGAATCGGCATGTTGATACACTGGCCAAAAATCCACGGATGTTGATGCAATTGAAAAATTTAAATCGCCTTTCTGATGAGGCACGCGCACAGATTGCAATCCAAGCCAACTTGATTAAAAATTCTGCCTAAACCAACGATATGACACATTTTTACGAACCCCGCTTAGGTCATCCTTTCAAGCACGATCCCTTCAACGCCATCGTGGGTCCACGCCCGATTGGTTGGATTTCTTCGCAGAGTGCGGACGGCGTCTTAAATTTGGCGCCCTACAGTTTTTTCAACGCGTTCAATTACGTGCCACCCCTGATTGGCTTCTCAAGCATTGGGCGAAAAGACTCCCTGAACAACATCGAAGCCACAGGTGAGTTTGTTTGGAACTTGGTGACACTGCCCCAAGTGGAGGCCATGAATCAAACCTGCAAAGCGGTTCCCCCTGAGGTCAACGAATTTGACATTGCGGGCCTCACAACAGCCCCCTCGCGCTTGGTTAAAGTGCCACGCGTTGCGCAAAGCCCCGTGAGTTTTGAGTGCCGTTGTACGCAAATTTTACAAATGAAAAATTTGCAAGGTGAATCGGTTGAAACCTGGATGGTATTTGGAGAAGTGATTGGTGTTCACATTGAAGAACACCTCATCAGCACTGGTATTTACGACACGGCCCATGCCCAGCACGTGCTTCGCGGCGGTGGCCCGGCCGATTACTTCTCGATTGGGCCAGAACAGTTGTTCAAAATTTACAGACCCCAATAAATTCCCAAAGCATGGCTACTGCGCCAGTCAATCTTTGAGAAACAAGGTTCGCAGCGGCTCTTCTCCCACCTGCCGACTCCAGTGGCCATGAACAGCAGGATCGAAGCTCGCACCTTCTGGCAAGGTGTCTGCCGAGTAAAAGTGCTCACCTGCTTTAAACAAGCGGGACGTCCCATCTTGCAACCCAATCTCCATCTGACCTGACAAAATAAAAACCCATTGGGGTTTGCCAGTGACATGGAATTGGCTTCTAAATCCAACTGGGCTGAATCGCAATTGGTAGCCTTGCGCAGTGAAGATTTCTGTCAGCTGGCTTTGTGGTGTGCCCTCTCCCATGGCCACGGTTTCTTCTTTGAATTTGGCTTTGCCATCGATGTCGGTAAACAACACCACTTTGGTGAAATCAGTCATAGGGAACTTTCTTGGCGTTGGCGATGTTCAGGGCGCTTTGATGAACTTAGCAGGTCCTGACAAACTGGGTAATTTTTTTCGCGAGTTAAGAACATGTTCCATGTCTTGATGCGCGCCTTCTATGAGTACACGAACCGCTTTTTCGGCCTTGTCGGGGTTCTTGGAAACGACCGCATCTAGCACCGCTTTGTGCAAAGGCAAGGCTGCCTTGGGTGCGTCTTTGCGCGCGGTGGAAATTTCAAAACTGGTGCGAAGCAATGCGCCTAAGGCTTTGCTCATTTGCACAATCATGCGGTTGTGCGACGCCACCAACATGCCCGTGTGAAACTGCAAGTCATGGGTCACATAGTCACCGCCCTCCTCAATGGCCTTCTTCATGCCTTCATAAGCAGCCGAAATACCTTCAATGTCAGTAGGCGTTGCGCGCTCTGCTGCCAAGCGCACTGCGGCCGGTTCTACCACTCTGCGCATTTCTTGCAAGTCGCGCAAAAATTCAGGTGTGAGGCCCGCCTTGGCTTGCCAAGCGATCACATCGGTGTCGAACCAATTCCAATGCTCCTCCGACAAAACACGTGTGCCCACTTTCGGGCCCGTGAAAATCAGACCTTTGGCGACCAAGGATTTCACCGACTCCCGAATGACGGTGCGACTCACGCCCAATTGTTCACACAGCAAAGGCTCAGGGGGCAAACTGCCTCCCACAGGATATCGCCCTGCGATGATGGCTTCGCCTAAAAAATCGACCGTGTTGCCGTGAACGTTTTTGATCAAGGGCGGCACTCAGGTACAGGGGTCTTCACAGGCTCACCCGCAAAGTGTGCTGCCAAGTTAGCCAATGCCAATGCCGACATGGCCTTGCGCGTTTCGACTGTACCGCTTGCAATATGCGGTGTGAGGACCACGTTATCAAGTTTGCGCAACTCTGCAGGCACATTGGGTTCGTCTAAGTAGACATCGAGACCTGCACCCGCAATGGTTTTCTTCTGCAAGGCTTCAATCAAAGCTGCCTGGTCTACAACCGAACCGCGCGCCACATTGACCAAGAAACCTTGAGGACCCAGCGCCTTCAATACTTCGGCATTGATCAAATTTTTGGTGGCAGCTCCGCCCGGCGTGATGATGACCAAGTAATCAACTTCGGCAGCCAAGGCCGCAGGTGTTGCTACATATTTGTAAGACACGTCGGTGCGAGGGCTGCGCGTGTTGTAGCTGATCTGCATGTCAAACGCAGCCGCACGCTTGGCGATAGCTTGGCCAATGCGGCCCATGCCCACAATGCCCAACCTGGCACCCGTCAGTTTGCGCGTGAGTTGGAAAGGGCCGTCAAGCCAATCGGCATTGCGGGTGAAGCGATCGGCTGCCGGAATTTTGCGAGCTACCGACAAAAGCAAACCCAAAGCCAAATCGGCCACGTCGTCATTCAGCACATCGGGCGTGTGCGTTACCATGATGCCGCGCTTTTTGGCCGCAGCCACGTCGATGCCGTCATACCCCACACCACACACAGAAATCATTTCCAATGCCGGAAACAGCGCCATGTAGGCTGCATCAATTTTAGATTCGCCCCCACCCACCAAGGCACGAACACGGCCGAAGACTTGGCGGTCGCGAATGTGATCGCGTTCATGCATCACATAATTTTCTTGCAGCCCTGTGGTTAAGAACGGAGGAATGCGAGAGGTGACAACAACTTCAGGATGGTGAATGCTCATGGTAAATATCTCCAAGACACAAAGCGTTAACTGCTTCTAAGAAGGTGAAAAGATTGAGGGTTTGCACGAGTGCTTTTGTTTGCCCAAATCGATGCAATTACCTTATCATCATACGATAGTATTTCTAAAGAAAATTTCCATGACACAAAGCCCTAAGAAAAAACCCGAAGAACTGCGCAGTCAACAATGGTTCGGTCGCCAAGATCGAGATGGCTTCGCTTACCGCAGTTGGGTCAAAGGCAAAGGCGTGCCGCACGATCAATTCGATGGTCGCCCTGTCATTGGCATTTGCAACACTTTCAGCGAACTCACGCCTTGCAACTCGCACTTCCGCACCTTGGCAGAGCAAGTCAAAATTGGTGTTTACGAGGCCGGTGGCTTTCCGCTTGAATTTCCGGTCATGTCCTTGGGCGAAACTTTGCTGCGCCCCACCGCCATGCTGTATCGCAACCTGGCCTCCATGGACGTGGAAGAAAGCATTCGCGGCAACCCCATAGACGGCGTGGTGCTGTTAATGGGCTGCGACAAAACCACCCCTTCCTTGCTCATGGGCGCCTCTAGCGTTGACTTGCCCACCATTGGCGTGTCGGGCGGTCCCATGCTGAATGGCAAATGGCGCGGCCAAGAACTGGGTTCTGGCACAGGCCTGTGGAGCATGAGCGAGCAAGTGCGCGCGGGCACCCTCAAGTTGCAAGATTTCTTTGAAGCAGAAAGTTGCATGCACCGCAGCCACGGCCACTGCATGACCATGGGTACCGCCAGCACCATGGCCAGCATGGTAGAGGCTTTGGGCATTGGCTTGCCTGGCAATGCGGCCTACCCTGCGGTGGATGGCAGGCGCAATGTGTTGGCCCGTGAAGCCGGCCGCCGCATTGTGGACATGGTTCACCAAGACGTGAAAATTTCTCAAATTCTCACGCGTCAGGCTTTTGAAAATGCCATATGCACTTTGGCGGCCATTGGCGGCTCCACCAACGCGGTCATTCACCTGGTTGCAATTGCACGCCGCTTGAACATTCAACTCACCATTGACGATTTTGAAAAATTGGGCAGTGACATGCCCAACATTTTGAATTTGCAGCCCTCTGGTGATCACCTGATGGAAGACTTTTGTTACGCGGGTGGCTTGCCGGCCGTCATGAAAGAAATTCAACAGTTTTTACACAAAGATATTTTGACTGTGAGTGGCAAGAGCGTGGCAGAGAACGTAGCGGGCGCTGAGAATTACGACCCACGCGTCATCAAGACATTGGCAGCACCTTTCAAAGAAAAAGCTGGCATAGCCATCTTGCGCGGCAACCTGGCACCCCGTGGCGCCGTGATCAAACCCAGCGCAGCCACCCCAGCACTCATGGTTCACACTGGCCGTGCAGTGGTGTTTGAAGACAGCGATGACTTTCACAAACGCATTGACGATGAGTCATTGGACGTTGATGAAAACTGTATTTTGGTTTTAAAGAACTGCGGCCCTAAAGGCTACCCCGGCATGGCTGAAGTGGGCAACATGCCCCTGCCACCCAAAGTGTTGCGCAAAGGCATTACCGACATGGTTCGCATCAGCGATGCTCGCATGAGTGGCACAGCCTATGGCACAGTGGTCCTGCACACCACCCCCGAAGCCGCTGATGGCGGGCCATTGGCCGTGGTTCAAAATGGCGACATGATTGAACTCAATGTGCCTGAGCGCAGAATGCAATTGCTAATCAGCGATGAAGAACTCAAAGCCCGATTGGCCAAATGGGTTCGTCCTGAACCACCTTTAAAGTCTGGCTACTGGAAACTGTATGTCGACACCGTGTTGCAAGCCGACGAAGGTTGCGACCTCGACTTCTTGGTGGGCAAGCGCGGCGCCTTTGTGCCCAAAGACAACCACTGATTTTTAAAATTGAAAGAAAGCACCCACCATGAAATTACTGATTACCGGCGGCGCAGGCTTTTTGGGCGCACGACTGGCCCGAGAGATCCTCAAAAAAGGCGAACTCAACGGAAAGAAAGTCACAGAGTTGCACATTGCCGATTTGTTTCCAGCACCCGCCGACTTGTTGGCCGACCCTCGCGTCAAAGGCCATGCGGGCCCCATGCTGGAACAAGGTCCTTTGTTTGAAAGCGGCTTTGATGGCGTGTTCCATTTGGCGTCTGCCGTGTCTGGCGAATGCGAGCAAGACTTTGATTTGGGCATGCGCTCCAACCTCGACAGCACGCGCTTGTTGCTAGAAGGTTTGCGCAAAGCGGGCAATGTGCCTCGCATGGTGTTTGCCAGCTCGGTGGCCGTGTTTGGTCCCGACCCCAGCAACCCCATGCCCGACATCGTGACCGATAGCACGCTGCCCTCACCCCAAACCTCTTACGGCACTCACAAGTTGATGTTGGAATATTTGTTGGCCGACTTCACACGCAAGGGCTACATCGATGGCCGCGCGGCCCGCTTGATGACGGTCACCGTGCGTCCTGGCAAACCCAATGGCGCTGCATCTTCTTTCTTCAGCGGCATCATTCGCGAACCCTTGGCTGGCATGCCCTCTGTTTGCCCAGTCGACGAAAACGTATCGCACTCAGTGTCTTCCCCCAACAACACCATCAAGTGTTTGATCACCATCTTTGAAGCCAGCCGCGAAGCCATGCAAGGTCGTTTGGCTTTGAATCTGCCGGGCCTCAATGTGACCGTCAAAGAAATGTTGAAAGCCTTGGAAGACGTGGCAGGCCCTGAAGTTCGCAAGCACGTGACCTTTGTGCGCAATGAACAAATTGCCGGCATTGTGGCCAACTGGGCCAAGGGCGGCTCGGCAGAGCGCGCTGCGGCCTTGGGCCTCAAGCCCGACAACTCGTTCAAAGACATCATTCAACAATACATTGACGACTGCAAACTGCCCTACTACCCATCCCACGCTTTGGATGGCTTGAAGAAGTAAGCATGCAACGCAAGCTGGTCGCTGTCGATTGGGGCACCTCCTCTCTAAGAGGTGCACTGATCAACAGCGAAGGCGTAGTGCTGGAGAAGCGCGCTTTTCCTCAAGGCATCATGCAAGTAGCGCATGGCCAGTTTCAGCATGTGTTTGAGCAGCGCTTCGGTGATTGGATGGCAGCAGATACGCTGTGTCTTGTCTCTGGCATGGCGGGCAGCCGCCAAGGTTGGCGTGAAGCGCCCTACTGCCCCTGCCCCAGTGGCTTTGAAGACATTGCACAACACTTGCAATGGATTGAGAAAGATCGCATTGGCATTGTGCCGGGCTTGTCCACTTGGAACGACGATACGCCCGATGTGATGCGAGGCGAAGAAATTCAAATCTTTGGCGCCCTCACTTCTCAGCACATTCACAGCGCACAGTTTGTATTGCCCGGCACACACAGCAAATGGGCGCACGTGGTCGACGGCAAAATCA